>Ga0210044_10007720_pt1 | contig 13616 bp, 13 predicted proteins | sample CryGey13umfilter_2_FD_183959 | JGI IMG/M metagenome (GOLD analysis project Ga0210044, IMG submission 183959) | Groundwater microbial communities from aquifer in Utah, USA - Crystal Geyser 4/9/14 3 um filter (SPAdes) (version 2) | ecosystem: Environmental > Aquatic > Deep subsurface >... | reverse complement strand
TAGCGAAAGGAGAATACTACAGATTGAAATATGATATTGACCAGCCTGGTCTGAATGGGTAAAGTTAGGCCATCTCTCTTCAAGAGGAAAACGTAATGATTGTAAATGGTTCCGAGGCGAAAACGAACCTTTCAAAACTAATAGACATGGCTTATCAAGGAGAGGAAGTCATAATAGCGAAGAATAATCTGCCCCTTGTCAAACTCGTGGCACACGTGCCGAAAGCAAAGCGCAAACTGGGCTTGCTGAAAGGGAAAATTCATATTCCGGATGATTTCCTGTCGGACGACGAGGAAATAAATGCAATGTTTTATGGCGATTAGCCATGGAGACCCTTGTGGACACTCACATCTACTTATGGATGCTGTCATGCCCCGAAAAGCTGAGTCAGCGAAGGCGTTATGAGCTGGAGTCCCCGGCCAATGAAGTCTTTCTGAGTGCTATAAGTATAGCCGAACTAATGATTAAACGCTCGATCGGAAAAATCGATATTGCGTTTGAGCCTCTTGAAATTGCGAACAAGATGGGCCTTGAGATACTCAGTTTTTCATGTGAAGAAGCCAGGAGGTTGGAGGAATTGCCCTTACATCACAAAGACCCTTTCGACAGGATGTTGATAGCACAGGCTCTGACAAAAAAGCTTTTCCTCATGTCTGATGATCCGGAATTCTTGAAGTATGGTTGCAGGATCATGTGAAGTGGGATGCTGATTAAAATCACCACCACCCCTTCCTCCTCCGTCAAGGGGGAGGACTAAAGGCTAGGGGCATTTTCATATAAAGGTGCCTCGACTTTCGGCCTGGTTCTGCCCCAGTTTGCAAGGGGACAATTTTCGCAGGCCGGCCTCTTGGTGCAGAATTGCTTTGCCGTTTGAACGATAAGCGCGTGGAATTCATTAAAGAGATCCGCCTCGCCGGGCAGATGATCCATGAAAAGCTCCTGAAGATCCTGGTAGGTAGTGGTCTCATCACAGAGGCCGTGGCGCGACAGAATCCTGAATGTATATGCGTCAACAACAAAGACGGGGTGCCCTCCTGCATAGAGAAGAATACTGTCAGCCGTCTCAGGGCCGATACCTTTTATGGACAGAAGTTCTTCTCTAAGTTTTGAGGTCTTCTGTGAAAAGAAGCTTTCGAGGTCTGCTTCATAACCTTCGACCAGGTGGCTCACGAGGTTCTTAAGTCTCTTTGCCTTTACGTTGTAGTAACCGGCCGGTTTGATGACCTCTGCAAGCTCTGGGAGTCTGGCTTCATAGATAGTCCTTAGAGAAAGGAGCCCGCTTGAAGAAAGCTGTCTGATGGCCTTTTCCACGTTCTTCCAGTTGGTATTCTGTGTAAGGATAGCCCCTACCAATACCTCAATGGCGCTCTCAGCAGGCCACCAATGCTGGGGGCCCAAGCGGTCTAAGAGGAGTCTGTACATCTCCATAAGTTCTGAAGCGGTCGGCATAGTAGAAAAGAAACCCTTCCCTTGATGAGTATCTGCTCTCGCGAGGTGCTCAAGAGCCCTTGCTGCCTTGACAGCACAAGGAAGATAGCTTACAGTTTCAAGCTATGTCAATGCCGCCCGGCAGGCGGCTTAATCTGATTTTGTTACGGGGCTCCATGGCGTCACCTTCTCAAAAGCTTAAGATAACTAGAAACATCGGCATCATCGCCCATATAGACGCCGGTAAAACCACGGTTACCGAGCGTATTCTCTACTACACGGGCCGCCTTCATAAAATGGGAGAGGTGCATGACGGTGAAGCCACCATGGACTGGATGGCGGATGAAAGAGAAAGGGGTATCACAATCACCTCCGCCGTCACCACATGCCAGTGGCTGGGACACAGCATAAACATCATAGACACCCCGGGCCATGTTGATTTCACAATCGAGGTGGAAAGATCATTGCGTGTCCTGGACGGCGCAGTGGGGGTGTTTTGCGCGGTGGGAGGAGTAGAGCCCCAGTCGGAGACCGTCTGGCACCAGGCAGACAAGTACAAGGTGCCCAAGATCGCATTCATCAACAAGCTTGATCGGGTGGGCGCGGACTTCCACAGGGTCATTGACATGATGAAGGACAGGCTCGGAGCCCTTCCCCTTATATTGCAACTTCCCTGGGGCATTGAGGACGGCTTTAAGGGGGTCATTGATCTCATAAGAATGAAGGCGATTATATGGAACGAAGACGCGCTAGGCGCTGAGTTCAGTGAGGAGCCTATTCCCGATGATCTTAAAGATGAGGCGGATAATTACAGAGAGCTTCTTATCGAAACCCTGGCCGATCACGACGACCGTCTTGCGGAGAAGTATCTGGCAGAAGAGCCTTTAGGGGAGCAGGATCTATTCGATTCAATAAGATTGCTGACTCTGGGGATGAAAGCTGTTCCGGTTCTCTGCGGGGCGGCCCTGCGAAACAAAGGTATCCAGCCTCTTCTTGACGGAGTGGTCAGATATCTGCCCTCACCCCTGGACGTGCCTGCTGTAATCGGCCACAATCCACTGTCAGGCAGGGATGAAAAAAGGGAGACTTCCACATCAGGACCTCTCTGCGCCCTGGCCTTCAAGGTGATGATGGATCAGGGAAGAAGAATGACATACCTGCGCATTTACTCAGGTACGCTCAATGCGGGGGATGTGGTCTATAATTCCAGAAGGAATGTCAAGGAGAAGGTCGCAAGGCTCCTCAGGATGCACTCAAACAAGAGAGAAAGGGTAGAGAGCGTTCCTGCCGGAGATATCGTGGCGGTAATGGGTCTGAAATTGGCCTCCACAGGCGATACCCTTTGTTCAGAAGATAGCCCGATCTTTCTTGAGGCCATTCAGATATACGAACCCGTGATAAGCGTGGCGGTGGAGCCCAGGAAGGTACAGGACAGTGACAGACTTCAGGAAGCCCTTGCAAAGCTGGCCGACGAGGATCCCACCTTCAGATTCAAGATTGATGAAGACTCAGGTCAAACAGTGATTTCAGGCATGGGAGAACTGCATCTTGAGGTAATCTTGAACCGGATCAGGCGGGAATATACGGTGGAGACCAATCAGGGTCGGCCTCAGGTGGTTTACCGGGAGACCATAACAAGAACCGTTGTCCACGAGGAGATATTCCAAAGGGATTTGGGCGGCCAACAGCATTTTGCCGGAGTGAAACTTGAGCTTTCACCTCTTACCAGAGGAAGTGGAAACACGTTTGTTGACCGTTGCCAGCATCCTCTTATCACCGAGGATTTCCTCAAGGCTGTAGCGCAGGGTATTGAGGAGGGCGAGGTTGGGGGAGTCTTGATGGGTTATCCGGTCATTGACGTCCAGACCGTGCTCTTGGACATACAGGCCAAGGAGAATGTGTCAAATCCTCTGGCCTTCAAGGTGGCTGCAAACATGGCGTACAAGAATGCATGCGAGTCCGCTTCCCCTATCCTGCTTGAGCCCATAATGAGGGCCGAGGTCCTGGTTCCGGAAGACTTTACCGGAGAGGTCATAGGCGACCTCAACAGCAGATCGGGAAGGATAGAGCAGATCTCTCATAAGGGAATAGTCCAGATGATAACGGCAAGCGTTCCCCTCTCCAAGATGTTCGGATATTCAACCGCCTTAAGATCCGTCTCTCAAGGCCGCGGGACCTTTACGATGCAGTTCAGCCATTACGACAAGACCTGATCTTTTTCGGAGGGTACGGGGGTGTTACAGTGAAAACACTCCCCCCGACCCTCCCCCGCAAGAGGTGAGGTAAGTAGCCAGGGGGTTCCCCTCCCCTTGAGTGAGGTAAGTAGCGGAGCTACCCTCTCCTTGGGTGTGGTAAGTGGCGCGGCGATCCTCGCCATGGGTGTGGGGAATCGCTGGGTGGAGGATAAATTTTCAGGCCAGGGGGAATTTTCATGCACGTGTATGGCGATAAGCAAGTCATGAGTGTTTGCTGATACCCAGAAGCGCCGCTGCGTTGTTTCCAAGGATAGCTTCTACTGTTTCGGCATCTATGCCGCATGAGTTCAGATCTGCCATGTATCTCTTTACCCTGAGAAGCGGAAAGTCGCTTCCAAAAAGTATCTTTTGAGGCCCCAGTATATCAGATGCGACCCTGTAAATATCCTTGCCGTAGAGATAAGGAGAGGCCGCCGTATCGAACCACACATTTTTCATTACCTCTTTGACTTCCTTTTTCATGAGATAGTAAAAGAAGATGCCTCCTCCCCAGTGTGCCAGTATGATCGGTTGAGCCGGATAAGCCTTTATGAATCTGTATATCTGCCCCAGGGTCATGGGGGCCTTCCCGGGGTATTTATGTCCCACGGGTTCATTTGTATGGATGAGGACGGGGGCTTTTTTGGCTGCGCATACCGCCATCACATCGCTCAGGGCCTCAGTCGCTTGCGAAGAAATACCTCCGCCGTAAATGGCCAGTTCCCCGACGCCTGAAAGCCCTGCCTCAAGACAGCGCTCAGCCTCTCTTGCGGCTTCTTTGTGGAGGGGGGAAAAACAGCAAAACCCGATAAGCCTTTCGGGGTACCTGCTTACCGATTCCAGGATATAGTCGTTGTGCGAGGCAAAATTGTCCCTTGCCTCCCATGGGAATCCGAAGACCACGGATCGCTCTACTCCGTCCTCATCCATTGCGGCTATAAGGTCGGAGGCCCCCGAAAGTCTTGCCTGGGGAGATTCATAAATGGTCCTGAAGGCCTTTTCTCCGGCAAAGAAATCGTTTCTCTTCTCCCTCATCCTTTTAGGAAATATGTGAGTGTGAAAGTCTATTACCATTCTTTTTATCTCACCTAAAAAGGCGCCTCCCGAGATAGATTATAAAGAGCAACTCTTTGAGCCAATAGCAAAACTATGACCACGCGTCATTCCGGCGAAAGCAGGAATCCATAACCCATTGATTCAAGGATAGACTGGATTGCCCGATCAAGTCGGATAATGACGAACCTGTGCATTTTGTAATGAGCCGCTATCCGTGCGCTCTCGTTCCGGCCTAGGCCGAAAAGGACGACCCGGATTCAGGATCGAGTTCGAAATGACATGCGGGGTCTTCATATAAACACATTGTTTCAGGGTCCGATGTGTTATCATAACATCTGATAGGGGTCCATATCCACTGTGCACTCAACTCCTCTTCTGTTTAGCGAGGCCTTCTGCGAAGCTATCAGTCTTTTGAGAAGGCCCTGAATAATGAAAGGATGCGCGGCCTTTATCATTATCTGAAAACGGTACTTTCCCTTGAGCTTTGATAGAGGCGCTTCCACCGGCCCCAGCACCCTTAACTCGCCTCTTTCCGATTTGGGGCCTGCTGAGTATCTTCGGATGAGGTGCGAAATCTCTGTTGCGATTTCCGCCGTATCCTTTTTCTTGTTTCCCTGCAGCCTTAATATGGCCATATACCGGAATGGAGGATAACCGAGGGATGACCTCAGGCTGATCTCCTTCTGGAGGAAGGTGTTGTAGTCGTTTCCAACCGCGGCGGCAAGGGCATAATGTGAGGGATTGAAAGTCTGTACTATCACCCTTCCTGGCTTTTCTCCCCGTCCCGCTCTTCCCGCCACCTGCGACAGGAGCTGAAAGGTCCTTTCCGCGGCGCGGAAATCCGGAAATCCAAGCGATAGATCCGATGCCACGACTCCTACAAGGGTTACCGCCGGAAAATCGAAGCCCTTGGTTATCATCTGGGTTCCTATCAGGATATCAATCTCCCCGGCAGAGAACTTCTTGAGCAGTCTCAGTGCCTCGCCCCGGCGGCGGGTGGTGTCGGCGTCCATGCGGGCCGTCCTTGAACCGGGAAAGCGCGCCTCTATCTCTTCTTCGAGCTTCTCGGTACCGAATCCGTAGGCCTTGAAGGCCTCGCATCCGCAGGCGCTGCAGCGGCCGGTACCTCCGGTGGAATATCCGCAGTAATGGCAGATAAGGTGCCGGCTGTTTAGATGATATGTAAGGGCTACATCGCAGTTGGGACACTTGAGAATCTCCCCGCACGCCCTGCACAAAAAAAGACGGTGATAGCCTCTGCGGTTAAGAAAAAGTAAAGTCTGATCCCCCTTTTTCAGGTTATCCTCCATTGCCTCAAGGAGGGTGGGGCTTAAGAGCGGAGGATCTTTTTCCCCCTCCTCGATCTTTTTCATGTCCACCAGGAGAACCTGTGGAATGGGCCGATTTTCCACACGCTCAGGCATGGAGATAAGGCTATACTTCCCTGTAAGGGCGTTTTGGTAGGACTGAACTGAGGGCGTGCCGGAGCCTAGGATGACAACCGCATTTTCAAGCTTTCCCCTCATCACGGCCGTATCGCGGCCCTGATACCTGGGGCTTGAATCCTGCTTATAAGCCGGGTCATGCTCTTCATCAACGATGATAAGCCCGATACGCCCGAGCGGAGAAAAAAGGGCTGAACGGGCTCCTAGGACGAGATCAACCTCTCCCCTTGATATCCTCATCCATTGATCATAGCGTTCTCCCTCGCTCAATCCGCTGTGATAGACCGCGGTCCTTTCTCCGATCCTCGCGCTGAATATCCCTTCCATGTATGTTGCAAGGGATATCTCCGGGACCATTATCAGAACCTGTTTTCCTCTTTTTATGGCGGCCTCGGCTGCCCGGCAGTATATCTCCGTCTTTCCGCTCCCGGTCACGCCGTAGAGCATGCAGCAGGCAAACTCATCTCTAACTATGAGGGATTCTATGCCTTCAATGGATTTTTCCTGTTGCGGGAAGAGAAACTCCGGTCTGGGATAATCCCTTACAATACCTGTTATCGGTCTCCTGTAGAAGGGAGCCTCAAAGCGCTCCAGGACTCCCTTGTTGACCCATTTGTTTATAAGGTAATCTCCGAATTTTCTTCTGAGATCGCTTGAAGGTGCCGACCCTGCGTCATATATGAGGCGAATAAGGTCCATGCCGCGCTTTGAAAGTTGCTTCGGCCCCAGGGTCTTAAATATATCAGTCAGGTCTGCGGGGTCTTTCATCCGCAGAAAGGATTTCATCAGGGGGCCGGCCCCGCTTTTTCTCAGATGAGCTGTTTCAATTTCTATCAGGCCCCTGGACTTGAGAGAGGTAGCCTTTGGCGCGGGCCAGGGTATTTTTTTCCCTGGATTTTTGCCTACCCACTCAAGCATCTCCATCTCATTGGAGGGCTTGGTTTTTGATTCAAGGATGGCTTTTCCCTTTTCAGTTAGCCTGGCGATACGATGGGTGGAGGGTGAAAGCCCGGGCGGGAGAAGGGCGCTCAGCACCTGGCCCGGAGGGCACAGATAGAATTTGGAAACCCAATCAAAGAGAGAAACCATGCTCATTGGAAAGAGGGGTTCGGCATCCAGGATCGCCGCTATATCTTTGAGCCCTTCTATCTTACATTCTTCGGTAATTCCTACTGCGTAACCGTTTGCAGTCCTTTTTCCGAAGGGGACCCTGACCCTTCTACCGAGTACCATATCGGGTGCAAGCCCATCGGGCATCCTGTAGGAAAAGGTCTTCCAAACGGGTAGATCAACCGCCACATTGACGGCTCTGATGCCGGCCGGCCCTGAAGTATCAGGCTCCGGCGGGATGCAGGATGCATGTTTGTTCATCGTATGGTTACCGTTTGGATCTATTTGTAATTTTCCCTTAATGCCTTGATGGTCTCCTGGAAGGGAGAAGAACCGGATTTTTCATCCGCATCAATGGGGGCAAAGGAGAGATCGGGCGGGATAACGGGGTTCACCTTGATCTCCTTGATCACGGATCTGAAGATGGGCTTTCCTTCCTCGGAGAGAACCGTTTCGAAAGGATACCAGTCCTCCTCTATCTTGCGGTAATCTTTAAAGGAGACGGTCCTCAGCCCAGTGCCGGAGGACGTATGCCCGGCGCGGAGAAAGACAGGAATGCACCTTTGTTTTTCCAGAAGGAGTACTGGATCGTTATCAGACTTTCCTCCTATCCGGTAGCAAATAACCCTGTCGTGAAGGACAAGTGCCCGCTCGTTTGTATTTATACCCATGCGGGTCAGATGACCGGAAATGGATGAAACCGAAAGCGGCATCAGAAGCGCCATATAGGCAATACCGGCCGAGGGTGTCCCTGCCTCGGGCTGCCTTGCGTAGAAGCCTGGGGTCTTAAGATAAAGAACATCTTCAAAAGCGGTTTCACTACCCCCGGCCTCCGTGACATATACAGTTCTAAGTAAGGCCACGGTCTTGAACTGTGCGAAATTCTTTGCCGTAAGATCAAGTATCTGCTTCGTTGAAAGGACATAGGCCGCGCCCCTCTGAGGGAAAAAGAGCAAGGAGCCAAGGATAGCTGACATGAAAAACAGACTTAGCACTCCAGGATATTCAAATCCCCTTATGAGCCTTATATTCTTGAAAGCGGTCAAGGCTGCTTTAACCCTTCTTTTCTGCTTCGATCATGAGATCGGAAATGGCATCTCTCACTGCGGACATTAGCGCCTGCGTATCTTTTTTTGAATATGTGGAGACGGTTATAGGCCGCCCGAAGGCCATTTCAAAGGAGCCTTTTTTGATGGCCAGGCTTCCTTTCTTCGCTATGCGGTGGCTTCCTGCAATGGCAATAGGCACTATGTCACACCCGGATTTGATTGCCAGTGTAAATCCCCCTTTTTTAAAAGGTAGAAGAACACCGTCCGTGCTCCTTGTTCCCTCTGGAAATATCAGGACGGAGGAACCGGAGGCTATCCTTTTTGCCGCCTCGTTCATGCTTGCTATGGCCTTCCTGGGATCTTCCCTTGTAATGCCTATGTAGCCTGCCTTTATTGTGGCATAACCGAATAGAGGAATACGCATGAGTTCCTGCTTCATTATGAACTTGAAGTCAACAGGCAGAAACGCGAGCAAGGCAAATATATCAAAGATGCTCTGGTGATTGGTCATATAGATGCGCGGAAGCGATGCATCAATGTTTTCAATCCCTGTGACCTTTACCCTTGCGCCGGATGCCCGGATAATGCCTCTTCCCCACGGACGCGCGCAGTAACGGTGAATAAGCCTTCCCGAACCGTCAAAAGGCGCGATTAAAAGTACGGCAATAATAATCATGACTGTGTAAAGGGCGATAAAAGCATTAAGGGAAATTGATCTGACCATTTGAGACCTTTACTGATCCGTTTCCGCCATCTTCTTCCCACACATGCGGCTCTATGGGAAGCTCTATCCTTATTATTATATTGTGCAGGTTGCCCCTTGAAACGTCAATCTTTCCGCCGTGCCGATGTATGATCACCTTGGAAAGAGGTAGCTCAAGGGCTATAGGCCCGGAGCCGGTTTCTATCCTGGGGAAGAAATACTGGGCAAGATCTTCCTTGCCCAAACTGTTATTGGGATATTCCACAGTCAGAATGATGTGATCATCTTCTCTTTTAGCGTTGATTGAAATCTCCCCTCCTGCCTCCGTGCCCAATATGGCGTTGACCATAAGCGTCTCAAACGCCTTTGAAAGCATGACGGTATCGCCTTTGGATTCGGGCAGATTTGCCGGAACAGATGACGAGATCCTGATATTTTTGTCCAATGCTGCGGCCTGCAGGCGAGGCAGCATTGAGGAGACAATTTCTCCTATCCTGATCTCTGCGTAACAGGGAACCACAGGTCTTATGGCGGAGAGCATCAAACGCACAATTTCTTCGAGCCTTGCAACTTCCTGGACAATTATATCGGCAAATCTCTTTTGGCTGCTCTCCTGCGGGAGCGCGTCTCTCAATCTCCTTGCAAATCCTCCGGCGCTTGCAAGCGGATTTCTGAGTTCATGGGCGAACCGCTCTGATATTCCGCCTAGAACGCGAAGTTCCTCAGTCCTTAGAGCCCTTTCCTGAAGCCTCTTAAGCTCAGTGATGTCTATCATTATTCCTTCAATGCACAGCAAGCTGTCATCCTGATCAACGCATGGAATCGAGTGATCAATAAAGGTAAGGTTTCTTCCATCCTTGCTTCTGACTACTCTTTCAGTTCGAAAGTTGGAGTCATCTCCCCAGCAATCGGAGAGTATGTTTTCTCCCTCATCCTTGCCGCAGATATGTCTCCTCCAGAAGTTTCTATCGGAGATCACTTCCTCGGGCGTAAATCCGAGGGTTTCCGTAAAGCAAGGATTGACAAATTCCGTGGTGCCGTCAGTCTGAAGCCTGTAAACTATGAGCGGAAGATTTTCAACCAGGGTGCGATATTTTTCCTCAGACTCAATCAAGTCCGCCGTACGATCCCGCACCCGGATCTCAAGAGTCCTGGCATAGTCCTCTATCTGAGCCTGCTTCTGCTGCAGGGAAATGAGCATGATGTTCAGAGAACGAGTCAGTTCGCCCACTTCGTCAGCGGGTTTTCTTGCCAGCAAAGCCCTCCTGGTCCCCGAGGCTATCTCCCTGCTCTCCTTTACTATCTCCCTGATGGGCCTTAGAAACACCATTGCCACCACCCAGATAAGAATGGACGACACAAGACATCCCGATATCCCGGCTACGGCCATTATAAGGCGGGTATTTACCAGTTGTGCCAGTATGTCGCTTCTGTCAACATCTATCCTTATAAGGCCCACTGTTTCATCTGATAAATCCCTTAAGGAGCCTATCAGAACAGAGCTGTTCTTGTGCCCCTTGGGGCCTATATAGATAAGAGGCTCCTCATGGGGGACATCAATGAATCCGCCTGAAAAAGGCACATCAGCCAGATCCGTCAGGGTTGAGGCCCTTATCTTAAAGTCCCCCTCCCCTTCCTTCTCCATCTCGGTGAAATCAGGCCCCCAGAACTCTTTAAGAGTGAGGAGAAACTTCCTGTCAAATGAGTAACCGACCTCAATACTTCCTATGAGTTTGCCATCAAGTCTGACGGGTACCACTCCTCTTATGCCCAACCCTGCCTTTCCCCACTCGGCCCCTCCTCCCGACTCACCTAGGGCAATGGCTCTTATCACGCTTCTGCGGTGATAAAGATCATCTCCATATACCGCAGGCAGATGGAGTCGGAGAAAGGACTTCCCCGGTTTCTCATGGATATGAATGATGCTGATTCCTTGTTTGGAGGAGAGTTCATGAAAGACCGGCTCAAGGATTGCCATCAAGCCATCTCTGTCGCCGGCCGCGAGCAGGGTCGCTACCTCTGGTCTGGTGGATATGGCTGTGGCGACTGCGATTGCTGATGAACGCTTGTGATCAATCTCGGCAAAAAAGAGGCGATAATATCTCAGAATGGCCCTTTTTTCTTGTTTCTTGATAAGGTCTTCCTGGGAGCTTAGGCCTATAAAGGCAAGGGTAAAGATGCCCAAAAAGGAGAACAACATAAATGGAATCAAAAGTTTCCATTTAAGGCTTATGCTCTGAAGCCTGTAAATAAGGTCCCTCATCAAGTCATACCTTATCGTCTTGAACTGCTTTCTCTATCTGGGGTGCATGCGCTTTTTCAAGGCAAATGCCGATGGTCTTGCTTTCCTTCTCGGCAAGTGCCACATCTTCAGTGAATTTGTCGTTTGCAACTCGCAGTATGTGTTCGGCGTTTAATCCCATGGCCCTGGCGAAACTGGCTGCGCTGAAAAGAAGTCCTCCCAGGGCATTTACTGCATCTTCACCGGAAGATGATTCGGATGCCTGCTGAAGATCGGAAACTGCATCCAGTATCCTTTTCAGGCCTTCTCCACCTTCAGCGACAGGTATGCCTAACTTGGATGCCCTTTCACTTATCCTGTGTGCCCGGAGAAGGGAGGGAAGGTTTTTGGGTATGCTGAGAAGTTGATCAGCCGCGCCGGATTTTGCGCCGTTTTCCATTCTTTTTATCTTCGCCCAGTTGGATGCTACCTCATCGGGGCTCTCCACATGGGCGTCTCCGAAGACATGCGGATGTCTTCGTATCATCTTTTCCGCTATACGATCCATCACGTCAACAAGATCGAATTCGCCTCTTTCCTCTGCAAGCCTTGCGAGAAAAACTATCTGGAAAAAAAGATCCCCCAGTTCTTCGCATACATCATGGGGCGAGGACTTCTCCACCGCGTCCAGCACTTCATAGGCCTCCTCCAGAAGGTATGCCTTGAGGGTGGTGTCGGTCTGCTTTGCGTCCCACGGACATCCACCCGGCCCCCTGAGTCTGTCCATGAGATCAATCAGACGCAGTATGGACGCAGGCGCTCTAACGCGCTTTGTGTTATTTAAGGCAGAAGTTTCTTTTTCCATGTCTCATAAAAGGAGGGAGAAATAAGATTCGCCATATACTTGTAGGATGACACTATGAGGGGAGCGAGCTTTGAATTTGCTATGTTGGGATTTCGCTCAGGCACAAAGGATGTAAGAAGGGCGATTCCAAGATATGTTATTATTATTCCCTTGACAACGGCCAGCCCCACTCCTAGTGACCTGTCGGCCCATCCGAGGAGCACCTTTTGGAGGATGATCTTGAGCCCGTAACCTGCCAGATTGAAGGCTACAAGGACCGCCAGGAAGATGACGCCATAGCTTACGAGGGAGAGGTAACCGAACGAGCCGAACCATCCTTTGAGGACCGCCGTCAGTTCCGGCTGATATATGTTTGCCACTATTATACCTGCTACTACCCCCGCAAGAGAGCTTATCTCCCTCACAAATCCCCTGAAAATACCCCTTATGATCAAAAACACCATCAAAGCTATGATGGCTATATCAAGCCAGTTCATTTTTACCTCCCTAATGGCCCTGTTAAAGGCAGCAGGAGCCTTGCACGGAAAGGTGGTTGTGATTTTCACCCTTCGTTTTGCCCCTTCCCTTTATTCCTCCCCCTCGACGGGGGAGGGAGGGGTGGGGGTAATTTTCATCTTTCGTTGTGCCGGGAATCAGGCCATCGGGTCAACCAACGGCCTTACCTCCGATATCCTGAAACGAATGGCTGCGCGTATCATTGCTGCTGCCTGAGGCCCTGCCGCCTTTCCGATGGCCTCCTTGATGGTATCAAAAAAGCCTCCCGCCTCTTCCATATCAAGTACTTCGAGATAGACGCGCGCTCCCTTCCAGTCAAGGAGAGTCTTTCCAGGCTCCATTACTATGAACACGGCCTTTGGGTTTTCCTTGAGATTCAGCATGGTTCGGTTTCTGCCGATTCCCATTACAACGGTATTTTCGTCAACCATCTGAGGGGAGCCGAAAACCGCTACATTGACCTCTCCTTTGGCGTTGGCCGTGCTCAGCGTGCCGATCCTTGGGCGTTTGTTGAAGATGGCTATAAGTTCATTCCTATCCATTGCCTCAATCCTCCTTTTTGTCTCACTGGGAGAGTATGAAATCCGTTATATAAGGGTTTTCCTCTTTCTCGCGCGCCAGGGTCGATGTGGGTGTCTCACCATAGTCATGGCCCGGCCACACGATAGTATCACCTGACAGGGGCAAGAGTCTTGTCTTCAAAGAATCAAGAAGAGTTTCAAAAGAGCCCCCTATGAGATCAGTCCGACCTATCGCACCCACAAACAGGGTATCGCCCGTGAAAAGATTGCCGCTCAGAAGATAACAAACCGATCCCGGCGTGTGACCCGGCGTGTGGATGACATGAACACTAAGATCCCCGGCCTGGATGATGTCTCCTTCTTTAAGCCTCCTGTCAGCGGGCGCAGGAGGAGGGAAACCAAGTTCCCGGGCGGCCGCAATTCCCGTACGGCTTCGGGCGAACAGATCATCGTCTGTTTCATGCATGCAGGTTTCCGCATTAAATGCTT
>Ga0210044_10007718_pt1 | contig 13618 bp, 10 predicted proteins | sample CryGey13umfilter_2_FD_183959 | JGI IMG/M metagenome (GOLD analysis project Ga0210044, IMG submission 183959) | Groundwater microbial communities from aquifer in Utah, USA - Crystal Geyser 4/9/14 3 um filter (SPAdes) (version 2) | ecosystem: Environmental > Aquatic > Deep subsurface >... | reverse complement strand
GTGCGATCCGGCCCCGGGGATCCCTGCTTTGCTCGAATCTGCACGTTTGTGCCGCGGCTGATCCGCCGATTGGCCTCAAATCGGCCTGGATCCGCCAAATTTGACCGATTTATGCAACAGCCTCTAGTCTAGTTGGGCAGCGTCCGAGCACATCGAAATCCGACGAAGCTGAGCGTCTTGTGCCGCATGTTCTGGTTGCGGCTGGCGCCCCGCAGGCTGCCGGGGCTGCCGATCCACGCTCCGCCGCGCAGCACCTTGCCCTGGGCGATGGAGGGCCCGACGGGATCCTGCACCAGGTCGCCGCCCAGATCGGGCCGGTACCAGTCGTTGACCCACTCCCACAGGTTGCCCGCCATGTCGTACAGGCCCCAGGCGTTGGGTATCCTGGTCCCCACCGGGTGCGCCTGCTTGCCGGAGTTGCCGACATACCAGCCGATGGCGCCAGCCAGCGGGTCCGTGAAGCAGGAGGCGATGGGACCGTTGAACAGCGGGCTGCTGCCACCCGCGCGGTAGGCCCGCTCCCACTCCGCCTCGGTGGGCAGCCGGTAGCCAGGGCAGTCGTAGATCTGCTTGCCCTTGGTTCCGTCGAACTCCGAGCGCACGGTGCAGTCGTAGGGGAAGGCGTACTGGGCGCCGTCGCCCACGCAGCTGTAGCACTTGTCCAGGTGCGCCTGCTCCGACAGCCGGTTGCAGTACACCACCGCCGAGCTCCAGTCCACGGAGTCCACCGGACAGTCCGGTCCGCAGGCGAGAAACGTCGACGGGTTGTGCCCCACGGCGTGGAGGAACGCGGCCTGGGTCACCTCGGTGGCGCCGATCTCGTAGGGTCGGGACAGCGTCACGTGGTGCAGCCGCTCGTTCTCCAGGCGGCAGAACTCGGACTCGGGGGAGCCCATGAGGAACGTGTCGGGCTGGATCGTGACCCACCCCGCTGTGGGCCACAGCCTGTCGGGGATTGGACGATCCAGCCCCGAGCGATCCCACCGACCGCCATCGTCGTCGTCGCTCCGCCCGTTCGCTGGCAGGGTGGCCCGCCCGGTGCAGCCGGCGAGGATCGACGTCATCAGAAGCACGATGTACGGAGTTCGTACCATTTCCCCCAGTGTACGCCGGCTGGAGCGTGTTTGGCTGTACGGTCGACCTGCGGCGCCAGATGCCGTACTATGCAGAAAACGCAAATCGCACGGGGTGGCACATGAGGATTCGTCTGCTGCTGGTGGTGACGACGCTGTGTGGGGTGCTGGCGAGCACGGGCTGCAAGAAGACCAAGTGGATCGAGGGACAGTGGCTGCTCATCACTCCGGAGGGCAAGCCCAAGGTCTGTCATGAGTTCAAGGGCGGCCGCAAGCCGAAGCTGCTGGTCTACACCAGCGCCGAGTGCGGCGGAGATGCCGATCCGTTGCTCAGCGGGAAGTGGCAGCTCAAGGAGGAGAACAAGCTGGCCATCCTGCAGGGCACCGAGGAGGAAGCGCACCTGGTGCTGATCACCGAGAAGGATGACAAGCACTGCGTCGCCAGCGGTGGAATCTCGGGCACGATGTATCGCGTGGGCCCGGAGGGCGGCGCGAAGCTGCTGGCCAAGCTGACCGAGAGCGGCGCGATCAAGCTCAAGCCGCTGCCGCTGGATCTGGGGTGCAAGCAGCTGAGCATGTCGATCAAGGACATCAAGGCGCTGCCCACCGAGGCCGAGCCGCGCATGATCCGCCAGAAGGACCAGGGGCTGGAGTACCACGTGGACCGCGCCACGGGTAACCCGAAGCTGGAGAAGATCGTCTACGCCCTGAACCAGGACGTGATCGACTGGATCGCGTTCCATCTGACCCCCACCGCGTTTCAGCCGCCAGGGCCTGACGGCTGGCTCGAGTCGGAGCTGGGCCCGCCGGAGGGGACGCTAGCCACGGGGAGCGGGGAGAAGCGGCAGCACATCGGGATGTGGCGCACCTACTGCGCCAAGCTGCGCGGGGCGAACAACCGGGACGTGGACGTGTCGCTGTTCGCCACCACCGGTCAGCAACGTGGCACGATCTACGTCTCGGAGAACGTGGTGGCCGGCATCTGGGAGGATCTGAAGCAGACGATCAAGGACTCTCCCCCGGACGATTCGGAGGAGGAGGGCGAGGGGGCGGCCTCCCCGCCACCGGCCAAGGCGCCACCCGCGGCCGTTGCCCCCGCGCCGGCAGCCCCCGCGCCGGCAGCCCCTGCGCCGGCAGCCCCTGCGCCCGCGGCGAAGGCGCCCCCCGCGGTGAAGGCGCCCCCGGCCAAGAAGGCCCCGCCCACGCCGCCTCCCGGCGGTGGGAGCGAGGACGACGACATCTAGTCCAGGGATCGTGACGCGCCTCGGTGCACGTTGGCTGCTGGCGTGCCTCGGGACGTGGGGCGGCTGCTCCGCGGGCCTGACGGGCTACGTGGCGGAGCAGGCCTGGGGCCAGCTGCGGATCATGCACCAGCGTCGACCGATCCGCGAGGTGCTGCGGCGGCCGGCCCTCTCCGCCGACTGGCGGGTCAAGCTGGAGCTGGTGCTGCTGGTCCGGGACTACGCCCACGAGGAGCTGGGCCTGCGGCGGAGCGGGGCCTACACCTATTTCTACGATACGGGGGGCAAGCCCCTGGCCTACAACCTGTCGGCTTGCCCCCCCGACAGCCTGCGCCCCAGGCTGTGGCGCTTCCCCGTGGTGGGGGCGCTGCCCTACCTCGGTTTCTTCCGCCGGGCGGAGGGTGTAGCCCGCCAACAGGTGCTGAAGGCCGAGGGGCTCGACACCTACCTGCGCCCCGTGCCCGCTTTCTCCAGCCTGGGTTGGTTCGCCGATCCGGTCTACTCCCCGCTGCTGCAGGAGGAAATCCCGCGCCTGATCGACGTGGTGATCCACGAGACGACCCACACCACGATCTTCCTCCGGGGTCAGGTGGCGTTCAACGAGAGCCTGGCGATGTTCATCGGCAGCCAGGGCACGCTGAACCTGCTGGCCCGGATGTACGGACCCGCCAGCGACGAGGTTCGGCGGCACGTGGGGAGCATCGACCGACAGAAGCGCTTTGCCCGGCTGGTGAGCGCGCTGTACCGCCAGCTGGAGCGGCTGTACGCCGGCCCGTTGCCCCGGGCCGAGAAGCTGCGCCGGCGCCAGGCGCTGTTCGCCCGGGCCCAGCGGCAATACCGGCAGATCGTGCCCGATCCGGCGCGGCAGGGCTCGTTCGGCAGGCGGCGGCTGAACAACGCCGTGCTGCTGAGCTACGGTCGCTACAACCAGGGCATCGAGTTTCACCGGCAGGTCTACCTGCGGCTGGGACGTGACCTGGCGCGGCTGGTGGCGCTGTACAAGCGGGCCCAGCTGTTCGACGACCCCATCGCCTACGTGGAGCGGGTGACCGGCGTGGTCCGCACCACGGGGCAGCAGATGTAGCGTGCCCGAGCTGCCCGACATCGAGACCTACCTCCACTGTCTGCGACCGCGGATCCTGGGCCAGACGCTGCAGCAGGTGCGCCTGAGCAGCCCGTTTGTCCTGCGTTCGGTGGAGCCGCCGCTCGGCGCGGCTCACGACCGGTCCGTGGTGAGCCTGCAGCGCCTGGGCAAGCGCATCGTCATCGGCCTCGAGGGCGAGCTGTTCCTCGTGCTGCACCTGATGATCGCCGGGCGCCTGCGGTGGGCCAGGCCCGGGGGCTCGGCGGGCAAGCCGATGCTGGCCGCGTTCGATTTCCCCGCCGGCGCGCTGCTGCTCACCGAGGCCGGGACCAGGAAGCGCGCCGCGCTGCACGTGGTGCAGGGGGTGGCGGGGCTGCAGGCCCACGACCCGGGGGGCCTGGAGCCGCTGGGCTCGGAGCTGGCCGCGTTTCGCGCGGCGCTGAGTCGCACGAACCACACGCTGAAGCGGGCGCTCACCGATTCGCACCTCCTCAGCGGCGTGGGCAACGCCTACTCCGACGAGATCCTGCATGCGGCACGGCTGTCGCCGTTCAAGCAGACGAGCCAGCTGGACGACGCGCAGTGGCGCGCGCTGCACGACGCGACGTTGCAGGTGCTGGGTCGGTGGACCGAGCGGCTGAAGCAGGAGGTGGGCGACGGTTTCCTGGAGCAGGTGACGGCGTTCCGTGAGGACTTCGCCGTCCACGGCCGCTTCCGCCAGCCCTGTCCGGTGTGCGGGGCGCTGGTGCAGCGTATCGTCTACGCCCAGAAGAACGAGGCCAACTACTGCGCCGCGTGCCAGACCGGCGGGCGGCTGCTGGCCGATCGTGCGCTGTCCCGCCTGCTGAAGGACGACTGGCCGCGGACGCTGGAGGAGCTCGAATAGTGTAGTTTTTTGCTCACCCCCCCCCTTGCCCCATACTCTGCAAGCCGATGCAGCTCTCTTTCCCACTCACCCTGGACTACCTGCCCGCCCCGCGAGAGGCGGAGTCCGGCGCCGTGCTCCAGATCGAGGCGCTGCCGCCGGATCTGAAGGCCGAGCGCGCTCGCATCATCGGATCCTGGAGCGGCGGCCGGCGCTACGTCAGCCCTCAGGATCGCCTGGCCCACATCTGGTTCCACTTCGGCGCGGACGGCACGGTGGCGTTCAGCATCCGCTACGAGGGGGAACGGCGGTCGCAGGTCACCACCGGTCGCTGGTGGCTGACGGACGGCGGGCTGGCGGTGGCCATGGGGCCCAACCCGATCGTCGGCCCCTACACCTTCAGCGAGGGCGTGATGCGCTGGGCCGGCGAGGCGCTGGTCCGCGTGTCGGAGGCGCCGCTGCAGGTGGAGCGGGTCTGAGCTAGTGGTAGTCGCAGTCGGCGGGTCAGTCGATGGCGTCGAGGGAGAAGGTCGCGTCGCAGGTCGGGGTCCGCGATTCGAGAACACGTGCGGCGGGCGCCGCGTGAACCACCAGGTGCACGTCCACCACCTCGCCGCGCCGGGGCTGACCGTCGGTGCCGCGCCAGGTGAAGGCCGCGTGCTCCATGGCGCAGTTGCCGCGCGGGTCGCAGCGCTGCCGCAGGTCGACGCGCAGGCTGAGCGACACCACGTCGGCCGTCGCTAGCGAGGTCAGCTCCGCCGGAGCGGAGATCCGGTCGCCGTCCCGGTCGGACCACAGCGCCAGGCGGGCGAACCCCGGGTCCCGCGCGTCGAGCACGCCGTCGTGGTTCGCGTCCAGCGGGGCCAGGGCCTCGAACCCGTTGCTGGCCGGCTGGCCGTCCACCAGCGTGGCCGAGCCGAACAGCTCGCGGCCGGATGAGATGACGCCGTCTCCGTCGCGATCGAGCACGAGCCACGGCGTGGCGGCGGTGGGCCAGTCGGTGGTGACGCCGGAGCCGTCCTGCGCCGCCGACAGATCGAAGGGCGCGAGTTGGGATGGTGCGCGGTACACCACGCCGGCGCCGGGCTCGAACACCAGCACCAGCGGGGTGACGCAGGTGAAGGTCGTGCACGCCACCTTGTCCACGCAGCTGTAGACCCCCTTGCCGTTCACATCGGTGTAGGTCACGGAGCCGCCGCACCGGTCGTCCACCCACTGCTGGTGGATCTGGTACCACAGGTTGTTGGGCTCGGGGTCCACGCGCCGCCGGCACCAGGCCTTGAGCTCGGTGGCGGTGCAACCCCCCGCGTTGCCCGCCGCCATGCACGCCGCCTCGTCGTCGCCGCTGTGTGTGTTGCAGTTGGGGATGGCACACATCTGCTCGGGGTACGAGGTGCACTGCTGCGGCTTGCAGGTCGCCGCGCAGTCGGCGTCGTCGCAGTCGATCATGCCGTCACAGTCGTCGTCCTTGCTGTTGCCGCAGACCTCGGCCGTGGGGACGCAGGCCGGTGTGGTCGTGGGCGGGATGATCCGCAGGCAGGCGATCGTGTCCCCGGCGTTGTCCACGCTGCAGTCCCAGACGGTCTCGCCGCCCGGCGTGTTGCTGGGGTTGGGGGGGGTGGTGCTGCAGGCCCAGCCCGCGGCGGTGCTGGCGCAGGTCCACTGCCCCTGAGCGCCGGGGAGGGGGTTGTCCGAGCCGGGCCGCGTGCAGGTGTAGCCCGTCTGGCTCCAGCTACAGCTCCAGCTCCCGCTGGCCGGGGGCACGACTCGCGTGGCCTCGCACGTCTGCGGCTTGTCGGGGTGGCAGGTCCAGAGCTGGCGGCAGGTGCAGAGGGCGGAGGTGTCCACGTCGCCCTCGCACACCAGATCGGCGGGGGGACAGCAGGCGTGATAGCTGGTGCACGCCGCGAACTCCTCCCGACCCCCGGGGTCGCCGCCCTCGATGGTGCCCTGGCAGCCGGTGGCGCTGGCCATCATCGCGGCGGTCACGAGCAGCGGGGAGAGGCACCAGGGGCGAGACGACATGAGATCCTCCTGCGGGACGGTTATGGACGCCTCCCGGGATGAAGCAAGGTTCGTACCAGCGCGGCGCTGGAGGCGCGGCCGAAGAACATTGACGGATCGGTCGCGCCCCGGGCCGAGGAGCCCGGCGCTGTTGCTTGCCGTCAAGGGGGCGGAGTCCCCGGCGCTACTGGGTTTCTGCCGGGGTCCTGTTGCCCGGTTCAGAGCGCCAGCACCTCCCGGACCTTGCGCATCAGGTCGGCCGACGTGAACGGCTTGCCGAGGAAGTGCGTCCCCGGGTCGAGGACGCCGTGGTGCACGATGGCCTCGTCGGTGTAGCCCGACATGTAGAGCGCCTTCAGCCGCGGGCGCGTGCGGACCAGCTGCTCGGCCAGCGCTCTGCCGCTCATCCGCGGCATGACCACGTCGGTCAGGAGAAGATGAATGTCGCCCTCGTGCTCCGCGCTGGTCAGCAGGGCTACATCTGCACTCGCGGCGGTCAGCACCGTGTAGCCGGCAGCGGTGAGGGACCGGATGGCGACCGTGCGCAGCGCATCCTCGTCCTCGACCACGAGGATGGTCTCGGTCCCGGTGAACCGACCCGGGGCCACGGGGGGACGGGTGCTGGGCGTGGTGGCCGACAGATCCCGTGGCAGATAGACCTTGAACGTGGTCCCGAGGCCGGGCTCGGTGTAGACCCAGATGTTGCCGCCGCTCTGCTTGACGATGCCATGGACCGTGGAGAGCCCCAGGCCCGTGCCCTCGTCCTTGGTGGTGAAGAATGGCTCGAACAGCCGGGCCCTGGTCTGGGCGTCCATGCCGCAGCCGGTGTCGGTGACAGCCAGCAGGACATGGGGCCCCGGCTCCACGCCCACGTGCTGCGCCGCGTACTCCTCGTCAAGCTCCACGTTGGAGGTCTCGATGGTCAGCTTGCCCCCCCCGGGCATGGCGTCGCGCGCGTTGACCACGAGGTTCATCAGCACCTGCTCCATCTGACTCGGGTCGGCCGGCGTCAGACCGAGGTCCGGCGCGAGCACCTGGACCAGATCGATGTCCTCGCCGAGGATCCGCCGCAGCATGTTTTCAAGCCCCTGGGCCACCTGGTTCAGGTCCAGGGGCACGGGCTGCAGCATCTGCTTGCGGCTGAACGCGAGCAGCTGGCGGGTGAGCGCTGCGGCGCGCTCGCCGGCGTTCTGCACCTCCAGCAGATCGTTCCGCAGCGGGTCGCCCTCCCGCACCGCATCCAGCGCGAACATCGTGTAGCTCAGGATCACGGTGAGCAGGTTGTTGAAGTCGTGGGCCACGCCGCCGGCGAGGCTGCCGATGGCCTCCAGCTTTTGCGATGCCCGGAGCTGCTGCTCGAGCTTCTCGCGTTCCACCTCCATCCGTCTGTGGTCGGTGATGTCCTCGGAGATGCCCAGCAGGTACTTCGTGACTCCGTCGGCCCCGTTGATGCAGAGCTTCCGGGTGTGAAGCAGGCGCTGGCCCTGCTTCGCGGTCAGGATCGGCTCCTCGGGGATGTCCACCAGACCGCCACCGGCCAGCACCTCCCGGTCCCTGGCCATGAAGCTGGCCGCCTGGTCGGGGGGGAAGAGGTCCAGGTCATTCTTGCCCAGCAGGTTCTTGCGGTCATGGCCCACGAGATCCTCGCCGGCCCGGTTGAACACGACGAACCGCAGCTCCTGCGCCTCCTTGAGGAAGATCATCAGCGGGACGTTTTCCACGATGGAATCAACCAGCTGCTTCGAATCCAGAAGCGCTCGCTCGGCCTGCTGGCGCCCCAGCGCAATGCCGATGCTGGCGCCCATGCCCTCGAAGAACTGGATCATCTCCAGATCGAAGCGATTCCGGCGGTGGTCGTTGAGCTGGAGCAGTCCGATCACCGCGTCGTTGGTCCGCAGCGGGATGAGCGCCACCGATTCGTATCCTGCCTCATTGCACCGGTTGCGTGTGCGCGGCTCCCCCGCTCGACGCGGAGTTTCCCCGCCGGTCGGGGCCAGAAGGTCGGTGGTGCAGTTGGTCCAGAAGCTGCCGCCGTCCGTGAAGTGGGGCCGCTTCGAGTTGACCCCACCGCGCAGAACGGCGCCGCAAATGCACTCGAGGATCGGGATTCCACCCGCGTCGCGTGCGATGGCCCCCGTCGCGTCCCTCGCGCACAGCTGGCGCTCCAGCTCCACGAAGGGCTCCGGGAACCCGATGGTCTGGAGGTAGGGGAAGTCGTCACCGTCGCGTAGCCGGATCCCCACGGCCTCGATGCCGGTGCTGCCCTTGATTAGCTGCAGGATGCTGCCGATCTGGCTCGCCCCCGGCCGTTGATCGTTCAGCAGACCCAACAGGCGGCGGACGAGCCGGTCACGATCCTTGCGCGCCGTGACGTCGCGGATGTTGCACTGGATCACGCTCTTGTCGCCGACGCGGTAGACGTTGCTGATGAACTCGACCTCGATGTGGCGACCGTTGGCGGTCTCCAGCGGCAGGTCGTCGTAGCGCACGTACTCCTTCGCCTGCAGCTCGGCGAACGCTTCCCGGGAGGCGGCGATGTCCCTGAACGTGCCGATCTCCCACAGGCGCTTGCCCACGAAGTCGGTGTGCGAGTAGCCGGTCAACTCCACCAGGAACGGATTGACGTCGACGATCTGGCCGGTGTCCGCGTCGAGAATCAGGATGCCGTCCCTGGCGGTCTCGAACAGCCGGCGATAGCGCTTCTCCGAAGCAACCAGCCCTGCCACGTCTGCATCCATTGCCCCTCCACCCGGCGCTCCGTCACCCGGAACCAATAGGGTAGTCTCAATCGCCGGATACGCAACGCCGATGATCGGCGAGGGTCGCCGAGCCCCCGGTGTGGGTGAGGCGGGTCAGACGCGGAATATCGATTCGAACGTTCCGCGAAACCGATGGATCGAGCCGGAGCTGTCGTGGCAGAGTGGGCGGATGCGCCTGCTGGATGTCGGGTTGTTGGCCGCGGTGGTCATCCTGTTCGCCGCTGCTGTTTCGTCGGTGATCCTGTTCAACCGCAGGCTGCGCCGTCGAATGGCCGAGGGAGCGCAACGTTTCAGGTTTCCAAGACGGTCTTCGCGTCGACCCAAACCTCACCCGTGTCCAGGTCCAGGAGGTGTCGACGGTGCCCCTCCTTGACGATCCCGATGATCCGGGGACCTCTGTTCTTCCACCTGGCCATGGCCGCGTTCAGTGCAGCTCGAACCTCCGAGAGGTTCCTCACATCGCAGAACACCAGGTGGACCTGTGCGCCGGGAACGTCGCTACAGCTACAGAGCTCGACGCCGAGGGTCAAGGACCCGTCCTCCCGACACTCGACGGATGTGATCTCGGAGTCGTGGTACGAGTGCTTCAGCCTGGTCTGCGTCACCTTTGACCCACTGCCCGCACGGTCGCATCGATGAGCGAGGCCAAATCGGCGACCAGGCGCGGTGACGATCGGTGAGGGCGGTCTGACGACAAGTGCATGATCGTGTGACTCCAAGGTCGAGGGTACCCCGTCCCACCCCTGCCGGGAAGACCCGGCCGCCGCCGCCGTAACACAGGCCATGCGCACGATCCTGCTCGGCTGCAGCCTGCTCATCGCCGCGTGCTCCTCGGGCAGCGGCCACAAGGACGGCGGGCCGCCGGTCACGACGGACGGCGCCGCCGACACCGCGCGAGGGGACGGCGTGATCCCCACGCCCGACGGCGCCCAGGCCGACACCGCCCACCCCGATACGGCCCCGCAGTACCAGCGCGTGACGATCAACTTCGACGACCTGCCGGCCGGCACCACGCTCACCAACCAGTATGGCCAGCACGCGACCTTCGCCTCGGCGGCGGGGTGCTCCATCGAGACCACCAGCAGCGCCGGCGTGGCCGCCTCGCAGCCGAACTACATCTGGACCTACTACTCCTGCACCGGCTCCACCAGCGGGCCGTCCGCGCCGTACTTCATCGACTTCACCAAACCCGTGAAGCACGTGTCGGTGAGCCTCGTGGGCGTCAACAGCGGATCCAAGGTGGCGACCCTGCGCCTGGTGCACAGCGACGGCAGCAGCGGGAGCTTGGACATCATCGGCCTGGGATCCTACATGCAGCCCGTGGTGGTGGACCGGCCGGGGTCGGTGGACGTGGTGCGGCTGGAGATCACTGACGTGCAGGACGCCTACGGCCTGGGCCTGGACGACCTGGCGTTCGACGTTCCGAAGTGAGCGCTACTCGACGTGGCACGGTGCTTCCCGCGAGGCCGCGGTGTCTTGTGTGGTGGGCGTCGGCGCCGGGCGGACCGATCGGGGGTAGGTGACCCATCACCCCCCTCGGTCGGTCCTCGAAAGCGGACCGATTGGCCCCGGGTGACCCAATGGGTCACCTACCCCCGACCGGTCCGCCCAGCGCCCTGGGAGACGGATCGACCCGGGACGGGGCGCCGTCAGCCCAGCCCTACTGCTTGACGAACTTGAGCTTCAGATTGGTGACCAAGGTGCCGCAGGTGGCGATGGTGTGGGTCCCGGTGGTGAGCATGGCGGTGGTCACCGTCAGCGTTGAGCAACTGGCGATGGTCTCGAAGATCCCGAGCCCGTCGGCGTCGCGCACTCCGAGGAACAGGCCCGAGGCGATGAGCTCGCTCTCCTTGAAGGTCTTGACCTTCTCGTTCCAGAACGGGGTCAGCGTGTTGTCGATGGTCTTGGTGAAGCCGGTGAGGATCAGGGATCCGCCGAGGGAGATGATGGTGTACGGATCGGGCAGCGGGTTGGTGAGCCACAGGCTGTCCCAGTCGTCGCCGTTGCTGTTCTTGGGCGCGATCACGGCGGACTCGATCCACACCTCCCACACCGGATCGTTGACGCACTTGCCGTCGACGCAGCTCTGGGTGCCGCAGCTCATGCACTGCCCGGAGGTGCCGCACTCGTTCTTGCTCTGGCTGGTGTACGGCAGGCACTGCCCGGAGGTGGTGCAGCAGCCCTGGCTGCAGAACGACAGGCAGGGCTGGTCCTTGACGCAGGTCCCCTGCTGGCAGGTCTTGTCGGTGGCGTCGCACACCACGCAGGCTTCCGCGTTCTTGCCGCACACCGACAGCGTCTGCTGCGAGAAGGGGATGCACTGGTTGCTGGAGGTGCAGCAGCCCGCGGGGCAGCTCGTCGCGTCGCAGGTCACGGCCTGGCACGCGCTGTTGACGCAGCTCTCGCCGGTCTTGCACGCGATGCAGGCCGCGCCGCTCGCGCCGCAGGCGGCGGGATCCGAGCCTGGCATGCACTGGGTGCCGCCGAAGCAGCAGCCGGTGCAGCTGGTGCAGTCCTGCTGCTTGATGCACTGGCCGGCGGCGCAGGTCTCGCCGGACTTGCACGTTACGCACGCCGCGCCCCCGGCGCCGCAGTTCGTGGTGTCGATGGTCGTGATGCACTGGCCCCCGGAGCAGCACCCCAGCGGGCAGGTCACGAAGCTGCAGGCGTCCTTGCACACGCCCGCGGTGCAGGTCTTGCCGCTCGAGCACGGGGTGCAGGCGGCGCCGCTGGTGCCGCAGGCGGTGTTGGCCGTGCCCGACTGGCACACGTTGCTGCTGTCCAGGCAGCCGGTGCAGACAGTGGCCTTCTTGCAGACCCCCGCCACGCAGGACTCGTCGGACCCGCACACGCTGCAGGTGCTACCGCCTGACCCGCAGGCGGCGTTGGTGTTCCCGGCCTCACAGATCCCGGCGGCGCAGCAGCCGTTGGGGCAGTCCGTCGCCGAGCAGGCGCCCTCCTCGGAGTCGTCGCCGCAGGTCCACATCGCCGCCGCCAGCAGGGCCACCAGGGTCAAGCGTCCATGGCACATGAATCCGTCTCCCTATATGTATATGTGTTCGAGGTCATGATGCCCTCGTCCACGGGTGCCGGGCAAGGGCTGTTGACTAGGGTGCAACCGGCTGCGCGCTGCTGCTGTCGATCACGATCCAGGTGATCCCACGTTCCCACAGCTTCTCACCGCTGCGAAGGTCACGGCCCACCAGGTGGAGCCTGTGCGGGACCGATTCCTGGTGCACGGTGAGCAGGCGCCCGCCGAGCACCAGCGGCGGCTCCTCGCTCTGCGCCACGGGGACCTCGGCCACCAGGGACCCCTGCTCCACGTCGTAGATCCGCCAGCGGGTGCTGCCAGCGGGCTGGCCGTCCTGCTCGCGATCGGTGGTGCGCGCGACGACGACGTGTAGCGGGTCGGTTGCCCACAGGTGGAGGTACCCCTGGCGCGGCACGTCGGGATCCAGCACCATGCGTCGTTCCGTCCCCTCCTGCCAGCGGTACAGGACGAGGCTCTGGCCCCCGAGCTCCAGCGCGAGCACGGCGGTCCCCGCGCGCCACACCGCGTGGGCTCTGACACCCTGCCAGCGGGCGGGGGAACGACCCTTGGGAATGGGGGGCAGCGCCGCGTCGAGCCAGGCGTTCGCCACCAAATCATCGCGGAGCCGCTGTACGTGAACCTGGCGCCCCTCGAGCGCGATCCACGCCAGCCCCATGATGATGGGTACGCGGGGCTTGTTCTCCCGGCGGGGCGGTGGGTCGTTCCAGTCGACCCACTGGACCACGAGCGCGTTGCCGACGACATGGGCGCTCGAGACCGTCCGCGCCGGGATCGGATCGCTCGCCACGCGCGGCGCGCCCGTGTCGGGGTCGATCTTGACGATCCGCATGCGCCGACCGGAGGTCCGGGCGACGAACAGCCGCGTCGGTCCCGTGGCCTGGATCCTCCCCGCCCACAGCGCCTTGCCCGGACAGGTCCAGCGAACCACCCCGTCGCCCGCGTCAATCGCAGACAGGGACTGATCGGTGATCTGCATGAACAGCACCGCGCTTGAGGCGTCGGCCACGCCGTGGGCCAGACGTACCGTTTCGACCACCTCGCCGGGCTTCCACCAGGCCGGGCCGGTCACGGTGTCGTGGATCGGCAGGTCTGGCGGAGGAGCCGGCGCCGGCGATGTGCGAACCGGGACCGACGCGGGCGCGCAGCCGACCATGCAGACGAGCAGGGTATGCGGGTAGATCACATGGAGTCTCATGGTGCTGCTCCAACGGGCGGGGATTGGCCCATCTTACACCCGGCCGAAAGTCAGAGTGCTCGACGAACCCCTGCTCGTGATTCGGCGACCAACCAGATCGGTGTGCGGGGACAACCTGCCGGTATTACACCCCACACGCAGGGTGCATTCGTGGCATGGAAGTTGCGAACCTCGGGGCCATCTGTTGACCCCTGGAGGCACCAGTATGAAGCGCATCATTCGTCTCGGCGTCCTGATCGCCGTCATTGGTCTGCACAGCGTGGTCTGGGCCCAGTCTGCATCCCAGCGTCAGGCGCAGGAGTACACCCAGCAGCATGGCTTCACCGTCAAGCAGGTCACGGCGGG
>Ga0210044_10007717_pt1 | contig 13618 bp, 14 predicted proteins | sample CryGey13umfilter_2_FD_183959 | JGI IMG/M metagenome (GOLD analysis project Ga0210044, IMG submission 183959) | Groundwater microbial communities from aquifer in Utah, USA - Crystal Geyser 4/9/14 3 um filter (SPAdes) (version 2) | ecosystem: Environmental > Aquatic > Deep subsurface >... | reverse complement strand
ATCAGAGTGACTCGTCGTCGAAGAGCCCCACCTCGTCCGTCGTCCGAGCCCCCCGGGCCAGATCGCCAAACAGGACGATCCCAACAACGACCCACGGGGGTATTGACAGGGGGTCATTCCATATCAGTTAGTTAGTCTTCAGGCTGGCATGTCCGACCATCGTGGTCAAGCACACGCCAGTCCATGTCAGTCCATGTTTGTTGCTGCGGCGCAGGCGGGCGATGAAGAAGCCGTCGCTCCAGCGCTGGATCCGCTCTACACCCGTTGGCTGGCGTGCGGCGCCGCGCTGGATGTGCCGGTGCGGCCGCACACCAATAACCTCGAGCGCCGGCACGAGACCGCCCCGGACCGCGTGGGACACGTGGCGAGCAACCGGGCCAGCGTGCGCCTGCGCTACGAGCTCGGTCCCTACCTCTACTCCCTGGCCCATCGCGCATCCCGGGACGGCGAGGCCGTCTTTTCCCCGCCGGTTTATCACTACCAGCAGGACCCGGCAGTGCGCCGCATCTCGCGCCAGCGGATGATCGGCCGGGACCTGATGCTGGGGCTGGCGCCCGACGTGTATCTACCGGCGGGCAGGTGGTACGACTATCGCGACGGGAACCGATCGACAGCCGGGAGCCGTGGCTGCGGGGCGTGCCGCTGAAGCGGGATGGCCTGTTCATGCTGCCGCTGTACGCCCGGGCGGGCGCCGTCATCCCGCAGACGCGGGTGGACGATCTGACGCTGAACATGCTGGGGCAGCGGGCCGACGGCAGCCACCGGGACGAGCTGGTGCTGCGCGTCTTCGGCGGGGCGCCGGGGCGCTTCACGCTGTACGAGGACGACGGAGAGACGGTGGCCTACCTCGACGGAGCGGTGCGCCGCACTTTGATCCGGCAGCGGCCTACCGCCCGGGGTATGGAGCTGGTCATCGATGGTGCTCGAGGGACCTACGCCTCGGCCCCCCGCGCGGCGAGAGGTGCGGGTGTCGAGGTCCCAGGAGTCCCGGCCCCTGACCTGGAGGGGATCGAGCGTCTGTGGTAGGGTCGCGGCATGCTCAAATTGACCACGCCGGTCGTTCACGGCCCCCGCTGCTCGGGAGCGGCTTGAGGCAACCGGCGAGCCGATGGCCAAGAAACGAGCACGTCGCATTGGCATCCTGACCGGGGGTGGGGATTGCCCAGGGCTCAACGCCGCCATCCGTGCGGTGGTGAGGTCCGCGGTCCGCGACCACAAGATGGAGGTGCTCGGCATCCTCGAGGGCTTCAAGGGCCTCCTCGGGATGAACACCGTGCCGCTGGCCTACGATGACGTGGCGAACATCCTCACCCTCGGCGGCACGATCCTCGGCACTTCCCGCGAGAACCCCTTCAAGGTCAGGCGCGGCAAGCCGGGCAAGGAGACCGTGGAGGACCGCTCAGACCTCGTTGTCGAGAGCTACCGCAAGCTGAAGTTCGATGCGCTGATCTGCATCGGCGGCGACGGCACGCATCGCAAGGCGCACAAGCTCGCGCAGAAGGGCCTCGCGATCATCGGCATCCCGAAGACCATCGATCACGATCTGCGCGGCACTGACGAGACCATCGGCTTTGACTCCTGCCTGGCGGTCGCCACGGAGAGCATCGACCGGCTGCACAGCACAGCAGCGTCCCATCACCGGATCATGATCATCGAGGTGATGGGCAACCGCGCCGGCTGGCTCGCCCTCTCGGCCGGGATCGCGGGGGGCGGTGACGTCATTCTGATTCCAGAGATCCGCTACAGCCCGGAGGCCATCTCCAGCTTCCTCGTCGAGCGGCGGCGCAGGGGACGACGCTTCAGCATTGTCGTGGTGGCCGAGGGCACGCGGCCGCATGGAATGTCCGTGCCCCGCCTCTCCAACGGTGACTACGGCGGCGATCCCGTCGGCAAGGTGGGGGTCGCCGTGGCCCGACAGATCCACGACATGACCGGGCTGGAGACGCGGGTGACGGTTCTCGGCTACGTCCAGCGCGGCGGTCGCCCGACCCCCAATGATCGCATCCTGGCAACACGCTTCGGCACCGAGGCGGTGGAACTCGTGGCTCGCGGCCGATGCGGCCGCATGGTGTGTCTGCGGGGCAACGAGATCGAGAGCCTCCCCCTGGCCAGGGTGGCCGGGCCGCCGCTCACCGTGCCTGCTGATCACCCGCTCATCGCCGCGGCGCGCAGCGTGGGTACCTGCCTCGGCGACTGAGCGACGCTGGGTCAGTGATGGTCGCTTCGCTACCGCGTGGTGACGAAGATGTGCTGGATGCCGTCGGACCGGGTGCTGGCGAAGTACATCGTGCGCAGGTTGTCGGAGAGCCAGGGGGCGGTGTCCCGCAGGCTGGAGTTGACGCCGGGTGCCGGGACGGGGGCGGAGAAGAGATTGCCGGCCCCGGCGCGGGTGGCGATGCGGATCTCCCGCGGGTGGCGACGAAGATGTCCATCAGCCCCTTGGCCGCGGGGTGGCTGCGGTAGAGGTCGCCGTCGCGATCGAAGTAGATCTCCAACATGTCCGCGGTGAGCGACGGGTCGTCCTCGTTCGCCGTGGTGGTGAGCTCGGTCACGATCTGCGGCGTCCCGAAAGGAGTCAGCGGATCGAACGCCGCATCCGGCGTGAGATCGGAGACCGACACCTCTGTGGGTCGGGTGTCCCAAGGCGCGTCACCGAGCGCTTCATGGTCTCATGCCTGATGCTCGAGCCATCAAGGGTGGGGCTACCCGGCGCTCGGGGACGGTCTTCCTTGGCAGGGGTGCACCGCGTCGGTTAGATTGACCCGATGTCGGACGAGATGGAGAGCAAGCGGCCGGTGCCGCCGGTGTGGGCCGCCCTGCTGCCGGTGGTGGCGCTGATCGGAGCGCTGTACCTGTCGGTGGTGCACTACTCGAAGCTGGAGCTGACGTCCCACGTGGCGCTGATCCTCGGCGCCGTGGTGGCCTCCTTCGTCGCGCTGAAGCTGGGACTGCGCTGGAACGAGATCGAGGACGCGATGGTGCGCGGCATCAGCCTGGCGACCAAGGCCTGCATCATCCTGCTGGTGATCGGCATGCTGGTCGGATCGTGGATCGACGCCGGCATCGTGCCGGCCATGATCTACTACGGGTTGAAGCTGCTCTCCCCGGCGATGTTCCTCGTGGCCACCTGCATCATCTGCTGCCTGGTGTCCCTGGCCACCGGCTCGTCGTGGTCCACCGCCGCCACCGTGGGCATCGCCCTCATCGGCGTGGGGCAGGGGCTCGGCATCACCCGGCCGCGGGTGGCGGGGGCGGTGATCTCCGGCTCCTACTTCGGCGACAAGATGTCGCCGCTGTCGGACACCACCAACCTGGCGCCGGCCATGGCCGGGGCTCAGCTGTTCGACCACATCCGGCACATGGTCTACACCACCGGACCGAGCCTGCTCATCGCCTTGGTGCTCTACGCGATCATCGGACGCGGCCAGGGCCAGGCGGCGAATACCGGTCAGGTGCAGTCGATCCAGGCCGTGCTCCGCGACGCCTTCGTGATCCACCCGCTGCTGCTGCTGCCGCCGCTGATGGTCATCGCCATGGTGGTGCTGCGGATCCCGGCCGTGCCGGCCGTGCTGGGCGGCTGGGGCCTGGGCGCGATCCTCAGCGTCGCGGTGCAGGGGCGCTCGCCGGGGCAGGGGCTGCTGGTGGCGTTCCAGGGCGTCAAGTCCAGCACCGGCCACACGCTGGTGGACAAGCTGCTCTCCCGCGGCGGTCTGTCGTCCATGTTCTCCACCGTGGCGCTGATCATCTGCGCCATGTGCTTCGGCGGGGTGATGGAGTCGTCGGGCCAGCTGGAGGCGCTGGCCGGCGCGGTGCTGCGGGCCGCCAGCGGCTCGGGGGGGCTGGTGCTGGCCACCATCGTGACCTGCCTGGGGATGAACGTCCTGGGCTCGGACCAGTACCTCGCCGTCGTGGTGCCGGGCCGGATGTACCGTGAGGCCTACCGCGCCCGGGGGCTGGCGCCCAAGAATCTGTCCCGTGCGCTGGAGGACTCCGGGACGCTGACCTCGGTGCTGATCCCGTGGAACACCTGCGGGGCCTATATGATCAGCACGCTGGGGATCACGCCCTGGACCTACGTGCCCTACTGCTTCCTCAACCTGATCAACCCGCTGGTCTCGGTGTTCTACGGCTTCACCGGCTGGACCATGGCGCCGCTGGTCGACCCGCAGACGGAGGGTGAGGTGGACGAGGGTTGAGCCGGGGCCGGCATTGGCTACAATGCTGGCGCCATGTCCTGTCTGGGCGACAACACCATCGGAGCCTTCGTCGAGGGCAAGCTCGCGGCTAAGGAGGCGCGGCAGGTGCGGGAGCACCTGGCGCAGTGTGAGGAGTGCCGATCCCTGGTGCGCGCCGTGGTGGGTCACACCGCGCGCTCCGACGCCCTGACGGGGCAGCTGCTGGCCGGGACCTACCGCGTCAAGCACCTGGTGGGCAACGGGGCGATGGGCGTGGTCTATGCCGGCGAGCATGTGCGGCTCACGCGCCCGGTGGCGATCAAGATCCTGGGCGAGGCGTTGCGTCACCACCCCGATGCGCTGGAGCGGTTCCGCCGTGAGGCGCAGATTTGCAGCCGCCTGGGAAACAGCCACATCGTCGACGTGCTGGACTTCAACACGTTGCCCGACGGAACGCCGTTCATGGTGATGGAGCTGCTGCAGGGTGAGGATCTGGCCCAGCGGCTGGCCATCGACGGACGGATGACCCCCGCGGTGCTGGTCCCGATCATGCGCCAGATCTGCTCGGCCCTGGCCACGGCGCACGACGAGGGCGTGCTGCACCGGGACCTCAAGCCCTCCAACGTCTTCCTCTGCCCGGGCGACGACGGGCGGCCGCAGGTCAAGGTGCTGGACTTCGGGATCTCCAAGGTGCGGGGGGCCCTGGCCACGCTCACCGGCTCCCAGGAGATCCTCGGCACGCCGTACTACATGTCGCCCGAGATGGCCCAGGCGCGGCACGCCGACGTGGACCAGCGCTCGGATCTGTTCTCGCTGGGGGCCATTGCCTACGAGGCGCTGACCGGTCGGCTGGCGTTCGACGCCGACTCCATCCCGGGGGCACTGTATCGCATCGTGCACGAGGAGCCCGAGCCCATCGATCAGGTCAGCCCCTCGACCCCGCCGCCGCTGGCCCGGCTCGTCACCGCCCTGCTGAGCAAGGATCGCGCGCAGCGGCCCGAGAGCGCGCGGACCGTGATGGATCAGCTGATGGCGATCCGGTCCTCCACGGGGCAGCTGCCGCTGACCGACCCCTACGCCGGCACGCAGATCGCGCCGGTGGCGGACACGGTCAAGCCGCGCGGTTCGCTGAGGCTGGCACGTCTGGTCCTGCTGGTGTCGCTGGTTCTGGTGGGCGGGAGCCTCGGCGCGTGGCTGGTGTGGCCGCGTTCCACGGACGTGCCCCCGACGTCCGAGGTGCCGCCGACGCCCGCGACGCCGACCCGCGGCGTGCCCGATGCAGCGTTGGATCGCCAACCCGCCGCGACGATGAATTCCGCGTCGCACGTCGACGCGACGGCGAGGCCAGCGCCTCCACCGAAGCTCCGGCCACGTCCTCGACCCGGGCCCAGACAGCCCGCGCCGAAGAAGCCGGCGCCGAAGAAGCCGCGGGAGGACCGGGACCCGATTCTCTGAGCACCGAAGACACAGAGGCGATCCCAATGTGCTGGAACAACATGGCAATACGCCAGAGTACTCCCCAATCTGAATTACACCATCGCCCCAACAGCTACACGACGGAAATGACCAAGTTAATTGGATCCAGCCCCTTGGCATGGTGGAGTCGGCCTTGAAATCGGCTCTCTCTGCCGAGCAGGTGAATCAGATCGGCCTCCAGACCGGGCAGAGCAAGCGCCTGCGCACCGTCACTCCCTTTCGCCTTTTCCTCGCTCGTGATCGTCGCTGCGCTGGCGCGGGCCAAGGTCGAGTCGCTGGCCGACCTCTTGCGTGAATTCAACGCCCAGAACAAGACGACGACTGCCTACAAGGCATTCTACAACCGCCTCGCGCGGCCCGGCTTCGCCGCGTTCATGATGGAGATGCTCTGCCGCCTCCTCGGAGCCTTGGCGCTCCGAATACTCGAGGCTGAGGCGGGCAGCGTGCTCGCCGCGTTCGAGGACATCATCATTCACGACGGCTCCTCGTTCGCGCTCTTTGCCCCTACGGTATCGATACCGCCAAGATCACGATGATGGGGCGGGAGCTGATGAACCTCGTGGGGGTCAACATCAACTGGGTCGCCGGTGGCTTTTTTCCCGCCCAAGAAGGCCGCCTCCGGAAAAAACGATGACCGCAGTCAACTCAACTCGGCACCACTGAGCGGCCCCACGACCGGCCCCTGTCACCTCACCCACGTCGGTGGGATCAAGCCCTGGCACGCAGTGGGCTGGTGAGGGACATCTCGCCCGACGTTTTGTCTTGACAGCCGCCGCCACCGAGCGGTATTTTTCAAATAGAGACAAAAATGGTCTACTTTGTCCATCTACCTTAAATCGCGATGTTTTACATGGACAGAACCCCATGCGCCTGACGCGAGCCGGAGAGTACGGTGTCCGCTGCGTTGCCTTCCTCGCGATCCAGGCCGCCCGGGGGGTCTCGACCCCGTCGGTCCGCAGTAAGATCGCCCGACAGATGGAGATCCCCGAGGCGTTTCTGGCGAAGATCATCCCCCAGCTGCACAAGGCCGGCATCGTCACCATCACCCGCGGCTCCAGGGGCGGCCTTCAGCTGGCGTGTCCTGCGGACCAGGTCACGCTGCTGGACGTGGTGGAGGCGGTGTCGGGCCGGATCGCGCTCAACGACTGCGTCCTGCGTCCCGGCAGCTGCCACAAGACCCCGACCTGTCCGGTGCACTGCGTCTGGGTCACGGCCTCCAACCAGCTCCGGGACACGTTGAGCCAGGCCAACTTCGCCTCCATCGCTGGATGTATGCCACCGCAGTCACCGACCGATGACGCACAACACAAGGAGCAGAGCTGATGGATGTCGCCATCCTGTCGAGGCTGCAGTTCGCCGCCGCCACCATGTTCCATTTCCTGTTCGTCCCCCTGACCCTCGGGCTGTCAATCCTCATCGCGATCATGGAGACGAAGTACGCTCGCACCGGTGACGAGCAGTATCTGCGCATGACGCGGTTCTGGGGCAAGCTGTTCCTGATCTTCCATGCCGGCGGGCGTCACGCCGGGCTACCCGCCGGTGATCCCCACGCCGTACTTCGACCACAAGCCGGCGGTGTGCACGCTCAACGTCCCGACGCCGTGAGCGGTGAGGCTGTTCGCCGGAGGCTGGTGCGGGCCAGCGGGCTCAGGGTTGCAGCGTGGCGATCACGGTGCCCCAGGTGAAGTTGAACCCCCCGTACTTGTGGATCGCCCAGAACGTGCTCCCGTCCACGGGGTCCACGCCGGCGGCGAGGGCCTTGATCGCGATGCCGTGTGAGTGAATCCGTCTCGCGGATCGTCGGTGCGAGAGACGGCGATGGCGTAGATCCGGCGCGCCTGCAGGCACTCCGAGTCGGTGGCGTCGGCGTAGGTGTCATGGCCGATCCGGTACACATCGCACGTCGGGTAGTCGTCGCTGTAGGGCTGGCCGGCGTTGGCGCCGAAGCTGTTCGTCCACACACTGTTGCGCATGTGGGCCACGATGACAAAGCGGTCGGCCGCCGCGTCGTAGGCCACCCGGGTGTCATACGGTCCGCCGTGCACGTGGCTGCGGCCAGGCGCTGCGCAGGTACCCGTGCCGCGTGTAGAGCTTCGGCGGCTCGTACAGGTCGAGATCGCGGCTCCAGCCCGCGGTGGTGTACCCGTCACGATACCAGGCGCGCACCCGATCCCCGGCCCCGATGGCGACGCCGACGATGTCGGAAGGCGTCCGTCCCGGCGGAAGGGTGTAGGAGCGCGGCGCGATGTAGGCGCCCAGGTTGAGGCTGGTCCCGGCGCTCATCATCCCGTCGCGGTACCAGGCGTAGACGTGGTCGTTGGACTTGGCGATGGCAACACCCACGATGTCGGCCGGGGTGCGTCCGCCCGGCAGCGTGTACGCCACGGGCGCGGAGTAGTAGTCGAGGTCGTCGATCTTCCCCACCGATCGCGTTCCGTCACTGTAGAACGCATAGACCTGGCTGTTGCTGCCGGTGATGGCCATGCCCACGATGGAGGCGGCCTCGCCCCAGCGGTGGAACACCAGCAGCTGTCGCTCGACGTCGACGCCGAAGCCGTCCGCGTCGGGCCGGGTCATCCAGTCCGCCCAGGCCGGAGGATGGCAGTTGGCCGAGCGCAGCCCGGGGTAGGTGTTGCGGATCGCGATCAGGCGCGCGTGGAGCCGCAGGAGCCAGCGGCCAATGGGGTCGTCGGTCTGCTTCCAGCGCAGGGGTCGGGGCAGCACCCGGCGTCCGGTTCCGTGGTCGTCCTCGGGGATCCAGTGGTCCTCACCGAACTCCTGGCCGTTCTGGACCATCGGCGTGGCCGGGGCGGTGAACAGCGCGATGGCCCAGGGCTGGGTCTTGACCCACCGCATGGCGCCGGCGTTGTCCCGGGCCCCGGCCTGCCACGTCACGTGGGAGTGATCGTGGTTGCCGAGGTAGATCGTCGGCACCTTGTCTGCCGAGGCGAGGTGCCGCTGGTTGTTGAGCACGTCCATCACCCCGGGCGCCCCGGGGTCCGGAGACCGGGTGGCGCAGGCCCGCTTCGAGTCGTGCGCCGGGGACTACCAGAACCAGATGGTGGCCCTGCGCGTCCGCATCCTGCGCCCCCTGGGGCCCAACACCTGGTGTGTGGTGGACGGCGACCTGGACCTGGACCAGGCCGGCACGGACACCCCGTGCCTGGGCAAGGCGGCGCCGCTGCCGCGGACGTTCTCGTTCTCCAACATCACCGACGCCCGACGCCGGACCGTCGTCGTGCGGGATCAGAGCGGTCACTGCGACGGCGTTCACCGCAGCTCACGCTACGAGGTCTCCTACCGCGACGTGCAGGCCGGTACCCTACGCTCGATCCTCGACGTGACGACCCACGAGTCCGAGTACAAGTCGCCCTTCCCCCCGGTGAAGGAGAGCTCCGCCACGATCGCGCTCTCTGGATCGTATCCCCGGGTGATCATGGTCAAGCAGCGGGTCATCTGCCGCGCGGTGGAGCCCGACGAGCCGAAGCCCGACGAGCCGTGTCGCCCGTCCAGGCGGCGGACGCGGTACGTGTTCGTCGACGGCAGGTACGTGGCCCGGTAGCAGAGCCTTCCGGCTGGTGACTGGAGGTCTAACGTGGCGGGAGCGGACCGATCGAAGCGGGGTGGTGGGTCACCTGGGGTTAATCGGTCCGCTTTCGGGGACCGAACGGGATGGGGTGAACGCTCACCTACCCCCGACCGGGCCGCTTTTCGAGGACCGATCGACCCAGGGTGGTGGGTCACCTACCCCCGAACGGTCCGACTTGGAGGACAAGGTGGGCGGAGATGGGAGAGCAACGGAGGCGAGTGAAGGCGGCACGGAGCCCAAAACGGCAAGAGCCGGGTGACATGTGCGTTGAGGGCCAGCTGACGCGCCGCAAGCGACGTCCGGCCATTGTACGCGCCCGGGACGGCTTGTCTGCTCCGTGCCGCCTTCACTCGCAGGTGGTTGCAGCGGCTGAACACTGCACGGAGCAGCCAAGCCGCTTTCCGCAGCGGTCTCGGCCCAGGCGTTTCGAGCGGCGCGGCATGTTGCCCCTGCGTCGAACACACCCGGTTTGCTTTTCCGAGCTCCGTGCAGTGTTCAGCCGCCATTATTGGCTCCGAACACGGCGGCCTTCATCGTGCTGGGATCATGGTGTCACGGGTCTGGTTGTCAACAGGCGGCGGGGCGGCGACAATGAACGGTGACCCCGAGACAGGAGCGGCGCATGCCCTACCCGATGCCAGAGCGCTTGCCACTCCATTTCTCAGTCTCATTGGATTCCTCCCTCCTCGCGCGTGAGGGCCCATTAGATTAGATTAGATGCACAGGATCCAATGAATGCGATGGGGTTACGCGGGTCAGGGTGGCCGCTGCAGTGGCCTCTGTCGCGGGGCGTCACGTGCAATTGTTGTTTGATGTCAGGGCGGTGATCTGGTCCTGGTCTTGCACAGGAGGGCACCGTGCACTCCCGTTGGATAGTCGTGTTGCTGGCTCTGGCCCTGGCCACGCCAACCTGGGCGGCGCCGCCGCCGCCGGCGTCACCGACGCGGCGCGTCAGGCAACCCATCTTCCAGCGCCTTCGACAGCGAATCGCCACCATGCCGCGGGTCTCGATGCCGCGGATCCGGCTGCCGGAGGGGCTCCGTCGGCTCAGTCCCACGCGGCTGTTCCGATCGGTGCGGGAGCGGGTGAAGCATCCGTCGCCGATGGCGGTGTGGGGCGTCTCGACGGCCACGCTGGGTGCTGCCGAGACGACGTACATCGCGTCCACCACCACGCCCCTGCTCGCGGGGATCCAGCGGCTGGGTTTCCTGGGCGGCGCCGGCCTGACCTACAGCGCGGTGAAGGACATCCGCCGAGCCAAGACCATGGCGCAAAAGATGGATGCCGCCGGCGATCTCGCGTGGGGCGTCGAGGGCATGCTCGAGTTCTCGCCCGTCTTCTCCGGCGCGGCGGGCAAGCTGGCCCCCATCGTCGGCACCATCGGCGGCCTGTGTCAGACGGGGGTCGGCCTGCGGCGGATGTGGCAGGGGGCGCGGACCAAGGACTGGGGCAAGTTCAAGCTGGGCGTGCTGGACGCGGCCTCCGGCGGGCTGTGGCTGGCGTGGGACCTGTTCGGCGTCGAGAACCCGGTGGTCATTGGCGGCTTCGTGGGTCTGATGATCGGCCGTGAGGTCTACGCCAACCGCGAGCAGATCAAGGACTGGGGCAAGCGCACGGGCCAGAAGATCGGGGACCGGTTCCAGCGCACCACGCACCGGGCTCAGGCGCGGGTGCGACTGGCGGGTCGGCAGATGCGGCACTTCAAGGACAACATGCTCCAGCGCATGGGCCGGGGGCTGGAGCGCCCGGCCCCAGGGAGTTCCTCCGGAGGGCCCGATCCGTTGGGTGGTCTACACCACTGACCCGGCGTACAATGCGCGGCCCATGGAGCTGATCAACGCCGCCGACGATCTGAATCGAGCGCTGGCCCGGCTGCGCTTCGCCGAGCCGGTGACGCATGTGTACAACCCGATGGTCTATGGCCGCCGCAACTACGTGGCGTACGTCGAGGCGTTCGGCCAGGGGCCGAAGCAGGCCATCTTCCTCGGCATGAACCCCGGCCCGTGGGGCATGGCGCAGACCGGCGTCCCGTTCGGCGACGCCTCCGTGGTGAAGGAGTGGATGAAGATCGGCCATGCCGTGGACCGCCCCAGGCACGAGCACCCCAAGCGGCCGGTGCTGGGGCTGGACTGCGCCCGCAGCGAGGTCAGCGGGACGCGGCTGTGGGGGGCCGTGCGCCAGCACTTCGGCACGCCCCGGCGTTTCTTTGAGCGGTTCTTCGTCGCCAACTACTGTCCGCTGTGCTTCATGGAGCAGTCGGGACGCAACCGGACGCCGGATCGCCTCGCCGTGGAGGAGCGCACGGCGCTGTTCGAGGCCTGCGACGAGCACCTGCGCCGGGTGGTGCGGGCTCTGGGGCCGCGGCTGGTGGTGGGCATCGGCGCCTTCGCCGCGGGTCGCGCGCGCGTGGCGCTGGAGGGGATGGATCTCACCGTGGGGCAGGTGCTGCACCCCAGCCCGGCCAGCCCGGCCGCGAACCAGGGCTGGGAGAACAAGGTCCGGGGCGAGCTCCAGCAGCTGGGGCTGTGCGTCACTCCGAGTTGCTGAAGTTGAAGGGGTAGCTCACGGTGACCTTGCCCTCCCCGCTGGGGACGGGAAAGCGGGCCTTGGTCAGCTGGTGCAGCAGGCAGGTCTCCACCTTGAGATCGCCCAGCGAGGAGCTCTTCACCTCGCCCTCGTCGATGGAGCCCTGACCGTCCTTGCCCACGATGGTGAACGTCAGCACCGCCTTGCCCTTGAGCTTGGGGTTGCCCTTCAGCCCGCTGGTGTAGCACTCCTGCACCAGCGGGATCACCGCGCGGATGGCGGACTGGATTTCCTCTTTGCTCAGCGCCGCCCTGGACGCCGGAGCGGAGGCCGGGGCGTCGGGGTCCACCGGGTTGGCCTGTTTGGTCTGGGCCAGAGTCTCCCGCTGGCGCTCGTCGTCCAGCCGGGTGCGCCCCACCTGCTTCAGCAGCGCCCGCTGGCGCTCCGTGGTCTGCGACACCGGGCGCGGTGGTGCGGGTGGGGGTTCGGGCCGCTCGCGGGAGGGCTCTGCCCGAAACCGATCGGCCGCCGTCGATGACTCGTTGCCCTCGTCGCCCGCGTCCGCGTCAGGGGGGGGCTTGCCCCGGGACAGCATCCACCAGATGGAGAGGCCCAGGCCCAGCGCAACGACCAACCCAAGGACGCCAATTCGCTTCATCGCCGACATTATACATCGACATCAGCCGTCTGACTCGTTGACCTTCGACCGGGAGGTGGGCCAGGATCGGGCCTCCAACACGGAGGTTGCGCGGTGGCGAACAAGGCATGGAGTGACGACCAGCTCGAGTCGATGAGCGTGGAGCAACTGGAGGCGGAGCTCCGCCAACACAACCGGCTGTACTGGGACCTGAACCAGCCCGAGATCTCGGACTACGACTACGATCGTCTGGTGCGGGCGCTGCAGGCGCGCGCCCCCGCCTCACCCGTGCTGCAGTCCATGGGACCCACGGACGTGGGACGCGCCGGCAGCAGCGTGACGCACGCGGCGCCGATGCTGTCGCTGGACAAGTGCTACAACGACGCCGACCTCGGATCGTGGGCCGCCAAGTTCACCGGGGACGTGGTGGTGACGCCCAAGATGGACGGCATTGCCTGCAGCCTGCGTTTTCAGCGCGGGGTGCTGGTGCAGGCCGCGACCCGGGGCAGCGGCACCGAGGGCGACGACATCACCGCCAACGCCCGCACGATCCAGGACATCCCCGCCCGTCTCCCGGTGGCGGAGGATCTGGAGGTGCGGGGCGAGGTGTACATGCGCCTCAGCGTGTTTGGCACCTTCGCCGATCAGTTCTCCAACCCGCGCAACCTGGCCGCGGGGGCGATCAAGCACAAGGAGCCCGATCGCTGTCGGGCCTACAAGCTCTCCTTCGCGGCCTACGATCTGCTGGGTGGTGGGGTGAAGACCGAGGAGGAGAAGTTTCGACGGCTGGAGCAGTTCGGGTTCCCCCGCATGGAGCGGCTACTGGTGGACCGGGCCGATCTGCGACAGGCCTACGAGCACTTCGCCGCGGCGCGCGCCACCCTGGACTTCGAGATCGACGGTGTGGTGTTCAAGACCAACCGGCTGGACGAGCAGGAGCGGCTGGGGGCCACGGCGCATCACCCGCGGTATGGGATGGCCTACAAGTTTCAGGGCGACTCGTCGCCCACCACGCTGCGTGACGTGGAGTGGAGCGTCTCGCGCTCGGGCGCCATCACCCCGGTGGCGCACGTGGAGCCGGTGACCCTCAGCGGCGCGGAGGTTAGCCGCGCGTCCCTGCACAACGCGGGGTTCCTGCACAAGCTGGAGCTATATGGCCGCCCGCCGGGGGCCAAGGTGATGGTCACCCGGCGCGGTGGCGTCATCCCCCACGTG
>Ga0210044_10007716_pt1 | contig 13619 bp, 10 predicted proteins | sample CryGey13umfilter_2_FD_183959 | JGI IMG/M metagenome (GOLD analysis project Ga0210044, IMG submission 183959) | Groundwater microbial communities from aquifer in Utah, USA - Crystal Geyser 4/9/14 3 um filter (SPAdes) (version 2) | ecosystem: Environmental > Aquatic > Deep subsurface >... | reverse complement strand
TCGCTCAGGTCGCGAGCCCGCCAGCGGGTGCGGCGACGGCGCGCATCGTCTCGGTCCAGAAGGATGGGAGCGACGGGCAGGCCTATCCGCTGATCGGCGAACGCGCCGACCTCGGCAGGGTGGAGGGCGACATCGTGCTCGCCGACGATCCCTACCTCTCGCCGCGTCACGCGCGCCTCGAGCGCAAGCCCAACGGCTGGGTGCTGCGCGACCTCGACAGCCTCAACGGCGTCTACATTCGCCTTCGAGAGCCCGTGGAGCTGCGCGACGGCGACTCGGTGCTGCTCGGCCAGCAGGTGCTCCGCTTCGAGGAGCTCTCGGAGCACGAGCTGCCCCTCGGCCCGGCCAGCACCCATGGCGTCATGGTCTTCGGAACCCCCGAGGTGGCCCGCGTGGCGAGGCTGGTGCAGTACACCACAGAAGGGCTAGGCCGCGACGTCCATTGCCTGTATCGTGGCGAGACGGTGCTGGGACGAGAGAATGGGGACATCGTCTTTACCGATGATCCCTTTCTCTCACGGCGACATGCGAGCATCCGGATTGATGGTACGAACGGCCTCGACAGCGCGAAGGGAATGGGCGGAAGCCGGCGGCGATTCGTGCTGCGCGACCTCGGCTCGTCCAATGGGACAGCCATGAGGCTGCGTGGAGACCACGTGCTGGCCGATGCAGACCTTTTTCGGGTGGGACGCCACCTCTTCCGCTTCGAGGCCTTGGCCTCGGATGCGAACCCCTCGCTCGAGGGATTCCCCACGGGGCGTGGTAGCGCATGACCGACCAGACCCACGACGACGACAATCCTGCCGACGAGGACGCGACCGCCGATGTCACCGAGACGGTGCCGGACGCGCCGATGCCCGACGGGATCCTGCCGCCACGCGGCGATGAGCCCACGCTCCCCCAGAAGCTCGCGGACCCCAAGCAGGCCGACGCCGAGGCCAAGGCCAAGGACGAGGACGACGCTGAGGACGAGGACGCGGCCAAGGACGACCCTGCGGATGACGGCCCGACCAAGGTCGAGCGCCCCTCGCAGCGGCCCTCCGCGTCCAGCGACGAGAAGGGCGACAGTCCCCGTGAGGGAGCCATCCGGGTCCGCTACTTCGGCCAGACCGACGTCGGGATGGTGCGCGACCACAACGAAGACAACTTCACCGTGGCCGACCTCGACGCCCACGTCCGCGACTTGCCCGACGATGCGCCCCGCGAGGTCGTGCTCGACCAGCGCGGCGTGTTGCTCGCGGTCTGCGATGGCATGGGCGGCGCTGCCGCGGGTGAAGTCGCGAGCCAGCTCGCCGTCGACACCATCTATGAAGTGATCCAGGGCGGTGAGCCCCCCGCCGACCGCGACGAATTCGCGCGCCGCTTGGTGCTCGCCATCGAGGAGGCGGGCAGCCGCATCTTCGCCTCCGCCAAGATGGATCGCACCCGCCGCGGCATGGGCACGACGGCCACGGTCGCCGGCGTGATGGACCAGCTGCTCTTCGTCGGTCAGGTCGGCGACAGCCGCGCCTACATCCTTCGCGACGGTCAGCTCGGCATGGTGAGCAAGGATCAGTCGCTGGTGAACCAGCTGATCGAAGCGGGCCAGCTGACCGAAGAGGAGGCCGAGACCTTCGAGCACTCCAACATCATCTTGCAGGCCCTCGGCACGACCGAAGAGGTCAGCGTCGACCTGACCTTCCTCGAGCTCCGCCAGGGAGACCGCCTCATGCTCTGCTCGGACGGCCTCTCGGGCCTGGTCCACGCCGACATGATCCGCGAGGTCTTGGCCGAGACGAAGTCGCAGCCCGAGGCGGCCGCGAAGCTGATCGAGATGGCCAACGCAGGCGGTGGTCACGACAACATCACCTGCGTGATCGCCGACTTCGAGGGCCCAGGGTTGGCCCCGAAGGACGACGTGAAGTCCTGCTATCAGCAGTACCCGTTGCCCATCGTCGAAGAAGAAGAAGAGACCACCGGCCGCGGGCGCGAGCTGTCCATGAAGGATGGCGGCAGCAAGCCCGGCGCCGACGTGAAGCGCGCGATCGAGCGCGAGACCTGGGACGCCGAGGAGGACGCCGGCGGCTTCCCGACCTGGGCGGCCGTGGCTCTGCTCGTGATCGTCGCCGTCGGGGCCTACTTCCTGTTTCGCACGCCCAACGACGCAGCGTCTTCCACTCCGGACGCTGGCCAAGCGACGACGGCCACCCCACCGACGCCCGCGCCGGATGCGGCCGTGGACACGGAGCCGGTCGAGGTGCGCGTGGCCAGTGACGTGCTCGGCGGTGAGCTCTTCATCGACAACGAGAGCTACGGGCCCTTCGTCGGCGGCGAGGACGTCTACGTCGAGCTTTCCCCCGGGGCCTATCGCTTCGAGGCTCGCGTCGGAGAGAGCGTGGTCGCACGCGCGCTGATCACCGTGCGTCCCAACGTGCCCGCCGATGTTGAGCTGCTCGTGCCGGCAGGTGCCACGGCGGTGCCAGGGGCCGCAGACGCTGGCACTCACGGCGGGTCGGACGCGGCCACGGGTGCGCATGCGGTCGACGATCAGCCCACCACGGATCACGCGACGACGCCGACCATGACCGAGACGACGACGCCGACCATGACCGAGACGACGCCGACGACGACGATGACCGCGACGACGATGACCGCGACGACGATGACCGCGACGACGATGACCGCGACGACGATGACCGCGAGGACGCCGACCACGACCGAGACGGCGCCGACGACGAGGACCACGACGACGACGCCGACCATGGCCGAGACGACGACCACGCCGACGACGATGACCACGACCGAGAGGACGCCGACGCCCACCATGACCGAGACGACGCCGCCGACGACGACGCCGACGACGATGGCCACGACGACGATGGCCACGACGACGATGGCCACGACGACGATGGCCACGACGACGATGACCACGACGACGATGACCACGACCATGCACGCGGCCGCCGCCACCGAGGAGCAGGGGAGCCCTCCACTTCCACCCAATCCTTTCTAGCCGCCTGGTGTCGACTCGACGCGAACGAGGCTCGAGCGCATGTCACTCGATGCGTCGGCGACCACTCCCATGATTCGACTCGAGCAGACCTTTGGGGCCCACGCAGGACGCACGCTCGAATTCGAGCAGGAGCGCGTCACCTGCGGTCGGCTGCCCGGTTTGGACCTCAGCTTCGATCCCAACGCTGACCTCGACGCGTCGGGGCGTCATGCCGAGATTCGTCGTTGCGACGAGGGCTGGGTGCTGGTCGATGTCGGCAGTCGGAACGGCACCTTCGTCCACGGGCGTCGCGTCAGCCGTCATGTCTTGCGCGACGGGGACGAGATCGAGTTCGGATCGAGTGGCCCGCGCGTGCGGGTTCGCCTCGCGCCCACTCCGAACCTGGGCCTGCCCGGTCTCGCTCCAGCCGGTGCGCTGACGGCCGCGGCGACGCCCCTCGTCGTCGAGTCCGCCGAGGGCAAGGCCGCCACCATGCTGGCCGCGGCGGGGCCCACGCCCCGATGGCAGGGGCCGCCCACGGGGGACAGGCCTCCGGTCATGGTTCCGCCGACCCAGCCTCCGCCGGCGATGCACCCGCCCATCGCGCCGCCCGGTTCCATGCCCCCGTCCGCGCCCGCGTCCATCCCGCCCATGGCGTCCGCGCCGGGGGAGCCACGACGCTACGGGGAGCGCACCGTCGGTCTGATGATCGGCGCTGCGCTCGAGCATGCGGGGAGCGGGTCCACCGACGCCGGCACCCAGCAACGCCACGCGCCGCCTTCCTCGAGTCCATCCACCGGCCTCTTGGTCGCGGTCGGTTGTCTCGGGCTGCTCGTCGTCGGCCTCGCGGTCGCGCTCGCGGCCGTGCTCCTGCTGCGCTAGGAGAGCGGTCGACGGAGCGGCGCTGGGCCCCGCTCTCTCGCGGGCGAAGCACGCCGGAGCAGGGGTTCGAAGCCTCGACTTGCCGTGGGGCTCGATCACCGCGGCGGGGCATGTTAGGAGCGGAGCCGCAGAATAGCCGCTCGTTGCGACCGTCCTACTGCCCAGATGCCCTCTACTTCGAGGAGCCCAGTCCGCCGATGAACGCCATGAAGCACTCCCTCGTCATCCTCGCCTCGGTCCTGGGGCTCAGTTTGTTGGCCTCGAGTCCTCGACCTGCGCACGCGCAAGACGCCGAGGTCGTGAACCGCTTGATGCAGTACGGGCGCATGGAGCAGCGCGACGCGCGCGCTCTGGCCAACAAGATCTCGGCTGTCCTGGCCGAGGACGCCGCGTCTGGAGGAGACACCTACAACCCCTTGCGCCAGGCCGTGAACCGCGCGGTCTTCGGTCCGAACGCCGGCCCCGGCGCGTCGCGACCCGAGTACGACCAGCGTCTGGCGCAGGTGCTCTCGCGCATGCGTGGCGGCCTCGACGCGGCCATCATGACCGCGATCTTCCCGGACGGACGCAACGCCGCGGCTCTGTGCGCCAACAACTTCGGCGTCACCATGGGCGAGTGTGATGCGTTGATCTCCGCGGCCAGCCTCGAAGCGGCCACCTTGCCCTATATGCCGCCCGACGACGGCGCCTCCCTCGGGCGAGCGCTGCGCCAGGCTCGCGTCTCGCGCCACACCGCGCAGGAGATCGTCGAGAAGCTGCGCGAGATCATGCTCGGTGTGCCGCGCATCCTCACGCGGGATGACCGCGGTCGCGGCTTGCTCGCGTTGCTCGCCCTGTGTCCCGGCGGAACCCCGGATCGCGAGGCGCAGATTCGCGCCTGGCACGTGGGCCCGACGGAGGGCATGGCCCGCTGCCTCGCGGGTCAGGTCGCTTCGCATGGCGCGTCCAGCGGCGGGCTGCTCTTCGGCATGTCTGGCCCGGCCGTGGAGGCGTGGCTCAGCTGGGGTGCGCCCGGCGTGTCCGCGAACCCGACGCCGCCCGTGAACCCGACGCCGCCCGTGAACCCGACGCCGCCCGTGAACCCGACGCCGCCCGTGAACCCGACGCCACCCGTGAACCCGCGCGTGGCGCCGCCGCGACCGACTCCCGCGCTGCGTGGCGGAGCCGCCGCCGAGACCTTGCGCGAGCAGGCGCGCAGCTTCTTCCGAGTTCAGCGCTATCCCCAGGCGGCCGCCGCCTACGAGGCCGCCGCCACGATCCAGCCCAACCACGCCGGAACCCAGGCGGGCCTGGGCGCGTGTCGCTTGGCCATGGGCGACGCTGCGGGTGCAGCGCAGGCCTACGGCCAGGCCGTGCGCCTTGCGCCAGACAATGGGTCCTTCCGCGTCGCCGAGGCGCGCGCCCTGGTCGCCGCGGGTGATCGAGACGGCGCCATCTCGGCCTTGCAGCAGGCGCTCCAGGCCGACCCCAACAACACCGCGGCTCAGCAGGGCCTCGAGGCCCTCGGCGGTCGTCCGCTGCCTCCGCCCCTGCCGGAGACCCCGCCTCGCGAGGCGATCGTGGGCGTGATGCAGTCGCTCACGGGAGCCCTGCGCGGCTGCGCGCCGGACTTCGACGGCGTGGCCACCTTCCGCCTCACCATCACCGGTGAGAACGGCAACGTGACCGAAGCCGCCCTCGAGGGTGACGGCGCCGACACGGACGAAGGTCAGTGCATGGCGGGCGTGGTCCAGAGCGCCCACTTCCCACGCTTCACGCGCGACTCCATCAGCATCAACTACCCGTTCCAGCTGCACCCGATACGCTAGGTCGGTCCGGCTCGGCGCTCTCGCAGCACGCCGGTTTTTTTGACCCCCCGCCCCAGTCGTTGGACAAAGGCGGCGGAGGTCTTGATGTCCCGAGCCCGCGTCACCGACGCCGTCACCTTCTACGCCGAGCGCGGCGATCGACGACATGCCGTGCGCGAAGTGCGTAGTCGCCGACCCGACAAATTTCGCTGGCGCAACGCCGTCGGGCGCCTGACGCAGGAGGCAGGGCACATGCGCGGCCTCGAGCGCCTGCGCGTGGAAGAGCCCGTGCGTGAGGTCGTGGTCGACCTGAGTGACACGCTGCTGCGGCGCGAGGTCGTGATCGATGCACGGCGCCACAACGTCGATCTCGATCGTGGGGAGGTCCTGCCCTTCCACCGCATGGGCGACCTGCGGACCTACGCCTACCTCGCCGGCGCCGACATCGCGCTCGTGCAGCGCTATGTGGCCTTGCCCGAGGACTTCGACGCGCCGGTCGACACTGCGGGCGTCGTGCTCGTGGCGCGCGCCATGGCCAACCAGCACAAGCGTCGCGCGCAGCGCATCTGGCTCGAGCTGCCGGATCCCGACTCCGGCGCCACGCCCATGCTGCATCATCGCTATCTGGGCGAACGCGCGCGTCGCGACGCGGAGCACGCCAAGCGCTGGACCGCGCTCACCAACACGCTGCTCGGCGATCCCACGCCGAAGTGATCGCCGCCCCCGCCGCTACTCGAAGCGGCCGCGGAACGCCTGAACCAGCTCGTCGAGCAGGGCCTCGCCCCGCGCGCGGGCCTGTGCCATGCCCTCGCCCTTCGTGAGATCGACGCGCACGTCGAAGTAGTACTTCAGCTTCGGTTCGGTGCCGCTCGGCCGCAGCATGATGCGGTGACCGCCCTCGAGATCGAAGGCGAGCACGTCGCTCGGCGGAAGCCCCGTCGGAGTCACCTCGCCCGAGGCCGACCGACGCTCGCACGCGATCAGATCCGAGCTGCGCAGCACCGCGCGGCCCGCGACCTCCGTGGGCCCCTTTGCACGCACCGCCTGCATCAAGCCTCGGATGCGCGCCGCGCCCTCTTCCCCGGGCAGCACGAGCGAGACCTGTCGGCTCATGAACAGGCCGTAGCGTCGCGCCATCTGCTCGAGCTCCTCGAGCACGCTCCCGCCCTGGCTCTTGTAGTAGGCCGCCAGCTCCGCCATCACGCGCGCCGCGGACACGCCGTCCTTGTCGCGCACCAGGTTGCCCACGCCGTAGCCCAGCGCTTCTTCGAAGCCGAGCACGAAGGTGCCGCCCTCCGCCTCCAGCTCGAGGGCGCGGTTCTGGATCCACTTGTGACCCGTGAGCGTCTCCTCCCAATGCGTGTCGTGGGCCGCGGCGATCACGCCCAGCATGGGTGAGCTGACCAGGCTCGAGAGCACGAAGGGCTTGTCGTGCTTCGGCCCGCGCTCGAGCAGGTAGTGCGCCAAGATGCAGCCGGTCTCGTTGCCCGAGAGGCGCACCATCCCGCCGCTCTTGGCGCGCGCGGCCACGGCCAGGCGATCGGCGTCGGGATCGTTGGCGAGGATCAGCTCCGCGTGCACCTCGTCCGCCAGCGCGAGCGCCAGGTCGAGGGCGCCGTCTTCCTCGGGGTTGGGGAAGGCGACGGTGGGGAACTCGCCGTCGGGTTCGCGCTGCTCCGGGACGCTCGCGACGTGCTCGAAGCCAGCTTCGTGCAGCGCCGCCTCGGTGAAGGGGGCGCCCACGCCATGCAGCGCCGTGTAGGCGATGGAGACATCGGTGGCGACGTTGGGCTCGATGGCCATGGCGCGCACGGCGTCCAGGTACCGGCGTTCGAGCGCTTCGTCGAGCACCTCGTACAGGCCGCGCGCTTCGGCCTCGGCGCGCGTCATGCGAGGCAGGGACTCGAGCTTGCCCACGGCGGCGATGCGGCCGGCGATGCCTTCGTCGTGGGGCGGGATGATCTGGGCGCCGTTGCCCCAGAAGACTTTGTAGCCGTTGTACTCGGGCGGGTTGTGGCTGGCCGTGATCACGATGCCGGCGGCGGCGTCTCGATCGAGCACGGAGAAGCCGAGCAGAGGGGTGGGCGCCACGTGGGGGAAGACCCGCGCCAGCACGCCCGCGCCCGCGACCACTTCGGCGGCGTCGCGCGCGAAGACCTCGCTCATGCGTCGCCCGTCGTAGCCGATGCACACGCCGCGCTCGCGAGCGTCCGGAATCTGCTCCAACAGATAGGCCACGAGGCCCGCCGTGGCGCGCTGCACCACCACGCGATTCATGCGGTGCGGACCCGCTCCGAGCAGCCCTCGCAGGCCGGCGGTGCCGAACTCGAGCGGCCCCAGGAAGCGTTGGTTCAACCCCGCCTCGTCCCGCGCTTCGAGCACAGCCTCGAGCTCCGCGCGGGTCTTGGGGTCCGGGTCTTCTTCCAACCACGCCTTGGCGGCGCGTTCCAGAGCGGCGTAACTTTTCATGGCCAAGCTTTTACCCTCAACGCCGCGCCACGGCCACAGGGCTCGCGGCTCCCAAGGACCCCACGGCGGCCCGCATTCGTGAGCCTTCGCACGGCGGTCCGAGGCGGCGCTTGCCAGGGTGCCGCGATGATTCGACTCCAAAGCTATCTGAGTGGACGTTGGGAGCCGGGCGAGGGCGAGGGTGCGGCTCTCCGAGACCCCTCGACCGACGAGATCGTGGCGCAAGCGAGCACGGCAGGGCTCGATTTCGCCGCCGCCCTCGAGTTCGCCCGCGAGCGAGGCGGAGCGGCTCTGCGCGCGCTCACCTTCGCCGAGCGTGGCGCGCTGCTCACGGCCATGAGCAAGCGTCTGCACGACGATCGCGACGAGCTGATCGAGATCTCCGCCAAGAGCGCGGGCACTCCTCGGGGAGACGCGAAGTTCGACATCGACGGTGCCACCGGCACGCTCGCCTACTACGGATCCCTGGGCAAGCGCCTCGGCGCGCGCCATTGGCTCGCACCCGACGAGGGCGAACAGCTCACGCGCTCCTCGCGCTTCTGGGGCTACCACGTCGAGCTGCCCCTGCGCGGTGTGGCCGTGCACGTGAACGCCTTCAACTTCCCCGCCTGGGGCTTCGCCGAGAAGGCCGCCGTCGCGATCCTCGCCGGCGTGCCCGTCGTGACCAAGCCGGCCACGGCCACCTCGTGGCTGACCTACGAATGCGTGAAGCGCATCGTCGACTCGGAGATCCTGCCCGAAGGCGCGCTCTCCCTGGTCTGCGGCGGCGCCGGCGATCTGTTGAGCTACCTGCGTTCGGGGGACGCGCTGGCCTTCACCGGGTCGGCCGAGACGGGCCGCACGCTGCGCAGCTTGCCCAACGTGATCGAGCAGAACGTGCGCCTGAACGTCGAGGCGGACAGCCTGAATTCCACCGTGGTGGCGCCCGGCATCGAGCGCGGCTCCGAGGTCTGGCAGCTCTTCGTGCGCGACGTGGCGCGCGAGGTCACGCAGAAGTCGGGCCAGAAGTGCACGGCGACGCGCCGCGTGCTCGTGCCGCGCGAGCTGCTCACTGCGGCGCAGGAGGATCTGAGCGCCGAGCTCGAGCGCACGAAGGTCGGCGTGCCCGGCGACGAGGGCGTACGCATGGGCCCGCTCACGACGGCGCAGCAGAAGCGCGACGTGGTCGAAGGCATCCGCGCGCTGATGGACGAGGGCGCCGAGCGGACGTTCCGAGGCGAGGCTCCGGAGGGGAAGGGCTACTTCGTCCCGGTCACGCTGCTCACGCAGCCGAAGCCGACGGAGGCAGCGCTCGTGCATCGGCTCGAGGTCTTCGGACCCGTCACGACGCTGATGCCCTACGACGGCGTCGGCGAGGCCATCGAGCTCGTGGCGCGCGGTGGTGGCAGCTTGCTCGCCACGATCTACGGCGACGACACGCAGGCGCTCACGGAGCTCGTGCTCGGTCTCGCGCCGCACAGCGGTCGCGTGCTCGTCGGCAGTCGCAAGGTCGCCGATCAGACGATCCCGCCCGGCATGGTGCTGCCGTCCTGCATCCACGGCGGTCCGGGACGCGCCGGCGGAGGCGAGGAGCTCGGCGGTCTGCGTGGCCTGCGCTTCTACCTGCAGCGCACGGCGGTCCAGGGAGATCGCGCCTTGCTCGCGCGTCTGCTCGACGTCCCGCGCGAAGAGTAGCGTCTGCGGGCCCAGCCGCGGCCGATCCGCGGCTTACCTTCTCACTACCTCGGTCGCGCTACCGGTGTACCGCTCGGTCGGCGGCTGCGAGGGCGTTCGCGGCTCGACCCCGTCTGAGCCCGCAGACCCCAGTCGAACTCCAATCACGGACACGGTCGCGGACACGGTCGCGGACACGGTCGCGGACACGGTCGCGGACACGGTCGCGGACACGGTCGCGGACACGGACACGGACACAGACCGGGCCACGGACACGGACACGGATCGGGCCACGGACACGGACTCGGACGCTACCGAGACGACGTCGCGACTGAACACCCGCCGCGCGGCCGCCTGATCATTACCCGTTCAGCTCTCTAAAAGCGTAGCGACTCGATCATCGGGGCCATGCGTCGGTTCAGCGCGAGCAACGTGCTCTGGGCGTCGCCCTGCACCTTGGCCTCGCCGTGCAGCACGACGCTGCCGCCTCCGTGGGGGCGCGGCACGACCACGACGTGCATGACCCAATCGCCGGCGTCGAGCTCTGGGCTGGGCTGATTCAGGTGCAGCGCGAGATCGCGTCGAAGCAGGCGCGTGCCTCGGGCTGGGTAGGGCGCGCGCGTGAGCACGGTCGGCTCCGAACCCGCGTGTCGCCGCGCGGCATCGCGCGCGAGGAGATCGTCCAGGGCCTGCTCGTCGACCTGTTCCGGGCCGGGCAGCACGGCGATGCGTGCGCGGAGCCCGCCGTCCGGGTCACGCGCCTCGAAGGTCACGTAGTCGAGCGCGTCCGGCGCTTCCAGGCACGTCCTCGCGTTCATGGAGACGGGACGCTCGAGCTGGAAGAGGCGGAGCGAGAGCGCAGGATTGCGCGCGCGGCAGTCGGCCGTCTGCACGTGGGTCGTCAACGCTTCGCCGGGCTCGTAGCCGTGGAAGGGCAGGACGAAGACGAGCACAGCGCCCGCGATGGTCAGCACTACTGGCACCGCCAACACGAGCACGAGCATGCTGCGACCGGTGCGCTTCTTCTCTTCGGCCATGGCGCGATCTAGCGCGTATCCCGAGACTTGCGAGCGACGATCGCGCGCCAGAGGACCGAGCCAGTCTCGGGATGCGGGCTAATGCCCGAGCGCGGGCGCGCGAGGGGCGCTCGGTCTCGGACGGCTCTGGGCCAAGCGTCGGCGCAGCCAGGCGACACCGAGGCTGGCGAGGGTCAGCGGAATCAGCAGCAAAAAGGCCTGGGTCATGGAGAGCGCGCCGTGGGCGCCGAAGGCCAGGCGCCCGTAGCAGAAGGGCACGTGGAAGACATAGGCCCAGAGGGAGTAGCGCCCGAGCAGCAGGAGCGACTGTCGCACTCTCCCGGGCAGCCAGGGCGTGAGCAGGGCGCCGGCGAAGAGCACGAGGGCGCCGCGCGCGCCGAGGTCGAGCAGGTTCGCCCAGACCGCGGAGTCGGCCCGGCTCAGCGGGTGATCGAGACGTGCCGCGAGGGCGGTCGTCAGGAAGGACGCCACGGCGACCACGACGAGCGCCGCCAAGGAGGCCAGCAAGAGCGTACGTCGCTCGGCCCCCGCGCGGCGCGCCTCGTCGCTCACGGACGGGGCGCGCTGCGCGCGCAAGAGCCACAGCCCGAGGCCCACGCCCATCGCCATCCAGGCACCGAGCGGAAAGAGCGGCATGCGCGCGACCCCCGGCACGTCGCCGAAGAGGGCGACCACGTAGCGCAGCGGCCCGCCGGTCGCGGGCGTGAACTGGTTCAGCGTCGGCGCCAACAGGGTGAGCAGGGCGCCGAGGAAGAGCGCGCCGTAGCCCAGGCGCCGCAGGTCCGGCGCGCCGTCATTGCCCGGGCGCACGCCCACCACGGCGAAGGCCACGAGGGAGAGGCCGATCACGTGCAGGACGTCGCTGCGCAACAAGGTCCCGAGGCCGTCGCTGCCATCGATCAGCGCATAGACGAAGCTGGTCAGGTAGCCCGCGGCCATGACGACGAGTCCGCGCTTCACCACGCGCAGGCGAACCGTAGCCGCGTCCTCCCCGCGACGCCGGGCCGCGCCCACGCGCAAGCTGAGGGACGCGCCCGCCAGCACCAAGAAGGCCGGTAGCGGCAGCGTCCCGAGCACGCGCGTGAAGGCGTAGGCCGCGGTCGAGCGTGCGTCCGCGGAGGCCCAACCGCCGAAGGCGTGTCCCTGCAACATCAGCAGGCTCGCCAGGCCGCGCGCGAGGTCGACCCCTTCGATGCGTGTGGGCTTCGCCACGGGCCGAGCGTACAGCGCCCCGGTCCTGGCTGCGAATCGAGGCGCCCTCGTGTCTCTTCAGGCCTATTCCAGCGGCGATCCTGGGGATCGCGAGTTTCGGCGGCCATTCTGGAGATTCGGAGAGCTTCTGATACAGTCCGGCCCCTCTCAGGAGCCCGCATGACCACAACGGCCAGTAGCCAGACGTCGCTTCAGCACGTCCCCATCGACGAGCAGCCGCGTTTCTTCGGACACCCCATTGGACTCTACGTCCTCTTCTTCACCGAGATGTGGGAGCGCTTCTCCTACTACGGCATGCGAGGGCTGCTCCGCGCCTACATGGTCTATCACCTGGCCTCCACCTTCGGCGCGCGCCTCTATCCGACCGATAGCCCCGCGGTGCCCGAGGGATTGCCCTCCGACCCGTACCACGTGATCGGCTGGGATTTCCTGCACCACTTGCCGACGTGGCTGATCTCCCACGCGTCCGTCAACGACTTCGCGTCCAGCATGTATGGCGGCTACACCGCGCTCGTCTACGCCACACCCTTCTTCGGCGGCATCATCGCCGACCGCTGGATGGGGCAGCGCAAGGCCGTCTATGCGGGCGGTCTCTTGATGGCGCTCGGTCACTTCGTGATGGCGTCCGAGCAGTTCTTCCTGGTCGCGCTCGGTCTGCTGATCCTCGGAAACGGCCTGTTCAAGCCGAATATCTCCACGCAGGTGGGCGATCTCTACCCGCCCGGTGATCAGCGCCGCGATGGCGCCTTCACGATCTTCTACATGGGCATCAACCTCGGCGCGTTCATCAGCAACCTGATCTGCGGCACGCTCGCGGTCACGCTGGGCTGGCACTACGGGTTCGGCGCCGCGGGTGTCGGCCTGTGCATCGGCCTCGTCATGTACCACTTCGGTCGCAAGTACCTCGCGCCCGAGAAGCCGATGGTGGAGAAGAAGCAGGAAGCGTCGACGGGTGGGAAGCTATCGCGCGACGACTGGATGAAGGTTGCCGCGTTGATCATGCTCTGTGGCCTCAACATCGCCTTCTGGGCGGTCTACGAGCAGCAGGGCAACACCATGCAGACCTGGGCGGACACGCAGACCAACTGGCCCGTGGTCTTCGGCTTCGCGATTCCGCCGAACTGGTTCCAGTCCTTCAACCCGCTGATGATCTTCCTCATGGCGCCCCTGCTCGACATCATGTGGCGCTGGCAGGCGAAGCGCGGCAAGGAGCCCACGTCCGTCGGCAAGATGGCCATGGGTGCCACCATCCTCGGTCTCTCGTTCCTGGTGATGGCCGTGGGCGCTCAGGTCGTCGGCGAGGGCAAGGGATCGCTCTTCTGGCCCTTCTTCTGCACGCTCATCCTGACCATCGGCGAGCTCTACTTGTCGCCCATCGGGCTCTCGCTGGTCACCAAGGTCAGCCCCACGCGCATCGTCAGCATGATGATGGGCCTGTGGCTCGCGTCGAGCTTCTTCGGGAACTTCCTGTCGGGCTTCATCGGCACCTTCTACGACGACATGTCGCGCACGAACTTCTTCATGATGCTGTGCGCCATCGGCGTCACCACCGGCGCGGCGATGTGGGCCTTCAACAAGCCACTGAAGAAGGCGTTGGGCGCGCACTGA
>Ga0210044_10007715_pt1 | contig 13622 bp, 10 predicted proteins | sample CryGey13umfilter_2_FD_183959 | JGI IMG/M metagenome (GOLD analysis project Ga0210044, IMG submission 183959) | Groundwater microbial communities from aquifer in Utah, USA - Crystal Geyser 4/9/14 3 um filter (SPAdes) (version 2) | ecosystem: Environmental > Aquatic > Deep subsurface >... | reverse complement strand
TGCCCGCCCAAGGGATGATCTTCCCGCGATTCGGGCACATTGGCTCGTAGTACCGCCGGATCCGCCTGCCCCCGCGCCTTTCCCGGTGTCAGGAGCATCCGGTCCAGAAGCGCTTCGGTCATGCAATAAGGGCAGCCCTGCCGTCTCGCGATAATCCGCATCGCCGCATCCGAATACCCCGCCAAACCCGCTTGGTAAAACGGAGCATCGAATCCGGAAACCACTGCAGACAACCGTTGATCGACCGTCAGATTGGACGCAAATGCAACAACCTCCGCCGCATCGGCGAGCGGCCGCCGTACCCCCGGAATCGGCGAGGCCACCCGTGAGTCCTTCTGTGGTTGAGTCGTTTCTGCGGCGAAATTCAAGGGTGCTCTCCGAAGTCGATCGCTTGCGTCAATGATAGGAGGATGCTACGGTGAGCCGCCGAGATAATTCGAATACGTTTTCCTTGCTCCAGAATCCCTTACAGCCGCACAAAATCGCAATACGGAAATGATGAAATGAAGATAGTCGTCGATCAACAAGCAAACCTCCGCCTCGCTCGTTCCTTCGCTCCGCGTGCCGCGCTTGCCGTCATCGGCCTGATCCTCATCCTGATGACCACCGGCTGCACGCAAAGCGTCCAAGTGACCGAAGGCACGATTCCCCGTCATTACCCCTACGATGCGCCGACCGGAAAAGTCGTCGATATTCAAGTGTTCCGCAACGGTTCGGAAATCGAACTCGTCAACATGACCGCCAATTCCTACCAAGACTTTGACCTCTGGCTCAACGAACGATATCTACGACACGTCAAAGCCCTACCGGCAGGCGGAACGATTCGACTTTCGCTCTTCGAATTTGTCGATGAATATTCGGAAGGCCTCAAAGCAGGCGGTTGGCTTTCGACCGGCCACCCCGATCCGATCATCAAAGCCGAAATCGAATCCCCCGACCGGATGGTCCAACTCGTCGCAATCGCAGAACGCGGAAAATGAGTCTGGATATAACCCCTGTGTGCTGACAATCTAACCGGTGACGTCGATCGAGCGCTTCGACGGATTCTCCTTGTCATCGCCTGATTCGATCTCGCGTTCGTCATCCGCCTGTTTTTCCGGTTTCGTTGGCTCCGAGGGCCCGCGAACAGGAGGCACCGATGGTCGATATTTCTCAATCGCCGATGCCGCAGAAGCGCTCGGCTGCAAGTCTCGAAATTCCTTCTTGTACCGGTCGGCGTGGCGCTCGCTCTCCGCATCTTCCGACGAATGCTCCTTCACCGATTGAACGGCTTCCTGCGTTTCAACTTGCGAAATGTGCAACTCGAGCGCATCCTCAAAACGGCGACGCTGCTGCGCCTCGTCATTGCGGCGCTTCTCCTTCGCCTTGTTCACGTTGCGCTTCGCCTCCGGGGCTCCCGCAGCGCTCGCTGAAACTGGTCCGCCAATGATGCTCATACTCTTTCATTCATCGATCAATGGGCGATTTTTCTTGATTTCTTCGCACATTTCCCCGGAAAAAATCCGAAATGACCGCCCAGCCATCCCCCAATACCCGCACGATCAAGAATATCCGAAGAACGCCCCGCATCAAAGACCTTGTGAGAATACACGATCATTCCTGCGCCGCGAGCCGAAATCGGTCAACCTTCGCCGCCCCCGCAAACACTCCGGATCGACTAACCCGTCCCAGTTATTCGGTGATTCGCATGATGAGCAACGTAATGTCATCCGTCTGCCTTCGAAACCCGAAGAATCGGCGAACCTCCCAGAGAATGTGATTGAGAATCTCTTCCGCCGAAGCGTCGGCGTTTCCGCTCAACAGATCAACGACTGTCTTCTTGACCCGATCAAGCCCATAACGCTCATCATCAAAATTCATCGCATCCGTCAACCCGTCACTGAAGACGATAACCAAATCGCCGGCTTTCAAATCAATGAAATCGCGGTCATATTCGATGGATTCGTCGTACCCGATGATCATCCCGCCGGTAAAGAGCGAAATGAATTCAAACGGCAGTTCCGATTCCGACGCTTGCTCCGTTCGCCTGCGACAAACAAGCGGCGGCTCATGCCCGGCGTTGCAGAATGTTAATCGCCGACTCGTCGTATCAATCGCGCCGTACCAAAGCGTGGCAAATTCGTTCGGCCTCGTATCACGAACCAGATCGCGATTCGTACGATTCATAATCTCATCAAGATCGTACAAATACCGGGCGTGCGCTCGAAGTTCTGCCTTCACCGACGCCGCCATGAGCGCCGCTGGCACACCCTTTCCGACAACATCGCCTATCGCCAAGCCGAGGTTGTGATCATCCAGCGGAAGAAAATCATAGAAATCACCCCCAAGTTCGAGGGAGGGAAGACACCGCCCGGCAAGATCGATGCCTCGATACAACGGCGTATGCTGCGGGAGCATTCGTTGCTGAACATTCGCCGCGAGTTCCAATTGCCGTTTCGTTTGCCTCGCCTCTCGACGCTCCAGCACCAATCGACGATTCGCAATCGCCGCCGCAATCTGCTGAGCCGCCACGCGGACCAGCCCCTGTTCATATTCGCTGAATTGACGGTATGATCGCTTCGTATAGAGCCGAATCACACCCAGCGGTCGGCCGTTGAAAATTAGCCCTGTACACAAAAAACTCTGAAGATTCTCCGTTTCGACAAGATCGGGAAACCGAACCCGCGAATCGTTCGCCAGATTTTCGACGTACACCATTTCGCCATTCAGGGCGCTCACGTCCAGTTCGCTTTCGTTGGCGATCACCGGCCCACGGTCGAAGTACTCCTGGCTCAGATTGATCGCAGCGCGAACCACCAATTCCTCCGACCCTTCCGTCCCTCCGTTCTTTCGTTCGAGCAGACGAATCGACCCCGCACTAACATCAACAACTTCGATCAACGTCTTCAACGCCGTCTTCAGCAAATCATCCACATCCGTCGAGCGAGTCATGGCAGCAGAAACTCGATACACCGCATTCAACTCCGCCACACGTTGCTTCAATTGTCGTGATTGATTGAGAATCCTCCCTAGGAGCCGAGCAAAAAGCGCCACGATCTCATCTCGTGTTGCTACTTTCCCGACGCCCCTTTCAACTTCATCTGATCCGCGACCCTCCGCCGACTCGACTTGGAGATGCCCGAAACACCGACGCTCCCAGACCACCGGAACCAACGGCCCCCTCAGATCCGATGCCACTGCGGATGAATCGTTATCGGACTCGCTCAAACTGATGAAAAACACCCGACACCCGAGCATCCCTTCAAGGGCCACCAGTGCTTCGCGCACCGTCGATTCAGCCGAATTGGTCTCACGATTTGGCATCCTCGAACCTCAAATCCGTCATCCCAAAAAAACGCTCCATCTGACCCGGAATAGCAAGCGATCCCGCACCGTCAATCCGCTCTTGACGATTGTTAGGCCTTCCCGACTCGAAGACCCTCCAACCCCGCCGAATAACTTGATGGGACGATCCCCAATGAGCGACAAACCATCATGAAATCGTGCATTCACACCAGATTCAGGGATAACACCCCCTCAATACCCGGACATTTCTTGTCTGCGAATATCGCCGTCTACAATGCCCGCCGATTTCGCCGACCGTCTAACTCGTGCAATGGTCGAGAACAGGTGTTTCCAGAGTCGGCTGATCTCCCGAACGAACCGGGCCGGACCAATCGAACCGGTCAAACCGATCTGACCCTTTAGAAGGATTGATTGCGATGCGTCTTACGATGGTGGGAACTGGATATGTCGGGCTGGTCACAGGCACTTGCTTCTCCAACACGGGGAATCATGTAACCTGCCTCGATATTGATGAAGCAAAGATTCAGGCGCTCAAATCCGGTCGGGTTCCGATATTTGAACCGGGACTTCAAGATCTGATTGCGCGTAACACACAAGCCGGTCGATTGCGATTCACAACCGATCGGATAGAGGCCTATACGTCGGCGGATGTTATTTTCATCTGCGTGGGAACGCCCTCCGATGAACGCGGTTGCGCCGATTTGAAATACATCCGCGCCGCAGCGGAAGACATCGCAGCTGTCATCGAGCAACTCGGCCCGAATCAAACCCCCAAGGTTGTGGTCGTCAAGTCAACCGTACCCGTCGGCACGACGCAAATGATTCGCGACCTAATCAGATCGAAAACAAAGAACCCGTTTGAAGTCGCCAACAATCCCGAGTTTCTCAAGGAAGGTGACGCCATCAGCGACTTCAACAAGCCGGATCGCGTTGTGTGCGGCGTCGAGAACGAACGAGTCGGCGAGATCATGAAGGACCTGTACGACCCCTTTGTGCGCCAAGGCAACCCGATCTTCATCATGGATATTCCTTCGAGCGAAATGGTCAAGTACGCCTCCAACGCCATGCTCGCAACCAAAATCTCATTCATCAACGAAATCGCAAATATCTGCGAACGCTACGGCGCTAACATCAACCGCGTCCGCGAAGGCATGTGCTCCGATCGACGCATCGGCAATCAATTCCTCTATCCGGGCCTCGGCTATGGTGGATCGTGCTTCCCCAAAGATACGCTCGCCTGCATTTCAATGGGAGAAAAAGCCGACTACCCCGCCAAACTACTCCAAGCCGTCCACGATGTGAATCTGGATCAGAGAACAGCTTTCCTTGGCAAAATCACTGAAGAATTCGGCGAAGACCTTTCCGGAAAAACGTTCGCGTTCTGGGGCCTTGCCTTCAAACCGCGCACCGACGACATCCGCGAAGCGCCTGCCGTTACGATTATCCAATGGGTCACCGACCGTGGTGCTAAAGTCCGGGGATTCGATCGCGTCGCCGCTGAGAATACCAGGAACGAACTCGGTGACCGGATCGAGATCGCCGACAACATGTACAACTGCCTCACCGGATGCGATGCACTGGTCATCTGCACCGATTGGGATGAGTTCAAGAATCCCGACTTCGGCAAGATCAGGGAAGAGTTGAATTCCCCCATCATCTTCGATGGCCGAAACCTGTATCGACGCCCACACCTTGAGGGACTGGGATTCGACTATATCTCCATCGGTCGCAAACCCGTGCGTGGCCGCTCGCGCTGATCACTTGGTTCTAACAAATTTCCGCCTTGTCGCAAGCCCTTGCTGTTTCCCATTACGTCGTATTTTTGCCCATCTCAACGCTTCGACTCCGGCGACCATTCGGTGATATACTCGCCACTATGAAGAAGAATACCAACGTCATGATGAAGGCCCTCCGGCGCGTTCTGCTATTCACCGCCTTGCTGCTCTCTCTCACTCTCTGGGTCAACCATGCCTCGGCCTATCAGGAGGAAAGGAGCCATTCACCTTCAAATAACAAAACAGGACATCAGATCGAAGAAAAGGCTGAGAATCATGGAGAGTCCGCCGGTCAGGCCGAAGGACACGACGAAAAAGACCTCGGCCAGCAAAAAGCAGAAGCCCTCGCCGTCACCGAACCCCCCGCCTGGTACGGAAAGGTCGTATGGGGGATCGGCCTCCTCTTCGTCCTCGCCGCCACATTCGGGTCCGCTGCGATCGTCCTCAAAGGCCCGGAACCCCTCGACCCCGCCGACGAACACGCTCATCACTAAAGCAAATTCCCTGCCGAATCCATCGATTCACGCGCGTGAATCTGTCCTACCCTTCACGCATGGCCAATCCAGTTTCACCAACGCGATCGGCATCTCGAAACAATAAACCGAGAAATCCCCCCCCCGACATCTCCACCTTCGCATCATCTCAAATCGTCTGCGGCGACAACCTCCCGTTCCTCGAATCGATTCCCTCCGATTCAATTGACCTCATCTACATCGATCCGCCCTACAACACCGGAGCAACAAAAAAAGGAAGCGGCGGGCAATACGATGACGCCTGGCCTTCCATTGATGCCTATCTCGATTTCCTCGAACCCAGAATCATCGAAATGTATCGCACCCTCAAATCGACTGGCTCCATTCTCGTCCACTGCGATTGGAGAACGTCCCATCACATTCGACTTCTACTGGATCGCATCTTTGCACCCGAAAATTTCGTCAATCACCTCATATGGAAATACGGCCTAGGCGGATCAAGCCCCCGAACATTCGCACGGAAACACGACGACATCTTCTTTTATGCAAAGAGTGATTCGTACTACTTCGGGCCACCGATGGTCGCCGCAACAAGTCAGCGCATGAAGGGCCAACTCAAAAAGGCCACCGACGTTATCGACATCCCTGCTATCAATAACATGGCTACCGAACGCACCGGCTACCCTACCCAAAAGCCGCTCGCGCTTCTTGAATTACTCATCCGTGCCTGCGCTCCCGAAAATGGAATCGTCGCCGATTTTTTCTGCGGGAGCGGCACGACGCTCGCCGCAGCCGCCGCCCTCGGCCGGTCTTGGATCGGCTGCGATCAATCATCCGACGCAATCGCCATATCAAAAAAGCGAATGCGTGAAATAGAATTTAACCGATTATCCCCCGATACAAATCACCATTTCAAGTCAACCACGACCGGCAAATGATCCGATGCATGCGAAGTATCTTCGCGCTCGACTCCGAGAGTATCGCATTCCTCATCCGTCAAGAGTGAAGTATCAAGCACGAACGAGCTCATCACCCGAACGGTCGCATCGGAAACCAGCGCAAAATCGAGTCGCCCCGGAAGGAACGGCTGATCCGGCTCGCGCCAGGTTGTAGTAGTAGTGCTGTTTACTCGAAACGGCTCGACATCAAGCAGATCCGATCCATCCAGGTCGCTTCCCGTAAGCAAATTGTCAAGCGGCGTACGCGACCCCACCAGGTTGAAATCCCCCATCACGAGTATCCCGACCGCATGATCCCGTCGCGCCGATTCTTCAATCGTATCACGAATGACTTTCGTCTCCGCGATACGTTTCTGATCGCTTCGGTCCCCCGCTCGTCCGCAGCACTTCAAATGAACCGAAGTAACCACAATCCGCTTCCCGCCGTATCCGATCAACGTCATCGACGCACGAACCGGATGATTCGCCCCCTCAATCGCAGGCATCACGCGCGGACCCGTGCGCACCGAAGCCAATCGCGTCGCAACCGCCGTACCGGTATTCGGCATCATATATGCCTCCCAACCCTCCGGAGCTGGCGCATTCTTCTCAAGCCAGCGCTGAAGATCACGCGCACTCTTTCCGTCCCCGACCTCCTGAAAGCAAATCACATGCGGATTCACTGCATGAATCACACGCGCAAACGGAACCGGATCCTCAAATAAATGACCCCGCTCAACGTTCCATGACACCACCCGCACCGATCCCATTGGCCGATGAATCGAGCCGGCGAAAGCGGAACGCGCTTCTTCCTCGGTTGGCAAATTGATATTCGCTTGCCGAGAAGTCGGTTCAGAATTACCCGTTACGAATTCAACGCGAATTGGGTCCGACGATGACATTACAAGAGCATCCTCACCCTCCTCAACGATCCGCATCGAAAACGCCGAGTTGGCGAAGGTTTCGATATTCGTACCCGGCAACTCCACATGTCGCAGAAGGCGCAGTTCGACCTCATCGCTGGCGTACGTCGGCGCGAACGATGCTTCCATCGAATAGGGGTTTACCTTCACCGGCCCGACACCTCGCTCCAGCACATACGACGCCACGCCGCCCGTTTGACCATTCTTCGCATTCCTCGGCGAGAATTCGAGAGCAAAATCCACGCCGACCATTCCCGCCGTTTGGCTGTCTGCCGACGGACGAACCACCCCGGTCAACGCATCCCCGTCAACATCGAATTCAATCGATAGCGTATGATCGAGCCCCTGAATATTTGCAGCACCCTTCAGCAGGAATCTGAAATACACCCAATCGTCATCGTGCGCCGCTGCGAAACCGGAAGCACCGACGATTTCGCCGATCGCCCGGACATCAATGTCTGAACCACCCGACTGATTCGACTGAATCATCGGAATTTCTCCACGTACGGCCGCCCAGTCAGCAAACTCTCCGTCAATGGAAATCGTTCCCTCAAACGATTTCACAACGCGATCGGCTTGAAAGGTCAATTCAGAATCCCGTTGAATAGTGCCCGCGACGAGTTCCGAGTCATCTGCTATCGCTGGCAAAACATTGCGGCGCGTTCCGCACGACAGCGTCGTCATCACAAAGGTTCCGACGACGCAATTCACAACGAATAGTCGGGTGGGCTTCTTCATGCGAGAGTGTTGGTGAGAATTCCCCCCAGGGCAAGACAGAGGCCCGCAGAATCAAGCCGAAAAAAAAAGCGCCCCAAAATCGATCTCTGCGCATAACTTCATGAATAATATGGCATGAAATTCAAGACCCGGATCATTGCTCCGGAACAAACAATGTCTCCTGCTTCCACTGCTCACCGGCCCGAATCCGGTTCGAAACCCCCCGCGGAATCGGAACGTGCACAACAACCGGATCGAACAACTCCAATTCCCCGGACAATTGATGCATTCCCGTTCTGAAATTGATCCCCCAATCAACCTCAAAGGTCCCGCAGGGAATCCCCCTGTTCGATCGAAGCTGCTGACCGCGATTGTGACGATAATTCACCGCCGCCGCCATGCGAACATCAACCGTCTGCCCCTGCAACTTCGGATGAACAGCGACCGGCTGCTGAATCAAACCCACGCCTCCACCCGGACAAATGAACGCAAAATGAATGTCGTTCGCATCCGGGCGATGCTGAATCGTACCCTCCGGCGGGCGCAGGTGAACGATCGCTTCAACGGGGCTGTCGTACCGATTCTGATAATAAATGCAGAAATACGCTCGATCCCCGTCCTTTCGCATCACCGGCATGAAGCAGAGTCCTGAACGCTCGTAGTAAACCCCACCCGTATATTCCGCGAGATGATCGGGCAGCCGATCCTCGAACTTCATACTCCAGAACAGAAGGCCAGCTGAAAACAAAAGAATAGAAACCGCAACTAAACGGTGAATCCAGATCGTCCCGCCGGTTTCATGCCATTGCATAAGCCAAGCCCAAAAAACCCAGCAGAACGCAAGAAACAGAACCACGACGAGCGCGGCATTACGCTTCTCTCGCATCAATTGGCCCCTTCCCACGTCTCAGAGCGTGTACGCCTCCACTTCAATTACGATCCCGAACGACAAATATTCGCTGACAGTTCCGAGTCGACTCACATTCCCTCGTATACGAGGTCTCGCCTCCTTCGACGATCAATCAAGCCGGCCCCGAGCCTCTAATTCCTCGCTGCCCCAAGAACAAAAACCAATCTGCCTGATTGTAACAAATTATGGAGCGTGGGTGATGATTCGTCGGCCGTTATCGGAGCAATTCGGTGCAAATCCGTCGCATCGGACACTATAGATCGGTCAACGATACAAAAAACCGATGCAAGAGCAGAAATCGCCCCTAATCACAAGATACCCCTTGCGTAAGTGCCACTGATGGGCTAATCTAAATCTAACGACGCGCGGAGAATTCCAGTCTCCCGCGGTCGCCGCGGCTATATTATCCACAATCGCGTATGAGGTTCGAACGGCGATTTCCCTTGATTTCGCACCTTTGACATGAAAACCAGAGACCGTAAACTGACGGAGTAGTTCAAATGAAAAAATCTACACGCATGGTCAGCGCTTTTACGCTGATCGAACTCCTTGTGGTGATTTCGATCATCGCTCTATTGATCGGACTGCTACTGCCAGCGCTCAGCCGAGCACGAGAGTCCGCCAACAAAGGTGGCTGCCTGAATAACCTTCATCAGATTTCAGTTTCGAACTCAATGTTTCAAGATGAAAACAACGACGAAATGCCCGTCAAGAAGGCCGGGAACCGGGGTGTCAGCAATTACAACCACGGGGGAAGAAATCCGATTAAGGAATCGCTTGTCCCCTCGATGTTCTATCTTCCCCCGGCCAAGCGACCGCTGAATCCGTACGCTCACCCAAACCTTCCCCTCGGCGAAATAGCCACTCAAGAGGAATTGCAGGATCCTGAACAGTACAATTTCCCGATTTTTCACTGCCCAAGTGATCGTGATTTCAACTACCAGGAAAAGGGAGGCGGCGGGCAAATCAGTCTGAATACGAACTGCTACTTTGCGATCGGCACATCATACATGTTCTGCTTGGATTGGATCGATGACACCAACTGGGCGGAAGGCGTGCGGATGTACAAACGGGCCAGAACGGTCTATCCCTCGAGAATGGTCGGATACTGGGATGACCCCTGCGACTTCACATTCTGGCAGAAAAAGACGCCAGAACAAGTCCAAACGCACCACGGAACGCCCGGAGTCAACGCCATGTCCTTCCTTGATGGTCACGCCGCACTCGTCGCCGTGAATTATCAGGAACGAATCACGCCGACCTTCATGTGCACCTTCCCTGAACTATTCGACAAGTAACCCAAGCATCCCAGGCATCCCAACCATCCCCCGCTTGGATGGGTGCTCTGAACCTCTTGGCAAATGACGAAAAAAAGAATCCCGCGGACGATCGGCCCGTGGGATACTCTCTTACTTAATGCGGATGAGAGGATTCGAACCTCCACGGGGTTTTACCCCCACCAGGACCTGAACCTGGCGCGTCTGCCAATTCCGCCACATCCGCAGAGGACTAAAGCCGCGGAGGATAATAGCCTTGAGCGGTCTTTTCAAGTGATGCAACGACTCGCTCGCCCCTCCTTTGGGGCGTTCAGCCCACTTGACGATCATGGAATTTGAGTTAGGATCAAGTAATCTGACGCGATTCCCCGCTTGTTCCAAGACGACAGGGCTATAATGAACGAAATTCGTTGAATTCGGACCAATTTCCGCCCGAAATAATCCAACGATTCAGTGCAGATTGAAAATTAAGTCCTTGAAAGGAGCCCGGCAGTGTCCGACGAAGCACACGGCCGAAGGCTTACGCTGGCGATCGTCGATTCAGGTTTGAACTCGGCCCGCCCGGTGTGAGCCAGTGCGGCTGGACAAATCGCTGGAATCGACGACCTTCGTCCAATTTCCCCTCTGATTCGGATCCGACGTTTCGATGCCTCGGTCGGCACATCCCGACCGGCAAATCGAACGCCAGACGAATCAGGCCAACCACACCGAATACTTTCTTAAGCAAACCCTTGCCCCCTCCCGGATAGTAACTCCGAGGAACGGGCAATATACAAGATCACCTCGTCGACTAAGAACCGGACGACGAGGTACGGAGAAATTGAATTCGAAAACATGCCTCGACGGATCGAAGCGACGAATCCAACCACCAGGAAAATGCGAATAACTCAGACCCCTGAGCGGTGAAAAAATGACTCACACGACCATGAAACAAATTCGAAACATCGGAATCTGCGCCCACATCGACGCCGGCAAAACCACCGTCACGGAGCGAGTGCTGTACTACACCGGAAAAAGCTACAAAATGGGTGAAGTCCACGAAGGCACCGCCGTCATGGACTTCCTCGTCGAAGAGCAGGAACGTGGTATCACTATTCAATCCGCCGCGACCACCTGCCCATGGACGCTCGACGGACAGGATTACAAAATCAATCTCATCGACACCCCCGGACACGTCGATTTCACCGTCGAAGTCGAACGTTCCCTCCGTGTGCTCGACGGAGCCGTCGCGGTGTTCGACGGAAAGGAAGGCGTCGAAGCGCAATCGGAAACCGTCTGGCACCAGGCGGACCGCTACGACGTCCCACGCCTCTGTTTCATTAACAAAATGGACAAGATCGGCGCAGACTTTGAATACAGTATCAAGTCAATCCGCGACCGACTCGGCGCCAACGTCATCCCAGTTCAGATGCCGATCGGCGCCGCCGATACCTTTGAAGGAATCATCGACCTCCTCCTCATGAAGGCGTTCTACTTCGACTCAAGCGAACTCGGTGCCATCGTCGAAGAACGAGAAATCCCAGGTGAACTGCGAGAGCGCGCAGAAGAACTTCGACACGATCTCATTGAACAAGCCGCGGAACTTGATGATTCCCTCACCGAAAAATACCTCAACGATGAGGAACTCACCGTCGCCGAATTGAAGGCCGCACTACGCCGAGGAACGATCGAAAGAAGGTGCTACCCCGGACTCGTCGGATCAGCCCTCAAGTACATCGGCGTGCAACGACTCCTCAACGCCGTCATTGAATACCTTCCCAGCCCCCTCGAAGTCAAGGACGTAACCGGAACACACCCGCGCGATCACGAAAAACATCTCACCAGATCCAAAGATGCAGATGCTCCCGCATCAGCCCTTGTGTTCAAGGTCGTTTCCGATGCGCACGGTGATCTCACCTATATGCGCGTCTACTCCGGGACGATCAAGAAGGGCTCACGCCTCCTCAATCCGTCGAACAACCGCAAGGAAAATATCGCCCGAATATTCGAAATGCACGCCAAAGAACGAATTCCCCTCGATGAAGCACACTCCGGAAACATCGTCGCAGTGATCGGCCCTAAAAACACCATCACCGGCGAAACCCTCTGCGATACCAATGATCCAATTCTCCTCGAACGAATGACCTTCCCCGAGCCCGTCATTTCAATGTCGATCGAACCGAAAACGACCGATGACAAACGAAAACTCGGCGAAGCCCTTGTCACCATTCGTCGTGAAGACCCGTCCTTCCGCTCTTTCTTCGACGAAGAAACCGGGCAGACCATCATCGAAGGAATGGGCGAACTCCACCTGGAAATCATCAAAAACAAATTGATCCGTGACATGAAGGTCGGAGTCAATGTAGGAACGCCACGAGTCACCTACCGCGAAACAATCACCGGAAAAGCCGAGGAGGTTCGCGGGAAATTCGTCAAACAGACCGGCGGACGTGGGCAATACGGCGATTGCGTCATCACCGTCGAACCGTGCACCAAGCAACAGGCAGAAGAGGAAGAACTCAAATTCACCGACAGCGTCGCCTTCGTCAACAAGATCGTCGGCGGCGCGATCCCCAAGGAATACATCGGCTCTGTCGAAGCCGGCGTTCGCGAAGCAGCGCGTTCAGGTATCCTCGGCGGATACCACCTCATCAATGTCAAAGTGACGCTCCTCGACGGATCAACCCACTCCGTCGATTCGTCCCAAGTCGCCTTCGAACAGGCCGGAGCACTCGCCATGCGCGAAGCATGTACCAAAGCCGGGCTTTGCCTCCTCGAACCCATCATGAAAGTTTCCATTACCACCCCCGATGAATACCTCGGTTCCGTCACCGGAGACATCACCTCAAGGCGCGGTCACATCGTCGACATGGAGCAGCGCAGCAACACACGAATCGTCACCGCCGAAGTCCCGCTCTCCGAAATGTTCGGTTACGCCACCACCCTTCGTTCCCTCACCCAAGGCCGCGCTTCCAGCACTATGGAACCGGAAACCTTCCGGCAACTCCCCGCCAAACTGACCAAGGGAATCCTTGCCAGCGTCTGACTTCAGGTTATTTCTTCATCTCCATCGTCAGTAATCATTCAGAATTCAAAAAACAAATCGCCCGAAGATCGACAATCTCCGGGCGTTTTCATGCGCAATTGCAGACGACTTCAACCCTTCCGCTCTCTCAATTTCTCGCCCGCATGATGAAGTAAAGCAGCGTCAGCACCGCGGTGAGCGTCGCTGCAACATACGTCATCGCCGCGGCGCTCAAAACCGAACGCACCGTACCCTCTTCGTCTGCACCGATGATTCCGAGTGCAGGCAATTCCATTTTGGCCCGAGCGCTGGCGTTGAAT
>Ga0210044_10007714_pt1 | contig 13623 bp, 8 predicted proteins | sample CryGey13umfilter_2_FD_183959 | JGI IMG/M metagenome (GOLD analysis project Ga0210044, IMG submission 183959) | Groundwater microbial communities from aquifer in Utah, USA - Crystal Geyser 4/9/14 3 um filter (SPAdes) (version 2) | ecosystem: Environmental > Aquatic > Deep subsurface > Groundwater... | reverse complement strand
TCGACGTCGACGGCGACGGACAAGACGAGCTCTTGGTCGAGCGAGATCCCGATGGCGACGGCGATCCCGACGTCCTACAGGTCATCAAGCCGGCCACTGGAGCGCCGCTGGCCAGCTCCCCCTATGGGGCCGACCTCGCCATGGTCACCACCTCGCTGCTGTCCAACACGCCTGCGCTCCAGCTCTTGCTCAACGGGGAGCGCGGGGACCTCGTCATCGCCGACGGGACCCTCTCGACCCAACGACGCCTCACGGTCCAGGGGCTCGACACCCGGAACACCAAACTGCTCTTCGTGGACTTGAACCCGACGGACGGCGTGCAAGGCAACCTCCTGCTGGAGACCCCATCGAGCCTGCTCGCCCTGGATTTCCTCGATTTCCCTCGCTCGAGCCCGAGCCCCCGCTTCCAACTCAACAAAGGCGGCAACACCCTCTGCGCCGATCTCATCGGTGACAGCCGGCTTGAGTGCGCGCGGCTCGTCGCCGAACAAGGGCACAGGAAGCTGCTCATGCTCGACAGCACGGGGCGCCTCATCAACGGCGTCACCCTGCCTGGACGTCCGGCGCCCGTCACCCGGCTCGCCCTCGCTCAAAGCGCTCTGGGCAAACCCGACCTCATCGTCGCCTACACCGACACCGAGCGCTTGGCCAACCAGCAGCTCGTCGCGGCCTGGGATCCCGAACAGGTCGGACCTCTCTCCTGGCTCAACGATGGGGCGGAGCTCGCCAGCGACGGCACCTACGAGCACGGCGCCAACCTCGGCGGCCTCGTCGTTGCAGACATGGACGGGCAGGCCGGCGACGAGGTCGGCTTTCATCGAGGCTTCGACCTCGAAGCCCCACTGCAGAGCCGCATCCAATTGCTCGACGGAGTCACCGGCTTGACCCTGCCTGACGGCGACCTGACCGTCGCTCTCCCTGGCGCCACCTCGCTGCTGCAGCTCTTCGACGTCGATCGTGACGGGCTCGACGAGCTCGTCGCGACCCAAGTGAATGGCAGCATCGACGTGATCGGTCTCGACGGTGTGCTGTCGTACCACCTCGACGGGCCTTTTTTGCCTGGCGGCACCTTCGCGTTCTCAGGGGCGTCTGTAAACCTCGCGCTCCCTGGCTCTGACGGACGACTGCGGATGCTTCGCGGCGCCGCCACCCTGACCATCTCCGACTGCACCGACAACAGCGCCTGCGGTGCTGGCCAAGTCTGCACCTCGTTGTTTCGCTGCACCGAGACGCCATTTCTTGATGTCGCTGTGGTTCGTGGTGCGCTGCTCCACACGCCAGGCGCGGGCTCCGCCCCCCTGGGGCCCATGTCCGTGGTCGCGTTGGGCCCCAACGGCGAGGAGGTTTTTCTTTTCGGCGCCCGCGACGGCTACTTCTACACCGTGCGGGCCACCGACGGTTCGCTTGTCGACAGCTCAAGGTTCGGCGGTTCGGTGAGTGGGGGCATCCCCGCCGACCTCAACGCCGACGGCACGGCTGAGATCGTGGTGATCAGCAGCGACGCGGTCCTCACGACGCTCGGCGTGGCGACCCTGGCGAAGCCCGCCAATCTTCGTGATGTGGCGTTCGACCCGACGACCTTGCTGCCTGTCGCTCCGCAGCAGGACATCGACGAGGCTGGGAGCAGCCGGGGTCTCGCCGCGACCTGGACCGCTGTGCCTGGGGCTTCTGGCTATTTGTACAAGGTGCGCACAAGCGGTGGCTCGGTCGTCGTCAACGGACAGGTCAACGCCGCCGGGGCCAGCGATCCCAGCCTTGTTCTCGACAGCCTCTCGTTGGTGCTCGGGCAGCGCTATTCGGTCGAGCTCCAGGCCGTCGACGCCAACAACGGCCGCTCACCGGTCAGCGTGTCCGATGGCGTAACGGTCATCGACGAAGAGCCTCCGGTCGTTCTGAACGCACGCGCCGAACCCCCTCGATTTAACCCCGACCGCTCGAACTCCGTCGTCATCACCGCCGATTTGAAGGACTCCGTCGCGCTCTTTGACTGGTCCCTGGTCATCACCAATGAAGGTGGGACCGTCGTCTTCGAGGACAGCGCGACGATCCATGGGCTGACCCACAGGCTGAGCACCAATTGGTGGGGCGAAGCGACCATGGGGTTGTACACTGTCACCATCACGACTCGCGACGAGGTGGGGCTGCAGGGGTTGGCCACCCTCGAGATCGTCATCGACAAGGTCGCACCCGACCCTCCCCTCATCGAGCGACCGGCGGAGACCGAGCGCGTGGGCGATTTGCAGCCTTTCTTCGCCGGTCTGGCAGAGGGCGAGCCGGGAGGGTCGGTGTTCGTGACGCTCGCCGACGGTACCCCACTCTGCAGCGCCGCGGTGCGCCTCGACGAGGAGTGGAGCTGCCGCAGCGACAAGCTCTTGGAGGTCGGTTCCCATGAGGTCGTCGCGCAGACCGTCGACGTCGCGCTGAATCCCTCCCTGTGGAGCGCCCAACGGTCCTTCGTCATCGACACCTCGATCCCACAGACGCCCGTCATCCTCTCGCCCCACGCCAACGAGGTGAGAGCCCAGGGCGCCGTTCCAGTCGCAGGCAGCGCCGGCCCGAACGTTCACGTCGAGGTCAGCGTGGAGAGCGCGGGGTTCGTGAGCGCTGGCTGCGTGACCGAGTCGGCGAACTCCGGCGATTTCGTCTGCTCGTTGGCAGCGTTGAGCGACGGCATCTACACCCTCTCCGCCACGGCCACCAACGAGATTGGCCTCTCCTCGGCGCCGAGCTTGTCCGTCACGTTCATCGTCGAGAGCGACGGCGACACCGACAACGACGGCATGCCCGACTATTGGGAGGGTCTGCATGGCTTCGACCTCAAGAACGCCCGTGACTTCGACCTCGACGCCGACAGCGACGGGCTCGACAACCTCGAAGAGTACCTCGCCGGCTCCGATCCGCGGGACGCCGACACCGATGACGACGGCGTCTGTGATGGCAACGAGGTGGAGCCCGCGGCCGACAGCGACGGCGACGGGGCGCGCAACGTCGTCGACTGCGACAGCGACAACGACGGCCTTGGGGACGCGCTCGAGGTCGGCGTCGAACCGTGTGGAGTGTTTACCCGGTTCGAGCTCCACCTCTTCGTCCCCGACTCCGACCCCAGCACCGTGACCGACCCCACCCTCGCCGACACCGACGGCGACTCGGTCCGCGATGGAACCGAGGATCTTAATCACAACGGGCGCAAGGACACCGGCGAGTTCGACCCCCTAGACGGCGCCACGGCAGCCCCGGCCATTAACCTCTTCGACGGGGACAAGGACGGGCTCAGCGACGTCGAAGAGCGCTATGAGGGCACCGACCCCAACGACGCCGACAGCGACGACGACGGCCTCTTCGATGGCTTCGAGGCAAACTGGAACGCAGACATCGATGGCGACGGGCTGATCGATGCGCTCGACCCGGACAGCGACAACGACGGGGTCGCCGACGCCACCGAGGTGTCCCTGACCACCGAGACCAACGCCACCGATCCCGCTCGCAAGCGCTTCCGCGCCGACGTCGACCCCCTCAGCTCCACCTCGATGGTCCTCGTCGACACCGACGGGGACGGCCTCCGCGACGGCCTCGAGGACCCCAACGCCAACGGCGCCGTGGACCCCAACGAGCTGGACCCCAATGATCCGACCACCGCTGGCGCCGGCCAACTCCGCAAGGACAGCGACGGCGACGGGCTCAGCGACCTCGAGGAGGCCTACCTGGAGTCCAGGCTCGGCGCCGCGGGACTCCTCATCAACGACGCAGATGCAGACGACGACGGCGTTCTCGACGGCGACGAGGCCAACTGGTGGGACGAGCAAGACGGCGATGGCTTGGCCAACCTCCTCGACTTCGACAGCGACAACGACTGCACGCCTGACGGCACCGAGCTGGGTCGCACCCACGGAGTGGCGGGCACCGATCTCACCGCCGGCCATTTCGCGCCCGACGCCAACCCCAACACGCACACCTATCCGCTCATCGAAGACAGCGACGGAGACGGTCTCAGCGAGGCGGTCGAGGACGCCAACTGCAACGGCCGAGTGGAGCGGCACTTAGGCGAGTCAGACCCCGCAGATCCGCTCGATCCCTACCTCGAGTGCAGCGTCGACGACGACTGCATAGGCGGCGTCTGCCAGGACGGCTTCTGCGTGAGCGGTGATGGCTCCGTCGACACCCTCGAGCCGAGTCCGGGGGACGAGGACTGCAGCTGCTCCCTTCGCACCGCGCACCGCTCGAGCTCACCTTGGTGGTGGGTGGGGTTGCCCTTGGCGTGGCTCGCCGCGCGACGTCGCCGCAATTCTTTTGCTGGCCGTTGACCGCTTGACAAGAATATCTACGTGGCTGGCCGCTTAGCGAACTTGGTTTACTCTTGATGGGTGACGAAATCGCACCTAGCGTCCAGCTGAACGTCCGTTCTGTGATATGAAACGTCGCGTTGACATCAGCGCCTCTTCCGACTATTGGTGAGCCACTGACTTGGCCGTTCAATCCACGAGAATGCGAGCAGTTCCAAGCGGTTCGCAGCGGACTTTCGACCGACTAGAGCGTTCGACGAACGACCAGGCGTTCAACAGAGACAAGAGCGAGCCTCGCTCGGGACAAGGATGTCCAAATGGCGATTTCTCTGAATGGCTGTTCGGTGTGCGGTAGACGTTTCGAGGTCCAGCACGGCTTCCAGGTTCAGTCGCTGCACCAAGGCGTGACCTACTACTGCAGCCAGGGCTGTCACGAAGCGGATCTCTTCAAGCAGCGTCGGCGCTGTTGTTCGCAGTGTGGCAAAGAGTTCGATCTCATCTACGCCTTCCAGCAGGTCTCGACGCAGCGCCAAGTGAGCTTCTTCTGCAGCACCGCCTGTCGCGAGCTGAGCAAGTCGCCGGCCGTCGCGCTCTCGACGCGGCCGGAACCCGCACGCATCGCGATCCTCAACCAGAAGGGGGGCACGGGGAAGACCACCACCGCAGTGAACCTGGCCGGGGGCCTCGCCGATGCGGGCTACTCGGTCTTGTTGCTCGATCTCGACGCCCAAGGACACGTAGCGACCAGCCTCGGCGCCAAGACCAACCACGGCATCTACCAGCTCCTTCTCGAGGGGCAGGCGCCGAGGATGTGCATCACTCAGCTGCGCAAGAGACTGCACTGCATCGTCGGCGACGAGCGCCTCGCCAACGTGGAGCTCTGGCTCGCCAACCTGCCCAACGACGGCCGACGCGAGTTCGTGCTGCGCGATCGCATCGCGCCCATCGAGGCCCAATTCGACTTCATCATCGCCGACTGCGGCCCCGCCATGTCGTTGATGAACCTCAACGCCTTGACCTACGCCGACTGGGTCTTGACGCCGGTCTCCTGTGATTTCCTGTCCCTCGTGGGCGTCAAGCAGATGCTCCGCACCGTCAAACGCGTCAACAAGGATCTCGGCTCCAAGGTCGAGATCCTCGGCGTCATTCCGACCTTCTACGACCGTCGCAATCGCATCAGCGACGAGGCCGTAAAGACGCTCAAGAGTTACTTTCGCGACAAGGTCCTGCCACCCATCCGCATCAACACCCAGCTCAAAGAAGCACCCCAACACGAGCAGACGATCTTCGAGTACGCGCCGCACTCACGGGGCGCGGCCGACTACGCCAGCTTGGTCGAGGCGGTGGTCTCCTTCTTCCCCAGACTTCGGCACACTCAGCCCCCCGCAGCGCCAGAACGCGTGACCAGCGTGCAGCTCAGCTAGTGCCCGTCCGGAAATACCCCATCTGCGGCGTCGCCTTCCTCCCTCGCTCCTCGGCGTACCGGTGCGTGGCCTGCGTCGCTCGGCCGTCGGCTCCTTGCACCTGGGGCGTTTCCGAACGGGCACTCAAAAGATGTCCTTTGGGAGGGATTGCGTGTTTCGCTGAGATCGGCGAAAAATGCGACCGAACTCTGAATTTCAAGATGGACTCCAGCTAGGGGTTCTTCACCGTGATCGTCTTGCCGAGCCACGGCACAGGGTCGACGGCCTCGCCCTCGATGGAGAAGTGCAGGTGCAGGTGAGGGCCCGTCGCGCGCCCCGTCGCCCCGACCTCGCCGACCTTGTCGCCGGCTTTGACCGTTGCACCGGCCTGCATCGAGACCTTCGAGAGGTGGAAGTATTGGCTCGTGTAGCCGCCCGGGTGCCGGATGACCACCGCATTGCCGGTCGCGCCTCCCCACCCAGCAAGAAGCACCTCCCCCGGACCAACGGCGAAGACGTCGTCGCCGACGGCGCCGCGAAAATCGACGCCGCGGTGCTTCTTCTTCTTCTTCTTTGGGTTGATGGGATCGGCGCGCATCCCATAGGGGCTCGTGACCTCCATCTTCGCCAATGGCGCCAACACCTTCCAGCTCTTGTCCTGCTCGGCTCGTTGGAGCGTGCGTTTCTCGATGGCGTCGAGCTCCCCCTCGAGCTTCTCGATGGCGGCCTTGGAGGGGCCGTCGAGATCGACGTCGGAATGAGTTTCTCCCAGGAGCCTGAGCTGCTTCGCGGTCAGGGTCTGCCCGAGAGACGCCTCCGAGAGCAGTGCCGGCTCCAACGAATTGCCTGAGGGGCCCGAGAGGAGCGCGAGGTCCGCTTCGGCCATGGCGATTCGGCTCTGGCTCACCAGAACCTCCCAGCCGCGCTTGGGCAGCGTGTCTGAGCCTCTCTCGAGGACGTCGCGGGCGCGCCCCAAGGTTTTGCCTGGCAGGTCTCCATCGGTGTAGGCGTCGATGGCAGACTGCGTGCTCACCAACGACGCCATCGTCGCGCCGGCGCGGGTCAGCTCGCCTAGGGTCCGTGGCGTGGAGACGTCGGAGCGGGAGACGGCGCGCAGCTCGGCCCGCTCGCCACGTCGCACACAACCGACGGGGAGCAAGGCGAGAACGAGCAGCGCGATAAGAAACGGTCTTGGGATAGCCATCCGTGGCCTCTTGCAGCAGGAGGATCTTGGCAAAGATCGAACGAGACGGCGAGAGAGTCCATTTCAGGGGGTCGTTGCGCCTTGCGAAAACGCCGACGCGCGGGCCCTTGTCAGGGTCCGCGCGTCGGTGTTCTCAGTACTGTTGCCGATCAAGGCATGGTCAGAGGCTCACAGAAGCCGTAGTCGACGACGGTTCCGCAGCAGTAGTCAGGGTAGATTCCGTCGCTCGGGGTGCGGCAGAGGCCGTTCGCGTCGGTCCAGGCGCCCCAGCAGTCGATGGGGTCGCAAGCACAGTTGACGTCACCAGGGAGACATTCGCAGATGGGAGGAGCGGGCGCGCCAGCGCCGTTGGAGGTCCATCCACAGGATGGGTCGGAGATGCAGCTGTACTCGTCGAAGTAGTCGAAGCACTGGGTGGGCTTCGCAGCGGTCACGCAGGTGCCACCAGGATAAGGCACGCCCATGCCACAGTCTTGCATGCAGGTCGCATCAGCAGGGTCGCAGTTGCAGTCGGGGGCTGGGTAGAAGTCGTAGAGCCACTCGCAGCCAGGCGTGCTGATGCAGCTGTATTCGTCCCAAGTCTGCTCACAGGATGACGTCGTCTTGTACTCGCACCAGCCGTAGAACGCGGGGCGCTCGCCGGCGCAGACGCAGTTGGGGTCTTCGGGGATGCAGTCGCAAGGGAAGGGAGGCATCGGGTCCGCACCAGTGCCACCGTCGTACCATTGGCACTCAGGATTCGAGGAGCAGCTCATGGGGTCGTAGAGGTCGTAGCAGGTTGGCTCGTAGCGTTGCTCGCACCAGCCGACGGCGACCAGACCCGTTCCACATCCACAGTCGGGCATCGAGGGGTCACAGTCACAAGGGTAAGGAGGCATCGCGTCGCCGTAGAACCACTCGCAGTCCGGGTTGGAGCTGCAGCTGTACTCGTCATAGTTGTTCCAGCAGTCGTTGGTCGTGGTCGGCGGTTGGCAGAAGCCGTAGATGGGAGCGAAGCCAGCGCAGACACAGTTCTGATCGTCTGGAGCGCAGTCGCACGGGTAAGGCTCAGGCATCTGGGTGCCATCAGAAATCCACTCACAACCCGCGTTCAAGCAGCTGCTAACGTCCCAGAGGTCATAGCAGGTGTTGGTGGTCGGCGGCTGGCAGTAGCCCCAGTACTCGGGAGCGGTCTTGCCAGCGCAGGCACAGTGCACGTCGTCCGGAGCGCAGTCGCAGGGGTAGGGGTCGGGCATCGGGGTGGGCACGCCAGCGCCGTCGTAGTTCCATTCGCAGCCAGCGTTCCAGCAGCTGTATTCGTCAGCGATGTCGTAGCAGCTCGGGGGGATGGTGTCGTCGACGCAGGCGCCGGGCTCGATGGGCATTGGCATTTCGGGGCACTGGCAGTCCAAACCGGCGCAATCACAGGGGTACACATCGACCTCGCCCAGGCCACCTTCCCAACGACATCCCGGCGTCGAGTAGCACTGGTCGGGGCTGCCGATGTTCCCGCACGACGGACGGCGCTCTTGGCAACCGGCGAACACCGGGACTCCACCGCCGCAATCGCAGTAAACGTCATTCAGGCCGTCGCCGTCGGTGTCCTCGAAATAGCCGGGGTCGCAGTAGCAAGGAGTGGCGAGGAACTCGTAGATGGGCTCGCACTGCGAGTTGGACGAGCAGGACGCCTCATCGAGGTTGGCACAGGGCAACGGGTCGGTCGGGAAGCAGCCGAGGAATCCCCACTCTTGGAAGAAGGGGACGTCGCCGCAGCGCGTGCCGTCAGGGCCATCGATGCAGCGAGGGGCGCCGTCTATGGGGTCGCCCGCACTGCCCGAGCCATCCATCCAGCCAAATTGTGCGTCGCAAGCCGGCGAGGCCAAACAAGCCGCCTCACCCAAATTGCCGCAGAGGTCCGGGGTCACCGTGACACACGCAGTGGTGTCGAAACACCCACAAGCGATGATGTCGCCTCCATTCTGTTCGTCGCCAGGGAACGCCGGCTCGGCGCAGTCGTTACAGACGGACTGAACTTCGGTGGCGCAGCGAGCGTCGAGGCCGCAAGCGTCTCCCGGCAGCTCTTCACAAGTGAAGTCATCGGCGCAAACGGTCCAACCGTTCAGGCCACAGGAGCTCACCCACTCACAGTTCCCGGTCTGCGGATTCATCGCCTGCACGGCGTTGGAAATGCAGATGGGGTCTGGGTCGGTCTCGCCGTTCTCAGCACAAGCCGAGAGCATCAGCGCCGAAGCGATGAAGAGGCTACACCAGAGTGCGCGTTGGAATTTGAGAGATTGAAGAGTCATGGCTTACCTCGTGTGGCGAGTGGGGTGATCGTCGAAATTCGCAGAGACTATTACGCAAGGTCCTTGCCAAGTTCGGTGGCGGTGGGAATTTCGTTGCCATTCCTTGACCTGCGCCCAAACCCTTGGTCCACGCCTCGCCTCCGCACCCGCGAAAAATTGGCAAGTGACAGATTTCTGAGGTTGCGACCTGTCAAGGTGTCTTTCACCCGGCCCCAACCGTGCTGCTGCCCCAGCATAGGAGAATTCGCGCGCCTCTACTCGAGGTTTCGTTCGCCGCCTGCCGTTTCTCTCGAACGTCCTCTCTCGGTACTTTCCTACCTGTTTCTTGCTTCACGCCCTCGTCCCCGGACTGTGATGAACCAACGCTGCACCCAGGCCCTGCGAGTCGCTCGAACCGCCCACCTCAGACCGGAGCGCGAGCTCGTCGAACCCGGTCGTTGGTCCAAGCGCGAGACCTCGACGCCGTCGAACACGAGTCGTGGCGAGCGCCCAACGCTTGCTGTTGGCGATTCTGCACCGATGGGCATACCCCTCGCCCCTTGGACGAGAAGGCGACTGCATACTCGTGCCGACACGAGGGGCAGCGCACGCGCAAAAATCCGTACGCCCGAATCCCGCAGCGCAGAAACCCACGGAGCTCTTTGACGACGAAGCTCGGGAGGTTGCGTCCATCAGCCTGGGCGTGCTCGAGGAAGGTCTCCAGATGCTCCTGGAGCACGTGATAGAGCACGGTGCGCTCGGGCTCTCGCGGAGTGTAGGCGGCAAACCCTTCCCATGTCGTGCAGGTGGTGGCCAAGCACAATCCACCGGCCCCCGAGCGAGGAGAGACGCAGCTGTGGCGGGGGCAGGATGCACCACACAGCCGAGGGTTCTTGCTTATCGGTTTTCGTGTTCCCGTTCGGGATGATTGTGGCTAATCATTCGTCCTGCGGGCGGTGGAGCCAATTGACAAGGCTGTCCTTCGATGGGTAGATGTCGCTACCTAGCCGCTCTCCACACCGATTGGTGCCAAATATGCGAATGCTCAACTACTTTCGACCAGGAGTCCTGGCCACATTGGTTCTGCTGTCTGGCTGCGTCTCGGAGAGGACTAGTGAGTTGGCAGACGCAGTCAATCAGGCGGATGCGTCCGACGCCGGACTCGATTCTGGCACCACCGACGCCGGACTCGATTCTGTCACCAGCGACCTTGGCCTCGATTCCGACGCCGACGCCGCCGACGCCGAACCCACATGGCAAGTCACTTCCTATCAAGGTCAGGCAGCCCACGTCCGCGCCATCGGCCTTGATGTGACGGGTTTGTACGTTTTCGGTACCAGAGGCATCTACGCCCTGGACACGGACACGGCCGTCGAGAAACGAGCGTTGGGGGACGGTGCGCAGTTGTGGACCGCGCTGTCCGCGCAGGGTTCCACGTGGACTTCGATGGCGGTCGGCTCGACGGGCGTCTACATCGCCGGGAGCAACTCGAATGGCTTCTGGGCAATCAACAAACTCGATCTCACCGCTGGCACGCCGATTCCTGCGTTTGGAACCAACGGCGAAGCGGAGAGCACCACCGTGGGCGCCCCAACGCTGCTGGCGATCGACACGAGCAGTGCGTTTCTCGTCGGGATCGCACCGGGTGGCTGGCTCGTGGAGAAGCGAGCACTGGATACGGGCGAGCTGGTGCCCGCTTTCGGCGCCTCGGGAGTGAAGGCGGTGGCGAGCACCGAGCCTATTTCCTTGCTGGGAGCCGTGTCGGATGCCGTTTCTTTGTACGTCCTCCTCGTCCGGTCCGGGACGTCGGCTGCAATAGAGAAGCGCAGCAAGGCCGACGGCAGCCTGATTGCATCATTTGGAACCGGTGGCAGCCTTGCGATTCTGCCGCCGCTCGCCACGTTTCGGCCGAACGACTTCCACGTCTACGGCGACCAAATCTTCATGGTGGGAACGGACGAGGCAACAGCTGAGCAGGAGCGCTGGCGAATGCAGGCCCGTCAAGCCTCGACCGGAGCGCTGGAGTGGGATCAGACGAACGCCCCCGTCGAGCTCAATGGCGTGCTGCAGGGCCGTGACGTGCCACGGGCAGGTGCAGCAGACAGCACCTATCTTTACGTCGCTGGTGGAGAGGATGTGAACGGCGTAACCGGAAACTCACAAGCAAGGGTAGAGAAGCGCAGCGTCGTCACCGGCGAACTCGTCGGGTTCCCGTTGGTGCTCAATCCCACCAGCGACCACGATTGGTTCACTTGCGTGCGCGCGGACGGTTCGTCCCTCTTCCTCGCTGGCGAACAGCCCGTTTCGCACGGCAAGGCCGCTTGGTGGATAGCGCGCCAGCCTGTGCCGCGTTAGACCGTAAGACCGAGGCTGGCGGATAGGAAGTTCAAGCGCAGGCCCAATGGTACCCGAGAGCCTCGACCTGAGGCAATCGGCGCCTCGACAATGGTCGCGATCACCCGCACTTGGGCCCCCGCAGCTGGGGCATTTCAGGACCTCTAGGTCGAATACGCGCTGCAGCAATTCAGCCCAGAGCAGTTTCCTGACTGTCTTGCGCCTCTTCCTCAGCGGCGAGTCGTCATCGAATCCGAGCAGGGCAGTGTCGTCTGATTCTGTGAGCTCAGGACAGGGCTCCACGTCAGGCTCCGGCACGACCTTCGAGCGGTGCCTCGCCGCAGGCGCCAGGATGCCGTGATAGTGCACGCGATGCGTGCCTGGGCGAGGGACCAGAGCGCAGAGCCGCTGCAGGAGCTCGTCGAAGGTCAGCGCCAGGTGGGAAGTCCCGTCCGAAAACGGCGTCTTCAGCTCGAGACCGACGTGCGCGTCGTCGAGCAGCTCGAGCCTCTCGTTGGATAAGGCCGGGCGACACAGATAGCGGCAGAGCCGCTCCAGAGCGTAGCGGTCGTCGGGTGAGACGGTGACCGCAGCGTGCAAGTCAAAGCCGCCGAACTTGGCGCATCGCCGTGACTTGGACACCGGCTTGCTCCCTGGGCGAGGCGGTGCCATGGAGAGCCGCTGCTGGGGCACCCGCAGGGCATGCGCGTAGCAGCTCGCCAGCACAGGGTCATCGACGCAGCTGCTGTCTGGGTCGTAATCTGCGTCCTCGTCCACGAGCAGCCCACGGCGCCGTAGCAGCCCGAGCACTTTCGCATGGACGCGCTCGACTAGCTCCTCGACGTCGCGTTCGCGCGTAGGCACGCCAGCTGACTCGCTTCGAGTCAGCTCGGTGCCGAGTAGCGCGCAAAATCCAATCGTGTGGAAATGCGGCGTCAACTGAAGCGCAGAGCCAAAGCGCTGCACGACCGCAGCTCTTGTGTTGCTGGCCCAACGATTGCCCGATACGATGCGGGCCAGACAAGGAGCGCAATCCACATGGACGAACGAGAGCAACGGGCAGAGAACAGGAGACGGACCTGGCAAGGGTTCGTGAGTCGCAACGGTGAGCACCCGCCGATGGGGTGGGTCGAGCCGGAGCTGGCGTTGAGCGTGATGTGGGAGACTGCCGTCGAGGCGTGGCGGATCGCGGGCAACGAGCTGCCCGAATACGAACGCCACCAGATGCCGGGACGGGTCTTCCGTCACGGAGAGAAGCCCGACGAATGAGCCCCACCGCCACTTTAAACGACGATTTTCGGGACCTTTTGGAGTCGCTGCTGACCGAGGAGGCCGACTTCGTGGTGGTCGGAGCTCATGCGCTGGCCGCGGCCGGCGTGTCGAGGGCGACCAAAGACCTCGACATCTTGGTCAGGCCGAGTCGGGAAAACGCTGCCCGGGTTTACGCCGCGTTACGGCGCTTCGGGGCGCCACTTCAAGCCCATGGAGTGACCCTCGACGATCTCGAAAAGCCAGGCATGGTGTATCAACTGGGCCTACCCCCAAGACGCATCGACATCACCACGCAAATAGAAGGTGTTGAGTTCAATGACGCTTGGTCGGGACACATTGTGCGTTCAATCGATGGCATCTCTTTGCCATTTCTTGGGTTGCGAGAGCTGGTGCGCAACAAGCGCAGCGTAGGGCGAGTCCGGGACCTGCTTGATATCGAGCTCCTTCGGGAGGCCGGGCTGAAAGTCGACGACTAGCCTGGTATGTGGGCCTGTGAACACTCTCACACACGAGGCCGGCCTGAAAGGGCCGACCCTACCAAACTTCATGAAACATCCAACGCGAGTCAGCGCAGAAGCGGATCAACTCCTCCCAGCCCTCGAGCGCATCGGCCAGGCCCGTCGCGAGGCGATCCCGCCGGTGACACGGCTCGAGGTCGCGCTCCATCCCTGGGTCGCCTTCGGAATCATGCCTCTCTTCGCCCTCGCCAACGCCGGAGTCTCCCTCGGCGGCGTGAGCGCCGGCTCTCCAGGCGCGACGAGCATCGCGTTGGGGCCTCCGTGGTTGCTGGGGTCGTCGGACTGGTCGTGGGGCTCAGACTCCTGCCTCGTCAGTCACTTGGCGGCTCGACGCGCCGCGTCGGCGCT
>Ga0210044_10007711_pt1 | contig 13627 bp, 9 predicted proteins | sample CryGey13umfilter_2_FD_183959 | JGI IMG/M metagenome (GOLD analysis project Ga0210044, IMG submission 183959) | Groundwater microbial communities from aquifer in Utah, USA - Crystal Geyser 4/9/14 3 um filter (SPAdes) (version 2) | ecosystem: Environmental > Aquatic > Deep subsurface > Groundwater... | reverse complement strand
CGTTGGTCAACGGTCGCAGGCGGCTACCCAGCCCGCCCGCCATCAGCACGACCCAGTTCTCTTTGAGGTGGGGCTGGATCAGCTCTTCCAGAAACTCGATGCCGGCCACCTGGTTCTGTTCGTTCACGATGGGGATGCGGTGCAACTGCTTGCGCTTCATGTTCGCCAGCACTTGCTCACGCGGTTCGTCAGCCCTCGCCACAGTCGGTTGTGCATTCATGACCTGGCTGACCGATTGTTCAAGTGCGATGCCGCGCAGAATGCCACGTCGCACGTCGCCATCGGTCACTGTGCCAAGCAGTCTCCGTTCCTCGTCCACCACCAATGCGATCTGCATGGCGCTGGCGTCTATGGTCTCTATGGCTTCGCGCAGGCTGGCCGAAGGCGGCAGTAAGGTTTGTTTCCAGTTTTTCATGTGGCTATCTGACATTTCGTCCATGCTGCAGCAAGGTGCAGATTCAGGCTTTTTCACCCAGAACGACCCATTCCTTGACTTCATGGGCTTGATTCCCCATGGTTCGAGCCAGCAATTCTACCTCACTGAGCACATAACCCTGAAACAGGTCTGGTATCTCCTGTTCGTCGGTGAAGCGGGAATAGCCTTTGTTCAGCAACGGCCCTTCGGCGACCCGCCATGCGTTATGGCCGACTTTCTCCCCGGTGTCACTGCCCCAGCTGCCTCGCGCAAAGGTGCGCGCGAACAGCTTGCCGCCCTTGCGGGTGACCCGTGCCGCTTCCCGATAGATGTTGCGCGAAATCTCGTAGTCGTTGCAGGACACCGCTTCGTTGTCGATCACGGCATCGAAGTATCCGTCTTCTGCCGGTATCTTTCCCATGTCTCCGCACCAAAGCTGCCCTTTCCAGCCGGGGCATTCGGCATCCAGTCTTGCACGCGCCTGATCGATCGCGGTCTGGGAACCGTCGATGCCATACACGGTAAATCCTTCGCGCGCCATGAACCACAGATTGGCTCCCGGACCACAGCCCACTTCCAGCAGCCGGATCGCGCTGCGATCCGGCACACCATAGAAATTACGCGCAACGAAGCGGATCAAATCCTCTCCCGGATACTTGCCCCATGCCTGACTGCGGAAGACGTTCTCCCATACCGGATCCCAACTCATGAAGACTCCTTAGTTTTCTCTGTAAAACATGATTCGGCAGCTGCTACGCCCTGTCCGCTGCTGCCATTCGGCTCTCATAGCCTGATACGTTGCCGGATCGTGTATATTTTTGCCTATTCTAAAGGTTGCACGTTTCGTTGAGAAACCCGACTTGAAGAACAGCAAGGAATTTGCGGCATCCGCATCTGTGCCTCCGCCCAAGTGAAGTTTGCCACATCCCGCCATCTGGCCATGCAACCCTGCCTCATGCAGCAGCAGGTTGGTCGCACCGAGCTTCTTGCCCACCCCGTTTGAAGCGGACAAATGATATTCCATCACGTCCGGGCCTTGCATGAAGATAGCCGCCGCGACCACTGCACCCTCGTGCAGACAAGCTGCATAGCGCGCGCCCTCCCACCCAGCAAGGCTGTTGAAATATTCCTGGGGAAAGAAGTAAAAGCCGCTCGCTTTCAACCCTTCCATCGTGGCCGAATACAAGGGCAGGAAAACCTCGCCAAAACGCTCTGCCTCCCACCATTCTACTGTTAATCCGTGTTTGACCGCCTTGCGGATCGCGGTGCGTGCCCGCACATCGTAACTAGCCAGCAGATCAGGCAACCTCAAATCGACCCAGACGGTTTCCCGGTCTGAAAACGATTCGCCGGAAAAGAAACGCCAATTCTCAAGCAATGGATGAAAGCGAACGAATTCCACCAATACGCGTTGCTGTACACACCAGGATGCGTAGGCCTGCCAAGCTTCGGTCAGAAACGCCGGCTCATCTATCGTGGCAACCGGCCCGCCATAGCCATAAGGAGACTGGATATCGCGACAGGATTTGCCGGGAACCGTTGCCAGATGAAAAGCGTGGTAGAAAAAATCCTCGCCGCGCTGATACACGAAAAAGACGGGCGTCAGCTCCTTGTCTCTTGCTGCATCAGCCTGTACGTAAGCCGGATGTAACGAGGGTGCTTGCAAGTGCACAGGCAACCGAAGGAAAAATTCCAGTGCGGCATCAAAGGACACCTGCATGATCAAATTGCTTCGTCTGGCTGATAGTTTCGCTGCGCGAATGTCCCAATGACATCCCAATAGAACATGGGACTCACACCATTGCCAGGCCGCTTAGTGGTGAGATTCTCTTCGCTCAACACTTCCCCGAGCCTGATGTCATGTGCCGCCACGATGCTCTTGCGGGCGATTGCCATGTTCTTCCTCTCGGAGGGCGCAGGCACCTTGCTACCTATGCCCATTGCTTTCTCCACCTGACGTATCGCCGCCACCATTTGCTTCAGCTCAGCCGGTTCGAGAGAGGCCTTATGGTCCGGACCCGGCAACTCACGGTCCAGTGTGAAATGCTTTTCTATGACCGTAGCCCCCAAAGCCGTGGCCGCCACCGGGATCGTGATGCCCTCGGTGTGATCCGAATATCCCACAGGCAGCCCAAAGGCATGGCTCATGGTTTGCATAACCCGCAGATTGACTTCTTCGATCGGCGCGGGATATTCAGTCGTGCAATGCAGCAGGGTGACATTGCGGCGCAACGCCGCCTGCCCTTCCGGCGAGAAATAGGCTTGGGTGAATGCTTCACGGCCCGGCGCCGCTTCTGCCCGAGTGTAGCCAAAAGCCAGGACACCCAACGCATTCTCGATGTCGCCCAGTGTGCTCATGCCGGTAGACAGGATGACGGGGCGGCCTGTCCGGGCAATCTTCAGCATCAGCGGCGCATTGGTGATCTCTCCGGACGGGATCTTGAGCAACGGCACGTTGAGCTGGTCGACCAGCAGATCGACGCTCTCCAGGTCGAACGGTGTCGAAAGGAAACGGATGGAACGTTTCGCGCAATGCGCAACCAGCGCAAGATGTGCCTGAGCGCTCAATTCCAGTTTTTTTACCATGTCCAGCTGGCTTTCGTCGCCACCTGTCGTTTTCGCCTGATATTCGGCCTTTACCGCGAACCGGCTGATCACAGCCTCCGATCTGAAAGTCTGGAACTTTACGGCATCTGCCCCAGCTTCCGCTGCTGCGTCGATGAGCTGCAAGGCCATGTCCAGTGAGCCGTTATGGTTGACGCCGGCTTCGGCGATGATGAATACGTTGGTTGTCATGTGGGTCTGCCAAGAAAAAAAGTTTTGATGCTATCAATAAAATAATCCAGCTCATCAGGGCCAAGCCGCTGGTCGATGGGGAGTGTCAGGATGGAATTACCGACATCCCTGTCTGCCGTCAACAAGGCTTGTTGCTGTTGAGCGAGATGATCCAGATCCCAATGGACCGGACAGAATATGTTTTTACTTCGAAGATACTCTCGCAAGTCATTTCTGAATCCATTATGTACCAGAACGGGCAGCCCAATAGGCACGCATCCTTCATCCAGCGCCTCCCCAAAAAGGGGCGTCAGCCTTTTTCCCGTCAAGTCGGCCCTTACCAGGCGTTGATGCAGCCACTTCCAGTTTTGCCTTCTGGTCTTGCCGATCTTTCGAGAGTCGGTGCGGTCCATCAAATAGCGCGACGCCCAGGACATTTTTGCAGGTGGCGCCGCCTCTTCCAGCCGCTTTTCCGTTTCGGAAAACAAAGTCAGAAACGATTCACTCCGGTCGAATCCGCGCAGCATTTTCCCGATGAGTCTGCCAGAGACGAACGCCTCATCCGGCATCGCGAGGTGGTGCTCGCACGGCATGTTGCTTGCCAGCAATGCACCATCCGGTTGCGGCAGGAACTTGCGATAACTTGTAAAGGCATAGTCGCCCGATTCACCGACATTGCTATTCAGGCTTGCCTGCACGCAGTCTTCCAGAACGAAAGCGCCTTGCCTTCCCGGCACAGAATCCAGCCAGCTTACGATGGCCCCGTTCCTGAAACCAAAATAATGGATGAACAGGAATATCTCGCCAGCGGATAGACTGGGCGGCAGACCGGATGGCGTTCCAAGGTCTGCGCCCATCGAGTAGAAACGGATGGCGATCCCCGATTCGACGAACGGCGCCACCACGGATGGGCAGCAATAGGCAGGCAACCATGCTTGCTTCTGGCCGCCACGGCGCATGACATCCTGTAGCGCCAGATGGATCGCCGAGCGGCCCGTGTCGACCCACTGCAGGTAGGGTTTCGGCAAACTCGGCTCTTGTCCCGAAACAGGTGCGTCGAGTTGCACCGGCCCGATCTCCAGCTCTCCTCCAATGCGATAGTTCTGTCGCTGCATCATTCAACTGCGGTCGGGCAAATCATAAAAACGCTTGGCGGGGGAACGGCCCAGCGAGACTTCCTTGAGATAACCCTTGATCTGGACCGAGGCATTGCAATTCCCGTACAGGGACTCCGTTTGTGCAAGCGTACGCATGTAGTCTGCGGAAAGCGCCAATGTGATCGCTTTGGCGATGTCATCCGCTTCCTCCACGCAATCAATGATCGATGCAGCCTGCAACCGCCCTTTTTGCCTGTTACCGATATTTACCGTTGGCTTTTTGATCGCAGGTGCCTCGACAATGCCGCTGGAGGAGTTCCCCACGACCACATCACAGTGCTGCATCGCGCTGAGATAGCGGAGTTGCCCCAGTGAGGTGGCGGCATACACCCGCCCGGGATTAGCCGCCGCATAGGAATCGACCATTCTGGACAGCACCCTCCCGCCTGCATCGGCATTGGGCTTGGTTAGAATCACTGTTGCGGTGGGGAAGCGATCCAGCGCCTTCAGGAGTTCAGCCATGCCTGCTTCCGGCGCAATATCACCCAAGGTCGCCGGATGATATGTCACCAATAACGAGAGGTGGGCCAGTTGGAATCCGAGCGACGCTTCCAGCTCCGCTCTCGATAGCAGCTTCAATCGCATGAAATTGTCCAGTCCCGGGTCGCCGCAATTGATGACCCTGTCCGGGGATTCACCCATCTGGATCACACGCTTGCGGTAACTTTCAGCCGCCACAAAATGGAAGTTCGCCAGTTTGCTGATCGCATGCCGGATGCTGTCGTCGATTGCACCTTCCGTGAGCTCCCCGCCCGAAATGTGCGCGATATGGATATTGGCCACCAAGGCAGCCTGGCTTGCCGCAAGTATCTCGAACCGGTCGCCCAGCACCACCAGGATTTCCGGGCGCAGTCGGTCGAGCGCATCGGCCATGCCTATCATGCCGAGTCCCATGGATTTGGCGATGCCGACCGCCGTGTCGCTGGACAGCAGCATCTCTACCTTGGCGTCGATGGTGAACCCGTCTGCCTCGATTACCTGATAGGTCGATCCGAATTCCGGCGACAGGTGCATGCCGGTGGCGATGATCTGCAACTGCAGCGCAGGGTCGGCCTGGATCTCTTTCATGAGCCAGTACAACAAGCCGTACTCGGCCCGGCTGCCGGTGACGATGCAGATTTTTCGCTTTGCCATAGAGTTCAGGTCGGTTCGTTGGAGTAAAGGGTATCTCTATAAATTCAAATTCCGTCATTCCGGCGAAGGCCGGAATCCAGTGGGTTTAATTAAAATGCTTTCGCATCAGTGCCTTGCTTTTTCTGTTTTACTGACTGGACACCGGCCTTCGCCGGTGTGACGAATTTATAGAGATGCCCTAAAGATAGTCTAATGTCAGCCTGCGAATGCAAAGATCCTGCAGTACACCGCCACCCACGCCGCCGCAATTATACGCAAGCAGGATGGCATCATCGACAAAATGGATCGCGGTGTAGCAATATCCTCTGCGCGGGTCGCTCTCCAGCAGCGTGTGATGCTTCCAGGTCTTGCCCTCGTTAGCGCTGATGGCCGCCACCAGCGGCGTGCGCCCCCAACTGGATTGCAGATCGGGTTGTTCCAGCTTCCAGCGCCGACTGTGATCGTTCCAGACGGCCAGCAGGTCTCCTGTCTCAGGGATCCGTTTGATGGACAAGGATGAACAAGGGGAAAGAAATTTTGAGGCTTGCGGGGGCGCCCATGTTCTGCCCCGTGTGCTGGAACGCAATTCCCACTGTCTGCCGGTGTCGGTACGCGCCCAGGCGTAGAGCGATCCATCTTTCAATTCGACCAGGCCGGGCTCCTGCATGCCGGACCGGTTCTTTACCGGCAAGCCCCACCAGTCTGCGGATTCGTGCCAGGTCTCTCCCTCATCATCCGAATAGTAGAACAGGGTGATGGCCCGCCAGTCCATTTCGTTTTCCGCCTCGGTGCGCCCCGTACTGGTGGGACGATGATAAGCCGCCGGGATCACGATGCGGCCATTGCCAAGCTGGACCACACGGTCGTTGTTGACCACAAAATATCCCGGCGCCGCGATGCAATCTACCGGCTCGCTCCATGTGCCGCCTTCATCCGCCGATGTACGCATCAACAGCGTGCAATCATGCAGGTGGTTCTTCCTCAGATAGAACAGTGCAATACGACCGCTGTGCAAGCGCAACAACGATGGACTCATGACGTTGAAACCGCCCTCGTTCTGTACCAGCACCTTGTTTCTTTTCGACCAGGTGCGCCCTTCGTCACGGGAAATGAGGCTGGAGATGGTGGCCGGCGCGTTGTCGCTCCAGCTGTTCGCGTCATAACGACTGTAAACGAACAGGATACGACCATCCGACAGCGTGATGAACGCCCCTTCAGAATTGCGCGGATTCCCCCTTTTATGATTCAGGGCGCGCGTAATTTCGGATTGCTTCATCGCTTTTTCTTTGGAGAACGTCCATTAACTCATATTTCGTCGCTCCCGCGCAGGCGGAGCACGGTCAAATCAACAAACCGGATTCCGGCCTTCGCCGGAATAATGTAATGAACACCATTACAGTTTCCATCGCCCCCACTCTGCAACCGGCAACTTACCCCCGGTTTCTGGTCTCGGTTTGAGTGTGAACAATGTTATGAGAAACTCCAGTCATAGATGTGGTAGCACTTGCTCAGGCCCCGCACGCGGATGGCGAAATCAGAGCACATCGGCAAACCCTTTGCGTGTTTTTTGGAACCAGAATAAACCCGCCCCGGCAGTGAACGCTCCGGCGAGCAAATAGAGCCCCAGTCCGGCCCAGTCCGGGGCCTGGTTCCAGATCAGCACTGCGCGCGTCTGCTCGATGATGAAGGTGAGCGGGTTGAGGAACAGCAGTGGGCGATATGCTTCCGGCAGGGCGCCGACCGGATAAAACACCGGACTGAGGAACATCAACACGGTGACCAGGATGCCGGTGACCTGCCCCACATCGCGCAGGAATACGCCGGTGGCGGCAAGGAACCAGGAGATGCCGAGAATACCCAGCAAATAGGGCAGGATGATCAGGGGCAGATAAACCACGGTCCAGTTGAGATGGGCCTGGGTCAGCAGGTAAAACAGCAGTAACACGCCATAGCTGATCAGGGTGTGGAACAGGGCGGCGCCCAGCGTCACGACAGGCAGAATCTGCAGCGGGAATACGACTTTCTTGACGTAGCTGACGTTGGCAAGGATCAGCCCAGGCGCACGGGTGGCGCACTCGGCGAACAGGCTGTGTATGATCATGCCGCTGAAGATGAGCATGGCAAACTCTACCTTGTCACCCGTGCCGCCCGTCCAGCGCGCCTGAAAGACGACACTGAACACGAAGGTATAAACCGCGAGCATGAATACCGGGTTGAAGAATGACCAGATGATGCCCAGCATGGAACCGCGGTAGCGACCGATGACTTCGCGTTTGATCATTTGCCGGATCAGGGAGCGGTTTTGCCACAGGGCTGCTAGCGCATGCATGGATCCGGTGACTGGGTGGTTGTTAGCCGGGGTGGCGCTTGATGTGCGATTCATGTTTCGTATTGTGCGATGGGTAGGATCAAATCCAAACAGCTCACCCGCTCGTCATTCCTGTGCGATGTTGTCGCCGGTTTGTGTTAACGAATCGGTCGGGTTGAATGTTGTTACGTCATGCATGCGTCCTGTGCACAATCATATCACCAACACCGCCGGCCAGACCTCCGGCTTGCACACGATCGCGCGATTATCGTCATCAATCGCTCGATAAATCGAGCTCCTGCAAATCTCAAACGTCCTGATGGATTATGCGGGTTCAAGCAACAATTTTTGTTGCTACCCATGTCTGGCGGCTGGCGCCGCTTACCACAGAGGAGCCGCCTCACCAATGGTTCCAAATCGTTTTGTCGAGCATCCGCCAAATGTTGCCCAACGAAACAGCGCGCATCGATTGCACCTGCGCCCGCTTGCGCCACATGGCCGGCAATCCCGACAATGCGTCGCGCTTGGCCCTGAGAATTACGCGGCCCTGCCCGCGCAAGATGAACACGCATAGCGCAGCCAAATTCATCGCAAGATGCAGCGGCAGCAGCAACCAGAATAATATTCCCGGCATGTCTTTTACAAAGATCCACACCAGATTGCGATGGCCGTGATAGACAGCAAAATCGCCGTGCTGCCCGCCGGTGGTGGCCGAACCCACGTGATGCACCACGGATTGCGGCACATAAAGACAACGATACCCCGCCAGCCTCAGGCGAAAGCCAAGATCAACGTCCTCCACATAGCAAAAGAAGTCTTCGTCAAAACCCCCTACTTTTTGCAGGGCACTGCGCCGATACATCGCTGCTGCCGCACAGGGGGAGAACACCTCGCACTCCTTCTCCCCGCTTGCCGGATTGCGGGTGCCGTGGCCCAAACGCCATACACGTCCGCTCATGTGGTATGCGTCACCCGCACCATCCAGCAACATTGGCTCAATTGCGTTGAGTAACTTGCTGCCGAACATATCGTATGCCGGGTTACGCTGTGCCGCTTCCAGCAGTTCTTCCAGAAAATGCGGTGCGGCGAATGCGTCTGGATTGATGAGCACGATCCATTCCGATTCCGCGGACGCCGCTTTGATCGCCAAGTTGTTGCCGCGCGCAAAACCGCTGTTCCGGTCAAGTTCGATCAGGCGTACCGCCGCAAACCGCCGCACGATATCAAGCGACCCGTCTGTGCTGGCGTTGTCCACCAGGATGATCTCGTACGGCTTGACCGTCTGCGCCATCAACGCGACGAGGCAGCGTTCGAGGAATCGCCCGGCATTCCAGTTGACGATCACAACTGAAACCTTGCTCGAGGAAGCGGACTCATTTGCGATTTTTTCGTTTGCCCGCATCTATGACCTGCCCAGCTTTATCGTGCCCTTCATGCCCGAACGGTGGTCTCGGTTTGAACCGCTTGCCAACCAATGCTCTCTCTGATTACGGATTGATTACCTGGTCCACAAGCTAGCCTGCGTCAACTGCCGCTGTCCGCAACCTTTCATAATAAGGCGTGTTTTTATAGCAATTGAGCAGCTCTTTTTGTCTGTTCCTGAGGATCGGAAGATACCGCATGTGTTCTTTTCTCCGCTCTTGCAGAACTGTTTCAGTTTTGGGTATCCTGAATTCGGAGGTCGGCTTATCGAGAAATGCAAGATTCCCCTCCGCTGTGTATCTCAACCAAAGATCCCAGTCCTCCAGACAGTCCAGCTCTTCGTTAAGCCCGCCGTATTTCAGGTAGAGTTCTTTCTTGAGCAAGAGCGATTGAATCGTTATGTAGTTGTAGCTCCACAGCCTGGATAAAGACCAATCGGCGCGACCAAAAAGCCTTTTCCTCCCTTCCACGTATTGCAACGGAGCAAGGCTGATTACGTCAGTGGGGATTTCCCATGCACAGGAATACGCCCCGACGGCAAGCGGATTCGCGTTCAAACACTGGACCAGAGACTCTACGTGATCGGGTAAAAACAAGTCATCATCATCCAAAAAACCGAATAACTTACCCTGTGCCAATTCGAGTCCGCGATTGCCTGCATAACACCGCCCCCGCTTGGGCAAAGACTCATAATCAACGGTGATGCCCGCAGGCGGAGTTATGGTGTCAAGCAAGGAGCGCATATTGTCTCCCCCATCTTCCACGACCACGATTTGGATGGGACGGTACGTTTGCCTGAAAACCGATGCGAGCGATTGCCTCAAGAACTCGTGCCGCTCACCGTGCGTTCGGGTAATGATTGTCACCAGCGGCGTCCCATTCTGGCTCGGGGTTTCACCTTGTTCCATCCATGGCCGACTTACCCGCGGAGGGTAGGCAAGGGCAAAATTCTCGGATGTCAAAGAAAGATTTGGGTTATACGCCGGGTCGTTTTCAATATATGGTTTCCACCGCAGCGCAAAATAGTCCTCTTCACTTTGGAAGGCCAACAATCCCCGTGTCTTGGATTCATGGTGGTACAACTCGGCGTAAGGGGTATACAGGTTTCTGTACCCCTTTTCATGAATGCGGAGGCAAAGGTCGACGTCGTTGAAAGTTACGGTGAAGTTTTCTTCATCAAAACCACCGACGGACTCAAAGAGCTCTTTTCTCAGCACCATGCAGGCAGCAGTCACGGCTGTGAGATTCTGGATCAGGACACCCCGCGCCCAATAACCAAGCCAATCCGCTGATGCATAGCGATACATGTGGCCGGCCCTTCCTTTATAGCCGAGCAAGACACCGGCATGCTGGACGGTGCCATCCGGGTAAAACAGGCGCGCGCCCACAGCGCCGATTTCGGGGCGAACTGCATGGCTGACCATCTCACGCAGCCAGTCACGGTTAATGATTTCAATATCATTGTTCAACAGGGCAAGGACGCTTCCCTTGGCCGCGCGCGCAGCAATATTATTTATTTTTGAGTAGTTAAACGGTTCGTTGAAGTCTATGACCCTAATCCGTGGGTCAGCGGAAAGCTTCTCCAAATACGTATGAGTAGCCGGCTCTTCGCTTTGGTTATTGACTATTATTATTTCAAAATTTTTATAGTCCGTTTTATTCAACAAACCATCTATGCATTGACTGAGAATATCCACGCCGTCTTTGGTAGGAATAATCACGATCACCAGGGGCTCATCTGCCAACGGATAAATCACCCGGTGAATCGAGAGATGGGGGTATTGGGATGTCACCTCGGCCTGGATACCCAGTCGTTTTAGATGGTCAGCAAGCGCTTTGCGGGAAGTGATCGGCGCGTAATTTTTTGCCCCAGAATCGATGGCAAGGGAACCCGGTACAGCACGCCAGTGATACAACACATAGGGTATGTGTCTGATCCGGGAGGGTGACATGCGTTCGGTGACACGCAGCACGAGATCATAATCCTGGCTGCCATCAAATTCTGTGCGCCAACCTCCAAGTTCTCTAACAATTGAAGTCCGAAAAACGGCGAGATGATCTACAAAATTTTGGGAGCGTAGAAGATCCGGATTGAAATCAGGCTTAAAGTAGGGATCGTAGCGAACATCATTTGTATCGATTTTGTCCTGGTCGCTATACAGAAAATCCACCTCGGGATTACGGTTCAGCTCTTCTGCAAACAAGTACAAGGCATGTTCCGGAATTGCATCGTCATGATCGAACATCGCAACAAAATCACCGTGCGCCAACTCCAGTGCGTTATTTGAAGCCCTGGATATATGGCCGTTCTCGGTGCGATAAATGACTTTGATTCGTTTATCCTGTTTGCAATGGCGTTCGATGACTTTGCGCACCAAAGGGTCGGTTGAAGCGTCATCGGCAATACAAAGTTCCCAATTTGGGTACAGCTGATTGCGCACCGATTGGATCGCTTTTTCAAAAAATAATATAGGCGGGTTATAGACGGGCATCACCACCGAAAAAAGTGGTTTGTTTGGCAAGCCGTCTATTCGCGATTTAATCTTCTTCCGATCTTCATCGGTCAATGTGTCGTAGCGACGCACCCACTCGCCGTAATCGTTCTCTTCATTTTTTGCCAAGACAGGGGCAGAACCGAACACTCCACTCCGCCCTTGCGCCACAAAAATAATGCGTCGTTTTACGCCAGCCCAGCCCTCGTGAGTGAAAGCCCGCCACGCTTTTTTGGTGACGCCCACCGCCCCACCACCAACGCGATAAATGCGCGGCAATAACCTGATCACGCTGACGATATTCTTTGCTTTCGTCGAAACGAAGCGCAGCGGTGCCGTAATGCGCCAACTGGAACTCGCGCGAATCTCATCAATGCTGCCTAAAGCCTCCGCGTATATTCGGTTGATTTCGGCGATCTGCCCATCGCGCTCGACCACGCCCTGATTGAGGCTGGCGATCTGCCCATCGCGCTCGACCACGCCCTGATTGAGGCTGGCGATCTGCCCATCGCGCTCGACCACGCCCTGATTGAGGCTGGCGATCTGCCCATCGCGCTCGACCACGCCCTGATTGAGGCTGGCGATCTGCCCATCGCGCTCGACCACCGTTTGTAGCGCGGCTACTTTTTGTGCATCCAGCTTGTCTGCAAGCTTTAAGGCGGTATGACTCCGATTAAATTCGGTCGTCCAAAGCTCAATCGTTTTTTGCATTGCCGGGGCATCAAGCTGAATGCGATCCATCGCCACATTGAGTAGCGTTGTATATATTTCTTGTACCAGCGGAGGACACGAACTTTCCAGCAACAGGTCTTTTACCTGATAAACCGTATGGCGCAAACTTTGATCCAGAAACCCGGTCTTGTAATTTTGCAGTTCTTCCGCGTCCAACGTCAGGTCCAGCTGCGTCGCAAGCCGACCCAATTCATGATCCGGCGACTTCATCAACAAGTCGTAATCAACCAGCACCCGCTGGCAGCCCGCGCTGTCCGCCAGGCTTTTAAGGACGTACTCCAGCCATAGCAGGTAGCACTTTTCCGCAGGCAAGCCGTCCCGCTTTATCAATGACCTGGTAACGCTGAGCGGGTGGCGCACTGTCAACACATAGCTCACATCAAACTGACAATGGACGAAAACCTCTTTCCAGAACGGCAGCAGCTTGGCCACACGGGGGTCTTTGAAACCAAAGACGGCAACACCACCCACTTTCTGTCGAAGCAACTCAACCGCACGGAGGAAGTAGCCTGCATTGCGCAAGGTTTCCACATCTTTTGTTTCAATCGGCGTGAGATAGCTCCAGTCGCTACGAACAGCAGCCAGCATTTGGATGTTCAGCGCATTTAGATCGATGTCTTCCCAAAAGCCCTTGGCATTATTGCCCTCAGCGGGCGGCATCATTCTATCCCCGAGCGAGACCCTCAACACCTGCAAGCCACGCGTTACCGCACTGGTACCGCTACGGTGCATGCCTAATACGACAATCAATCGGTTGTTATTCGTTTCCATATTACTTCTCTCATCTCTGTTCTTGTCGTCAAAGGGCGCCGGCAAACCCTTTGCGCGCTTTCTGGAACCATCCACGTTCCAGCGATGCCATCACGCCACTTGCGGTCCGGTAGATCGCCAACCCCGCCAAAATTGGATAATTGGCCGGACACTGGAACCTTGCACCATTCTTCCATGCAAAGGTCAGCGGGTTGAGTTGTAGCCAAACCTGATATTTTTCAGGCAAACAGTTCAGCCTCGGACAGGCTTTTTCCTTGGGCATCCTTGGCTGAAACCAGTGGGGCTGCTTGCAGCTTCCAGTCGATCGCCAACGAAGGATCGTCCCAGCGAATACTGCGCTCGTGCTCCGGATACCAATAGTCTGTCGTCTTATACAAGAATTCGGCAGACTCTGACAGCACGACAAAGCCATGGGCAAACCCTTCCGGCACCCAAAATATGC
>Ga0210044_10007710_pt1 | contig 13627 bp, 11 predicted proteins | sample CryGey13umfilter_2_FD_183959 | JGI IMG/M metagenome (GOLD analysis project Ga0210044, IMG submission 183959) | Groundwater microbial communities from aquifer in Utah, USA - Crystal Geyser 4/9/14 3 um filter (SPAdes) (version 2) | ecosystem: Environmental > Aquatic > Deep subsurface >... | reverse complement strand
GTTGTTCATGAACTTGGGGTGCAGATCGCGCAGCTCGGCGGCGATGGCGCGGGTGCGCGCTTGGTCGAGGCGCTCGCGCTCCAGGTCGCGCTGGTCGTCGCGCACGTCGCGCTGGTCGTCGCGCCCCGGCCCCGCCGCCTCGACGCGCGACTGGTGGACCTCGGCGCGGGCGTCCTGCACGTCCCGATGGCCCTCGGCCAGCTCCGAGCGCAGCCAGCCCTCCAGGCAGGCGTCGGCGGCGCGCTCAGCGGCGTTGTTCTTGGAGGTGCGGGCGGTGTGCCAGTCGGCAACGCACGCGTGAAGGCGCACGGCGTCGACCCGGTCGGACATCACCTCGTTCTGGTCCTGGCGGACCTCCTGCCGGTCGTGGGCGCGCTCGGCGGGGTGCGCGGGCGGTCCAGCGTAGGCGGTCGTGAGGGAGAGCAGCAGGGAGGCGGTGAAAAGCATCGGGGGCTCCTTGGGTGTGGGGTGCGGCGTTCAGTTTGCCCCGCGCTGCGCCCCCTCTGCAACCCTCGCGGGCAGAAGGTGGCGCGGCTATGTGCACAGCACCCCATTGAGAGGCTCTCTATGCATCGCTTCGCGCTCGCCGTCCCCGTCCTCGTCGCGAGCCTCGGCTGCGGCTTGTCCACCGTGCGCTGCCCGAGCGAGGGCGTCGAGCTGCGCTTCGCGGTCGACGGTGACGCCTCCGTCGCCCAGGCGCTCATGACCAAGCGCCTCCAAGCGGCTGGGCAGACCTGCGTCACCGCCACCGCCACCGCCACGGGCGTCGCGGTGCAGCTCGCCGACCCCGCCGCCGACAGCGCCCGCCTCACCGCGCTGCTCACCGCGCCCGGCCACCTCCGCCTGGCCGCCAACGGCGCGCCCGCCACCTACCGCGCCCTCGGCGAGGCCCTCAGCGACGCGGTCCCCGACGACGTGAGCGTGCGCTTCGACCGCGATCACCTCGTCGTCAGCGCGACCGACCGCGCGCAGATCCTCGCCCTCGTCGGGGCGGCGCCAGCCGGCCACCGCGTCGCCTACGAGCCCGCCGACCCAGGCTGGTCCGTGTGGCTGCTCCAAGACGCTGGCGCGCTCGATGACCCCGAGGTCCTCGACGTGAGCCTCGGCGACGACACCTTCGGCCCCTCCCTCGCCCTGCGCTTCGGCGCCGACGACGGCGCCCGCTTCGCCGACCTCACCCGCGCCCAGCTCAACCAGCCGCTGCCGCTCGCGCTCGACGACGAGCTGCTCATGGCCCCCGTCGTGCGCAGCCCCATCGAAGGCGGGCGGTTGACGATCACCCTTGGCCCGACGATCACCGAGGCCGAGGCGAAGCGGGTGAGCGCGCTGATCGCGGGCGCGGGGCTACCGCCGACGCGGCTGGAGGCGGAGGGGGTGTACTAATGTAGCGAGTGTCAGGGTGCTGGCTCCGGATTCGCAGCGAAGATCGTCAGCATCAGCTCACTGCTGTCGAGAACTCTGTACTCTGGGCGCCGCCCCGACAGGCGCTCGCTCTCATCCAGGATGACAGGCACGCCCTCGCCGCGCTTGTCCATGATGTGCTGACGGTGCGCGTCCAACGTGGCGTCCTGCAGCGGACAACGAGCCAACAGGCTGGTGACGGCCTCGTTGCGCGCTGCTTGCCGAAGCGCGATGCTCTCGGTGGTCATCGTGTTGGGGAGCATGCCCGGCGAGTACAGCTCCAGCCGGTCGCGATACAGCCTCAAGCGAACCTTGCTGCCCGGCATCGAGTAGTCGCGATGCGCGACCGCGTTGGTGACGGCCTCAAACACCGCCCGCATCGAGAACTGGGGGACGTCTTGGCGGCCACCAGCGGCGTGCTTGAACGCGGCCACGCGCATGTTCTTTCTTACGAAGGCGCAGGCGTCGAGGATCTGGCGGTCCAACGGCCCCGTGATGTCCTGCGCGTCGAGCTGATAGACGGACTCGCCGCCTGGGAGTACCGTTGTTCCTCGGTAAGCGACCGCCTGGATGAAGGCGCCCGGCAAGAAGGTGTGCGCCACATCGCTCCCGAGCAACAGCCCAGCCACGGTGGGGTGCCACACCCCCTGCTCGTCCGCAAACGCCATCGCGAGCTTCTGGAGCAGCACCTCTCGCGCGTCGGCGCTCTGTTGAGGCGCGAAGCGCTGCCACAGGCTGTCGTTCAGATCGACGAGGGTGGCGTTGATCACCGGCGTCTCGTCAAACCGAATCAAGCGCGACTGGCTCCGCTGCTGGAACAACCGGCCGAGCTGCTCTGGCGGAACGGGCCGCTTGGACGACCCCACGCGATGGTAGTAGCCCCCCGAGCTCTGGTGCACAAACAAGCTACGGAGCACCTCGACGCGAAGGATCGGCTGCTCGGTACCTGTGAAATCCGGGAGCGTGAGTCGCTCGATGACCGGGGTGAGCGGAGGTTTGATGGACTGCTCACACGCGTCGCGAACCACGCGCTCGACGTCATCGAGGCGCTCCACGGGGATGCCCACGACCTCGCGCCTCGTGTCCTCCACGCCGAGCAACAGCACCCCGCCCGTGCTGTTCGCGAACGCGGCGAGCTCATCGGCCAGCGCGTCCTGTGTCGGGCCGCGCACCTTGCCACCGGCGAAGCGGACCTCCTTCAGCTCAAGAAAGTTGTCCTCGCCGAGTCGGATCTTCTCCAGCAGCTCGCTTCGGGTCGCCAGCATCACCCCTCCCCGCCCAAGCGCTTCCACCGCCGCGCAAAGGCCTCTCGCCCACCCTCCATGACTCGACAAACCTCGTCGCGCACGGAGCGTTCTTGGAGGGCGCCGCTCTGCTGTACGAAGCACTGGCCCTTGCCGAACGCCATGACGTGCACCAGCTCCGCGTCGCCGTTCACGACGACGTTCGGGTTGTGGGTCACGATGATGAGCTGCCTCCGCAGCTTGTTGTCGCGGATCTGCCGCACGATGAGGTCGTAGATCAGGTGGTTGTCCAGGTCGTCTTCGGGCTGATCGAGCACGATCGGGTCCTCACCGAACGCGAGCAGGAACGCGAGCAGCGCCGCTGAGCGCTGCCCCTGGGAGCCCTGCTCAATCGGGAGCCACTTGCTGTCGCGCTGATACTCGATCCGCAGATCGTCCTCGGGGGACCAGATGAGCACGCGATCGCCAAACTCGGGATCTTTGTGCTTCTTGGCGAGGTAGTTCTTGAAGGGACCATGGAACGACGGGGCTACGCGAAGAACGCGCTGGCGAACCGCCTCGATCGCCGCGCGCTTCTCCTCGGCCACCGCGAGGTCACAGGCCAGTCCTCGATCTTCGTTCCCCTCGCTGGTCAGGATATCGGTGGCGAAGCGATCGTCGCTCGCGTCCAGCAGCTCGCGCAGCTCGCGCTCAATCTGCCTCGCGTCATAGCCGTACGGCGCGACCGTGACCCGCACGTGGGCGTTGTTGTGCAGCACGCTCGCGAGAAACTGCTGCCTCGCCGCGGTGATGCGCTCCCGTCCAGCCGCGATGACCGCTAGCTGCGCGTCGATCGCGCCGCTCAGCGCGTCGCGCTCCGCCTTCACACGGGTCAGCTCCTTCTCCCTCAGCTCCAGTGACTGGCGCTCCAGGGTCAGCCGCTCGAACGCGCCAGGGTCCTGCACACCGGACTCGGCCAGCTGGTGCTGCAGCGCGGAGTACGCGGCCACCTTGGTGTTGTGCCGCTCCTTCCAGCGTTGAAGACGGAGGTCCGCCTTCCACGCGGCGACGCTCTCGCGCAGCGCAGCGGCCTCCCCCTTCAGGCGACGCCGGACCTCCTCCATCGCCGCGTCCACGTCGGCACGCCAAGCGAGCAGGTCGGTCTCTTCGGCGGGGAAGTGCTGGCCAGACCAGTCGTCGAGCTCCAGCTGCCCGGCCAGCTGGTCGACGCGAGCAGCGGCCTCGGCGGCTTGGTCGAGCGTGGCGATGATCTCGCGCAGCTGGCTGTTGGTTCGACCGTACGCGCGCAGGACCGCCGCGTGATCGCTGTGAGCGAAGGCCTCCAGCTTGCGGACGACCTCGTCGAGCTTGCGCTCCACCTCAGGGAGCTCGGCCAGCTTGCCGTCGAGCTCGCGCAGCTTCGCGCGCTGCGCCTTGAACGTCCGCGTCGCCACGTCCAGCGCGACGCGTGGCGCCTCGACGCTCGCCGCCTCGTCGATGATCGAGAGCAGCGCGCGGCGCCCGCCTCCGGCGATGTGAGCGATCTGCCCTTGTGACAAGACCCGCAGCGGGAAGCGGGCCGCGTTCACGGCCTGGCTCACCGATGGGCGCCACTCGCCGTCGCGCAGCTCCTCCACAGCCGACTCCGCCGCCGCCGGCCGCCAGACGAGCCGGAGCCGCGCGTCATCCTGCCGCCACTCCAGCTTGATCTCAGTGGTATCTCGGAGCGCTCCCTCGCTGGCTCTCCCCTTGGTGACCTTGCAGAAGGCCTCGAACTGCGCCCGTGGTTCTGAGCCCGCAACCAGCTCCGAGCCCCGGCCAGCGGCCAACCTCAACGCGTGGACCACGGTGGACTTCCCCGTGCCGCGCCCGCCTACGATCGCGTTGAAGAAGGGCGACAGCGCGACGCGCACCGGCGCTCCGTTGCCCATGTACCGGGTGCGAGCGATCTCAATGGCCACCAAGGTGTGGGACGGCAGCTTGTTGGGGTCGAACGCCTCCTCATCGCTGCGCCGAATCGAGACGTCGTTGCCGTCCAGCAGCGCGAGCCGCAGCCCCTCCAAGGTCGGCGAGGCCATCTTCGCCCAGGTGTAGCGGCTGCCTGGCTGGTGGTGCTCCGGATCGCCGTGGGTGTCGCTGCCCAGCACGCGCGCGAGGCGACCGGCCGCTCGAGCGACGACCTGCGGCGGTTGAAACGTGTCGCCACACCACTCGATCGCCAGCAGGCCTTCGACCTCCATTGCCTGCTGCAACGTGATGGCGTCCACCCTGCTCTGGTTGCCCGTGCTGCACTCCAGCAGCCCCTTGGGTTGGTCCGCATGAGCCGGGATGGGGATGGCGCCCGCCTTCAAGATGAGGCGGAGCACCTCGGCCAGGCCCTTGGTTGTAACGCCATCACACGCGCCCTTGGTGCCCCCGTAGCCGACGCTCCCGAGGAGCGAGTCGACGTCGCTCGTGGTCTTGGAAGGATCGAGGACCGCCAGCAGGTGTACGCCGCCTTGCGCTGAGATCTCCACGCCTGGGAACAGGAAGAGCTCTCGGAGGCCTTCTTCTTCGCTCGCTTGAAGCTCGCTGTACGCGCCCTTCAGCGTGTCGATCCACGCGCCGCTGTTGTGGTCCGTGATGACCACGCCGTCGATCCCCGACCTCATGAGCTCGCGCAGCCAGGTCGCTGGCGCCGTGGACGCGTCCCCCTTCCAGTCGGTCGACGCGGGCGTGTGCGTGTGAAGGTCGAGCTTCCACCAGCGAGCGCCGGGGTAGGTCGGGCGAGAGAAGGCCATCATGACTCTCCAATAACGGCGAAGCTGGGAGACCGGCTCAAGCGCCTTGACGTCGACTCGTGAAGACGCCGTTTTGTACCACGCACGCGTGCTCGCTGCCCGTCAGGAGCGGCGGGCGCACGCCACCACGTCGCCTACGAGCCTGCCGAACCGAGCAGCTCGATGCAGCTGCGCTTCGGCGCCGCCGACGGCGCCCGCTTCGCCGACCTCACCCGCGCCCAGCTCAACCAGCCGCTGCCGCTCGCGCTCGACGACGAGCTGCTCATGGCCCCCGTCGTGCGCAGCCCCATCGTGGAGGCGTGCCGCCGCCCGAGCTGACCCTCACTTGAGCAACGCCTCGCGCAGCCAGTCGCGAAAGGCCGCGAGCGCCTGGGGGTCGAAGCCCAACCGCGCCGCCTGCTCAAGCGGGTAGGACTCGAGCAGCCACGCGAGGGTAGGTGGCGAGAACCCGCCGCCGCGCCGCGCCGCGTCACCGAGCGCACGATCGAGATCGCCGCCCGCCGCGATCAGCGCGCGGGTGTCCTCTAGATCGCGAGGTTCCGAGCGCGACAAGAGCGTGCAGAGCTTCTGCACGAGCAGCTCGTGAGCCGTGTCCACGAACACACCAGGAGCGACCTCGACCGGCGTCTCTACGGGCTGAATCGGCGCCGCGATGAGGTCGACCACAAGGACCTCTTCGCCATCTGCGACGCGCAGCCGAACGAACGCTGGTGACGTCTGCAGCGTTTGCACGGCCAGCCCTGCCGCGACAAACCGCTCCTGCACGACCCGCACGATGGCGCCAAGCTGGGATCGGTCGCGCCAGAACAGGTCGAGGTCGCGCGTCGCGCGGTGCCCCAACACAAAGCCAACAATGGCTCCGTCACCGGCTAAGGTCCATGGCGGCTCCAACCCGGCGAGCAGCTCCAGAGCGCGCCGCTGCAACGCGCTCAGCCTACCCCCGTCCACGCGTCTTCTCCAGGTACCAAGTCCAGAACGCCAGCTTATCGCTCAGCAGCGGCTGCAGCAGCGGCCAGAGCTCGCGCATGGCGGCGACGCCGATGACGGTGATCGCGTCGTCGGGCTTCGCTTGGCGCATCACCTTCGCGGCCCACCACGCGCGGTCCTCGGCCGAACCGGAGACCAAGAGGTCCTGGAGCTCCGTCAGGCGCAGCTCCGCGTCCCACAAGAAGTAGGGTCTACCTTGCTCATCGCACAGGCGCTCGGGCGGCGTCGGACACAGCATGCGGGCAGCATACCACGCCAACGCCGACCCTCGCCGAGTCGGCAGGAACAAGCCCTCGGGCCGATGAGCCGCCGAATCGGTGCCCAAGAATCGGCGCCCTAGAACTGCACGAACCAACGCCCGGCGGCGTCGCCCCACCAGTCGCCGCGGAAGCGCCCGCCGGTGCCCTGCTGCTCTTCGACGAAGGAGACGCGGCCCGTGGTGTAGATGGTGTAGCTCGACCAGTAGGTCGAGCTGCTCGAGTCCGTGTGCGGGCCAGGATGCGACGTGATCGGCGAGTGGCAGACGACGTCCTGGCCGCCGATGCCCCAGGCGCGATCCGAGAAGCTGACCGAGGCGCAGACCACCTGCGCGGGGTTCTGCGTCGTGCTGACCTTCACGCTCGCGCCGTCGAGCACGTGCTGGCGGAGCTCAGCGATGGAGCCCGCGCCCGCGGGGCGGTCGTAGATGAGGTGCCAGCGACCGTCGTGCAAGCACTCGGCCTCGGAGCTCCAGCCCTTGGGGCCGAAGTCCTTGCAGGTCTCGCTCCAGCGCGGGGCGGCGTTGGCCTTGACCGCGGCGAGCAGCGTCACGAGGTCCGAGCTCAGCGCGGCCTGGTTGGTGAGCGAGGTCGCCGCGTCCGCCTTGAGCGTCGCTTCGTTCGCGAGCGACGTGCTCATGCTGGTCCGCAGCGAGGCGAGGTCGCTGAGCGCGGCGCTGAGGTCGCCCTGCATCGCGCCCTGGTTGGTGAGCGCGCTGGCCAGATCGCCGTCGAGCAGCGCTTGGTTGGCGAGCAGCTGGTCCTGCTTCGCTTCCAGCGCCATGCCGAGGGTGGCCGCGGAGATCATCGTCTCGGTCGCGAGCTTGTCGCCGCCGATGTGGCTGCCCGGGCCGAGCTCGACCGGGCCGCCGAGGTAGGCCGCGACGTCGCCGTCGGTGTAGTGCGGCCCCGTGGCCAAGCGCGCCTCGCCATCGGTGTAGCGATCGTGGTTCAGCGGGTTGCCGGGGTCCTTTGCGCCGAGGTCCACGTCTTGGGCCGTGTGGGTGTGGTCCCCGCGGGCGACGGTGTTGTTGCTCGTGCCGACGGGCAGCAGGTTCATCGACAGGGTGCCGCTGGTGATCTGCTCCGCCGAGTGCTCGTGGTTCGAGGCGGCCGTGCACGTCCACGCCGAGCCCGACCACAGCGGGATCATGGCCGAGGCCGTGCAGCCGAGGTCACCGAGGAGCTGCGGGGCGCCAGCGATGCTGGCCCAGCCGATGGTGCCGTCCTCGGCCACGACGGGCGAGCCGTTCACCGTGAGCGAGGTGGCGTCCACTGGACCGCCCGCGACGCTGCTCGCCACGTCGGCGTGCCCCGCCACCACCGCGAAGGGCACGCCGTTGAGCGGCAAGCGCTGCGGGAGCGCGGGCGAGCTGTCCAGGCCGATGCTCAGCCAGAGGTCGGGCGCTAACCGCAGCAGCGCCGCGTCCACTGGCGTGATCGCGCCGAGGTCGACGACGTAGAAGCCGTCCTCGAACAAGACGCCCGCGTGGTCCTCGGTCCAGAGCTCCGCTGCCCCCGAGGGCGCGTCGTACAGCGCGAAGTGCAGGTCGTGCGCGCCCTGGAGCACAAAACACAGCGCGCCGCGTCCACCTCGCGCGACCAAGCACCGCGTTAGCCGCCCGCCGATGCCCACGCTCTCCCCCCGCGCGCTCCTCCTCGCCGCCGTCTTCGCGCTCGGCGTCGCACTGCGCTGCTGGCACCTGGACGACGCGCTGCTCTGGCATGACGAGGTCGCGACCCGTGTGTTCGCCACGGGCCACACCCCCGAGGCCTGGCTCGCGGCGCTCTACGACGGGCGCGTGCACACGATGGAGGAGGTCCGCCGCTTTCAGCGCTACGACGGCGGCTTTGACGTGCTCCCTACGATCACCGGCCTCGCGAAGGACGACCCGCAGCACCCGCCGCTCTACTACATCGCCGCGCGGGCGTGGGTGGCTGCCTTCGGCGACTCGGTGAGCGCGCTGCGCTCGCTCTCGGTGGTCACGGGCGTCGCGCTGCTGCCCTCCCTCGCGTGGGCCGCGTGGGAGCTGTTCCGCACCCGCCGCGCCGCGTGGACGGCCGCCGCCCTCGCCGCCTCCTCGCCCTTCTTCGTGCTCTACGCCCAGGAGGCCCGCGAGTACGCGCTGTGGAGCGCGCTCGTCGCCCTGCACGCCGCGTCCTTGCTGCGCGCCGTGCGGATCAGCGAGGAGCCGAGCGCCTCAGCGCGACGGCAGGTCGCCGCGTGGAGCTGGTACGCCCTGATCACGGCGGTGGCGCTCTACACCTCCTTCTCCACCACCGGCCCCATCCTCGCGCACATCGTGTTCATCGCCGGCCGCGCGCGCCTGCGCCCCGACCGCACCAGCCTCTCCGCCGCCGCCGCCATGGCCGTCGCCGCCGTGAGCTTCGCCCCGTGGGCCCTCGCCCTGTCGCGCCACTACGAGGCCTTCGCCGCCTCCATGCGCTGGTCGAAGGAGATCGTCATCCCGAACAGCTCGCTGCTGCGCATTCAGGCGTTCAACGCCAGCCGCTCGGTGATCGACCTGTGGCCCGAGCTGGACAACGGCGCCGCCTGGGTCGCCACCGCCCTCGCCCTCGCCCTGTTCGCCAGCGCCCTGCTCCACGTCGCCCGCCGCGAGCGCCGCGACGCCGCGCTGCTGGTGCTGCTGATCGTCGCGCTGCCCGTCGGCCTGATGCTCGGCCCGGACCTGCTCTACGGCGGCATCCGCTCGGTGTCCGCGCGCTATATGACCCCGGCGTGGCTCGGCCTGCTGCTCGCCCTCGCCGCCTGGTTGAGCGCGGTACCCCGCCGCGAGCCGCTCCTCGCCCTCGTGCTCGCCGTCGGCCTCGGCAGCGCTTGGCACAACGCAGGGCAGCCCACCGTGTGGACGAAGGGCACCAGCGTCGGCCTGCCCGCCATCGCCGCCCTCGTGAACGCACAGCCCACCCCGCTCGTCGTCGGCGGCATGGAGTCGCACAGCCCCGGCAGCCTGATGGCCCTCGCGAACCTGCTGCGCGACGACGCCCACATGCAGCTGCGCACCATCGAGGAGGAGGAGGCCTGGCGCTTACCGGCGGACAAGGCCATCTTCTTGCTCAACCCCATCCCGCCCTACCGCGAGGCGATGGAGCGCCGCGACGGCGTCACCACGCGCCGTGTCTACCACGACCTGTTCCTGGAGCTGTGGGTCGTGGAGCGGCCGACCTCATGAGCTTGGTGCTGCTCGCCTCGGTCGCCCTCGCGGGGGCCGACGTGCTGACGACCTCACTGGAGCTGCTCCTCGACGTGCCGAACCAGCGCTTCGCCGGGGTCGCGACGCTGCGCTTGACCGCCGACGGAGACGCGGTGACGCTCGACGCCATCGACCTCGACGTCGACGCGGTGCGGGTCGACGGACGGGTTGGGCGCTTTACGCAGGGCGAAGGCAGACTTCGAATCGAGTTACCGCGAAGACAACGCGTACACACCGTGGTGATCCGCTACGGCGGCGGCCCCTCCGAGGGCCTGCGCTTCGAGGAGGGTGCGGTCTACACCGGCTTTGACACGCGCCGCTGGCTGCCCTGCGACTTCGACCTCGGCGACCGCGGCACCTTCGCGCTGCGCCTGACGGGGCTGCCCGCGGGCTGGGAGGTGGTGGGGAACGGGCAGGAGCGCGGCGCCTGGTGGCGGATCGACCGCGCACATCCAGCCTACCTCCTTGGCTTCGCGGCGGGCGACCTGTGGACGACGCGCACCCGCCCCACCGGCCTCGCGGTCGGCGGCGGGCCCACCACGACCCGCGACGCGGCGACGCTGCTCCCCGAGCTCGAGCGCATGGCGGCGACCTACGAGGCGCAGAGCGGGCGCGCCCTCCCCGGCGGGCGCTTCGACCTGCTCTTCTTGCCCGGAGACGTCGCGCAGGAGAAGGCCGACTTCGCGCTCCTAGGCGAGGACTCAGCGACCGAGACCCTCAACGATCCGCGCGAGGACTGGCTCCCCGCCCACGAGCTCAGCCACGCCTGGTGGGGCAACACCGTCACCGCCGCCACTTGGGCCGACTTCTGGCTGAACGAGGCGCTGTCCACGTACGCGACGAACACCTGGAAGCGCGCGCGCTGGGGCGACGTGGCCTACGCGCGCGAGCTCGACCTCTCCCGCTCGCGGCTCGCCCGCCTGCGCGCCCGCGGCGACGCGCGCGCCCTCGTGCTCGACGCCGGCGCCACCGCGGACGACGCTGGCGGCACCCTCGTCTACGCCCTCGGCTTCTTGACCCTCGACGCCCTGCGCGAGCGAGTGGGCGATGAGGCCTTCGACGCAGGGCTTCGAGCGCTCATGCCCGCCACCGGCGAGCGCTCGCTGAGCACCGCGGAGCTCCAGCGCGCGATGGAGGCCGCGAGCGGACACGAGCTGAGCGACTTCTTCGAGGAGTGGGTGCGCCGCGCGCGTCGGCCGTGATGGCGGAGCGCCGGCGCACGACGAGCTCACTCCCGGTTCAGCCGCTCCACCGCCGCGAGCACGTCGCCGATGCCGTAGAAGTCGACGGCCACCCAGTCCACCCGCTGCCCAGCCTGGGCTGAGCACTGGTGGATGCGGTCGGACAAGAAGGGCTCGTGGTTCACCTGCTCCGCGAGCTCGGTGAGCGCGATGGGCGCTGAGAGGAAGTGGTTGAGCAAGAAGATCGGGCGCGACGGGTCCCCGCGCAGGGGCGCGCACGACAGGTCCTCGGGGGTGCGCGCGGCGTAGGGCGTGTCCCATACAAAGTCGCGGTAACCTGCGAGCAACCACGGCGCGTCGCCACCCTCGTCCTGGGTGAAGACCACGAGGGGCGTGCCGCCGTCGAGCAGCTCGGTCAGAGTGGGCCAGGGCGCGTCCGGGGCCTGCACCGCCGCGCGCTGCGCGAGCCCCGCCTCCTCGAAGGCCGCCTCGACCCAGGCCGGATTGACGTAGGACTCGAGCATGAGCACGAGCACGTCGTCGGGGTGCGTCGCAAAGAACGCGCTATACGCCGCCAAGCCCTCGGCGAGCCGCGTGCGCCCGAGGCCGCACTCGCCGTGACAGAGCCAGGCCTCGCCCTCGTACGGGTGCACGTCGAGCATGAAGCCGCGCACGCCGTCGGCGAGCTGCTGGTCGACGCCGTGGTCCTGGTTCGGCGGCCAGAAGCCGGCGTCCTCGCTCGACATGGCGTTGTGCGTCATGGCGACGGCGACCTCGTCGAAGCGCCGCCCACACAGCTCGGGCAAGCCGTTGCAGAGCCGGGGTGGAGGCGGCTCGGGCGTACACCCGAGGGCGAGGAGGAGGGGCAGCATCGGGGGACAGTGTAGCGCGAGGTGTACGCGCTCGCGGTCTCGCGCGCCGCCGGGAGGCGCTCGCCGACGGGGTGACGTCGCTGGGCCAGCGCTCAGGCGCGCCGCGCGAGCACCTGCACCACCGCGCCGAGGCCGTTGTGGTACTGCCCCTCCGCGACCTCGCGCTCGAGCTCCTCAAGGCGCTCGAGCTGCAGGCCGGCGAAGTCCTCGCGGAGCTGCTCGGGCTCGTAGAGCATCGGGGCGACGGGGGGGCCGCCGGTGCCGTGGGCGAGCTGGCGGGGCGTGTAGGCCTCGAGCACGAGCAGCCCGCCCGGGGCGAGGGCGCGCACGCAGCGCTGGTGCAGATCGCGGCGAAAGCTCGGCGGCATGTGGGCGAAGATCAGCACGATGACGGACCAGCGAGCCTCTCCAAGGTCATACGCGCTGAGATCACCGCACACCGTCGTGATCGCGACGCCGCGCGCTGCGGCGAGCTCCTGGCTGCGGTCGAGGCCCACCTGCGAGAGGTCGACCGCCGTGACCGCGTGACCGCGCTCCGCCAGGAAGACGGCGTTGCGCCCCTGCCCCGACGCGAGGCAGAGCGCCGGGCCCGCCGGGAGCTGGTCGGCGACGGAGGCAAGGAAGGTGTTCGGGGCGGTGCCGTAGGCGTGCTCAGCCTCGCTGTAGCGCTGGTCCCAGAGGCTCATGTGGGCTCCTTCGGTGTGGGTTTGGCGAGGAGGTATCGCGGTGGGCGGCGCGCGGGGGACGGCCAGAGCGGCGGCGCGTTCATTAGGATGGCCTCGAATCGAGCACCCCCACGAAGAGGATGGCCTCGAATCGAGCAGCCGCGCGAAACGGCGCCGAGCGGCTAGCCGAAAACGACGGTTTGTTCGTCGCGCGCTTCGCCCACCCTCCCCTCCCGAGGGCGGCAGCGCTCGATTCACCCCCATCCTGATGGGGCCAGCGCTCGATTCGACCCCATCCTCATCGGCAAGACCGGAGCTCGCGCCCCAAATTCCGAACCGCGCCTCCTTTACCGCTCGCTTTGGCGCATCGGCTGGTTAGTTCGCGCGCGAGTGACCCCGACCCGATGCTTGCCGCCACCGCCACCATCGCCGAAGCGCGCGCGCTGAGGTCCCTCACGTGCTGATCGACGCGCTCCTCGTCGCGGGCGCGCTGTTCACGGCGCTGCTCACAGCCTATGCTGGCGGGCACTACCTGTTCGTGGCGCTGTTCCTCGCTTCTCGCGCGTCGGGGCGCGTCTTCACCGAGGCGCCGCTCGACGCGGTCACCGTCGGCGTGCCCGCCCGCAACAAGGGCGACGGCGCGGTGCGCTGCATTCGCTCGCTGCTCGCGCAGGACCACGCCGGCCCCATCGAGGTCGCGCTGCTCATCCGCGATCACACCGACACCGCGATGCCCTACCTCAAGGCCGCCTTCCCCGGCGCCCACCTGGACGAGACCAGCGAGGTCATCGAGCTGCACCGCTCGTCGAACCGCCGGGTGATCGTGTGCTTTACGGGCTCGGACCCCAAGCACCTCAAGGTGAACTGGCTCGCGGAACGCCTCACCACGCCCTACGTCGCCATCCTCGACTGCGACCACCAAGCGCACGTCGACTGGATCCGCACCAGCCTCGTCCTCATGAGAGAGGGCGGCGGGCGCCTTATTCAAGCGCGGCGCGAGCCGATCTCGGCGCGCGGCGTCTTCGGCTTGTGGGACTCGCTGCACC
>Ga0210044_10007709_pt1 | contig 13629 bp, 10 predicted proteins | sample CryGey13umfilter_2_FD_183959 | JGI IMG/M metagenome (GOLD analysis project Ga0210044, IMG submission 183959) | Groundwater microbial communities from aquifer in Utah, USA - Crystal Geyser 4/9/14 3 um filter (SPAdes) (version 2) | ecosystem: Environmental > Aquatic > Deep subsurface >... | reverse complement strand
ATGTGGTACAAAAGCAGGGTTTTGTTATGACTCTTTTTAATGTGCTCCACCATTCTTTGATCTTAGCACGGTTCCCGTGCTAACAACTCCAACCGCAGCAAGCTGCGGGGAAATCTTCTCGATTATACACCAGTACTGCGTTTTTGGACCTGAGGGGAGTCACATGCTCACTTCGTTCCCAGTACGTGCGCGTATCAGCACTCATGTTCCATTCGCGCGATACTTGCCTGCGAACCGTCGGTTCTCCTCTCTTCATGATTTATTCTGTAATTTTTCCCCCTTTTAGCTGTCCGTTTTGTAATTCTGGTTCCCAACTGTAACGAGAAAGAATCATTTCTTCCGAGTAAGGAGGGAGAGGAATTACAGAATGGACCTGAGGGGATGGATGTCGAACACCTTTTTGGAGAGTTTAAGGGCCATCAGTTCAGTTGAAACCAGTCTTACTAGCCTCTAATATTCTAGGTTACTTATCTTTTGATGTGTATTTCTTTAGCAAAATGTCTAGATTGATAAAATCTTCAATGAACCATGCAGGGGTTGAAACAACTTCTACCCAGGTTTCTTTACCTATATTTGAGTGTAACTCTCCTGGTTTCATTACAACAAAATCCCCTGCATTGAGTTCAATTTCTTCAAAAATCTTCTTCTCTGCGGTATATTTGATAACTGTAAAATTCCCTTTCAGAACTTTGTAAGTTTCAGTAATCACTTTATGATAATGAATTACCGAACTATCAATTACGGCAATTGCTCTGCTTTCATCAGGATTTTTCTGCGAAGTGATTACTTCACATATTATCTCTGTCGTAATCCCCTGGCTATTCTTGTTTTCAATGATATTACCATTGGGGTATTTTTCCTTCAGTTCTTTGATAACTTTCTGCACATTCATATGATAATTATAACAGATTGCATGCATTTTGGACCTGAGGGGATGGATGTCGAACACCTTTTTGGAGAGTTTAAGTGAGATAAATAGGTTGTTTACATCAAATTTCCAATAATATACAATTAACAATGTTCAAAACACTCATTCAGAAAGCTGTGAGAAGCAGATCAAACACAGTATTTAATCGAATAAAACCGTATATTAACAAAAACGAAAAACTTCTAGATATCGGTTCTGGAAGTGGAGATGTTTCATTTGTTCTAAAACAAAACGACTATAACGTTACGCCATTAGATGTAGTAGACTTTCACGGTCCTAGATTAATTGAAACAACTATTTATGACGGCAAAAATATTCCATTTGCCAACAATTCCTTTGATAAAGCGCTCTTGTTGATGGTTATGCACCACACACCGGACCCAGAGCTTATACTGAATGAGGGTTTACGTGTGGCAAAAGAGTTGATTGTCATTGAAACGTCTTATGTCACAAAATTTGAAAGATTTTACACAATTGTTACTGATACTATTGGAAATTTACGATTCGATGCTTTTTGGAACTCCTATAAAACAGATTATGAATGGAAACAGCTATTTAATGCAAAAAACTTAACTGTCTCCGACACGCATATATTTCATGACCATAATTTGGGATTTCCGCAGTTACACATTTCGTATCACCTAATACGGAAGTAGTTTTGGACCTGAGGGGAGTCGAACCCCTGACCCCTTCAGTGCGAATGAAGTGCTCTACCAAACTGAGCTACAGGCCCGTAACAAATGAATTATACAACATATTACGCGATTTGAGACAAATATATGCCTCCAATCTATAGCACAGTGGCGTGTTACCCCTCGGACAATGCCCTTTACCTTCTTTATTTTTAATACTCTTCAGGTTCTGGCAGAAATTCGTATATAAATTGGTCTGACCAAGACTTTTCTCCAGCTTCCCTGTTCTGAATTTCAGAAACTACAACCTCAAGGCTCGGCTTGAACATCTTTTCTAGTGCAGGAACTTTATTCATATCAACCCAGAAATATTCTCCTTCCAAAGATTTTTCAATTAACTCCCCTTCGAAGCAATCAGTATAGAAAACATAGAATACACCATCCTCTATCGGATTCTTATTTTTGTCCTTACGAACCTGATGAAGATTCCCAATCAATTTAAACTCACTTGAATGCAAGCCTGTTTCTTCAAAGAAACCCCTTTTTGCGGTTTCTACTAGTTCTTCTCCAAACTTCTTCTTTTCAGCAATCATTCCTACGTAGCCATATTGTGGGTGCTTAAGCCTTCTAGTCAGGAGTATCTTACCGTTTAACACCGGACAAAGGTATACGCTGACCTTGTACGACGGAGGCACTTTTAGATCTCGTTCATCTACATTAGTGACAAACGATTTCCCTTTTGCCGTAATAGTATATAGATTCCGTTTTTTCTCTAAAAATTTGTCCTTAACCAGCTTCTGTAAATGGTAGTTGTATAAATCATTCTCTATCTCCCCATTCCTAATGTCCGAGTACTTTGCTCCATCCTTAAAAAAAGAGCATTTCGATAATATCCCTCGTTGAATTTCGCTTTCTACCATATTGCTTTCTTTATATTAGTAGCCAAGTATACGTAAACGATAACACCGAAAACAAGAGAGGAGTCCCTCGGTAGCTGCTTACTTGTTGAATATTTACAGAAAGTGCATAACTAGGGTATAATACTGCATTATGCGCCCATTCGATACATTACTATATAGATCATCTGAACCTCTAAAGATACCATCCGAATCGTATGAAAAATGCTTTAGCACTATTTGCTTGAAATTGTCGGGGAAAGAATCTCGCGGAAATGCAAAAATGGCTCCCCAGATTTTTGAGCAAGCGGTCAGTACTCTCGAGGTTGATGGAGGAGTACGTGAAAAAGTTGTCCAACTCCTCGTAGCCGGCTCGATCATGATTCAGGTAATCGATAATTTAGAAGAGAATCCAGAACGCAGTGGTTTCGCAATTGGTGCAGTTCATAGAAGTGTCTGCAGGGAATTATTGAATAAAGGTTTTGACCAGAAGATCATTAAGCGCCTTTCGGAAACAAGCATTAGACGGCTAGTCCAGATGCGCGAAGCAATGCAGAAAGAGACCGACACCTTCATATTCGGCTCATCTGAAGATTATGATACTGTGGCAGCTCAATCCAATGGTTTACAATATCTCGCTTCGCTTCTTGATGAGAGTATTGACGACAAACCATGTTCACCAATTCATCAGATAAATCTTGCCACCAGATTACTCGTCGATAGCGCCACCACACACAAAGATCTTACCAACGCCAAAGGCGTTGCGCCCAATATAATACTTAAATCGATTCTTGCTGGAGATGCACGAACAATCAGTGGGGCAATCACTCTCAGACAGCATCAATTCAAGCTGCTCTTTGCAAAAATTGAACAATTAGTACAGAGGTCCCCAGAAAAACTAACCGAACGACTATTCCTTCAGATACTTATAGCGACAAAAGATTATATGAGAAAGCCAATTCCACGCGCAGTAATTCTGGCAGGGACGGCAAAAGCGAAAATTCACCTGAGTTTACACCCTGAATTGCTTGATAACTTGAGAACAGCTTAATTTGGACTTAAACCTCCGGCTTTCGTGCTACTTTTCCTCTTCTTCTGCTGGAGCTGCTTCCGCCCCTTCTACTGGAACTGCTGCTAAGTCGGCTTCGCCTTCTACCGCAGCGACTTCGGTCTTAACAAAGACTTCTACCTTCTGCAATGGTCTGACGGTTACAACGGTTAATGTTCGGTCTTTTTCGCTTGCCAATTTGATTTTTTCGATTCCTGGCAATTCAGAAACCAACACACGGGCTCCGACATCTTCCATCTGAGAGATATCAACAACAATCTTACCAATTATATTTTCACTATTTGCAGTAATACGAAGTTCTGGCAAGTTTGTAATCAAAACACCAAGGTTGTTTTTAACTGCTGGGGAAATTCCTTCGGTCACAATCGGAACGCGAACAGTAACATGGCTTTTTGGTGTCAATTCGGTCAAGGAAAAGGCTTCAACCTTATTGCTTAAGGGATTTATGTATAATTCGGAGATAACTGTTGTGTAGGACTCTGTTTCATCTACGGTCAACTTTATCAACTCTGAGCCCGTCGCACGAATTAACGGAATCAACGAAGTTTGACTTGCTTGAACCAAAATGGTTTCTGCACCACTACGGCTAATACAGCCTGGTGCAATTTCTTTTACCAATAGTCCGCGGTTTTTCTTGCCGACTACCGTTCTTGTTTGTGCTTTTAGTTCTATCATATTATTAGTTATTAGCTACTAGCTATTAGTTATTTTTCCTTTACGCTTTATCCTTTGTACTTTAACCTTTATTCTTTATGCTTAAATTTTTCTACCACTTAAATTGTGCAAACGCCTTATTAGCCTCTGCCATCTTTTCTATCATTTCTCGCTTCTTAACGGCCGCGCCTTCGTTCTTATACGCAGCAATTAACTCTTCGGCCAAAAACTTGTGAATTGGCTTTCCTTGTTTTTCTCGGACAACTGCTGCAATCCATTTAAGCGCAAGTGCAATTCCACGATGTTCTGGTACTGGTACTGGAACGGAATAGTTTGCACCACCAATACGGCGGGAGCGAACTTCAAGTTTTGGCATAACATTGGCAACAACTTGGTTGACAATATCTTTTGCATCAACTTTTAGAACCTTTGCTGCCTCTTCTAATGCTTCGTAGACAATCTTAGTAGATGTAGCTTTTTGCCCATCTTGCATCATGTAATTGATGAATTTGGTAATCGTTGCAGAACCATACTTTGGATCTGGTTGGACTTTTTTTGCGAGTGATACTTTCTTTCCTCTCATATTCTTTCTACTAAACTAAGATTCTGTATGGTCAGCTTTTTTACCGTAAAGGGAACGAGCTTGTTTTCGATCCTTTACACCTTGCGTATCGAAGGTACCACGAACTATTGTGTACTTAACACCTGGTAAGTCTGGACGCCTTCCACCACGAATTAAGACCACAGAGTGCTCTTGCAAGTTATGGCCTTCTCCTGGAATATACGCAATTACGCGGGCACCATTCGAAAGACGAATCTTTGCAACTTTACGCTGTGCAGAGTTTGGCTTTCGTGGAGTCATAATATAGACCTTTAGACAAACTCCTTTCTTAAAAGGTGCGTTGTTCTTGACAATCTTGTTTGCAAGTTTGTTAAAAGAATACGTTAGTGCGGGGCGCTTAGATTTTTTAACGCGCTTAAGGGTTCGCCCTTTTCGCACGAGTTGGTTAATCGTTGGCATTAAATCGATAGTTCTTCAAGCTTATCTATCTCGGTGATTATAGCCCTTTTTCCTACTGGAATCAAGCGTCCGATGATTACATTCTCCTTCAAACCACGAAGGAAGTCTGTTCGGCCGACAACTGCAGCTTCTGAAAGGACTTTAACCTGTTCTTGGAAGGACATTGCCGCAAGAATACTCTCTGCATTCAACGAAATGACGGTAACACCAAGTAGTCTGGTTACATACGTCATTGGCTTCTTCTCCTTCTTTTCCAATTGTAGATTGTGGAAATCTGCAAGGAATCGGTTCACAAAGGTTCCCCTTGTATACCCTGTTCCGCCAGCATCAACAATCTTGGCAAGCTTCGTCATTTGGCGAGTTATAATCTCCAAATGGATATCGCGAAGATTGACACCATAGTCTAAGAACACGCGCTGACACTCATCAACCACGTATTTCTGTGCAATGTACAATCCACGGTAGTCGGAAAGAACCTTAGGATCAACACTTCCACTCGAAAGCTGCTGCCCTCTTTCTACCACATCACCATCCTTTACCCACAGTTCTCCGTAGGAAGGAATGGCTAAGGTTTCGTGTGCTTTAACAGATCCAACCACAGAAATCGAGTTTCCGTTTATCTGAATTGCTCCATCAAATGGGGATTTAACCTCCTTTCCATTTCCCATAGTAAAGAGCAAGTCGCCCGTTGTTACCGGTTTTTTATCCTCAACATGAACCTTGTCATTGTCTTGGATTACATAGCCCTTCTTTTGTTGTCTCTCACCGTAGATAATAACGTTCTTTTCGGTAACTTGTACTTTACCCGAAATGGAGGCAAGCAAAGCTGGGAACTTTGGCTCACGAGCTTCGATAAGTTCAACGATTCGTGGAATACCCGACGTAATGTCCGATCCTACTCCACCTGCGTGGAAGGTTCGAAGCGTCATTTGTGTCATAGGTTCGGAGATTGACTGTGCGGCAATTACACCAACAGCTTTTCCAAGCTCGATTGGCTTATAGACACCGAAGTCATAGCCATAACATTTTGCACACATGCCGACAGGTGCTTTACAAAGCATTGGTGAGCGAACCCAAATCTCTTCAACTTTCGCATCATCAAGTTCTTTTGCTACTTCAACCGTCATTAAATCGCCGGCTTTTGCCAAAACTTTCTTCTTTGCAGAAAGAACATCTTGAGCTAAGTAACGCCCCGTCATTCGCTTATCAAAAGACATGTCGCGAACATCGGTTCGAGCAATAACGTGCCCTGGGCCATCGTAACCACAGTCGTCCATACGAACGATAACATCCTGCGATACATCGGTCAGTTTACGCGTCATATACCCGGATTGTGCCGTCTTAAGAGCGGTATCTACTGCACCTTTTCTAGCTCCACGAGCAGAAACGAAGTATTCGTACGAGTTCAAGCCATCCGCATAGTTTCCAATAATCGGAAACTGAACATAGTTACCCATAGGATCAGTAACCACACCCTGCATAGCCATAATCTGGGCTACCATTTCTTTGTCACCGTTGGCGCCTGCAGTTACCTGCAATTTGAGTGGATTCTCTTCTGCCATGTCTTCCCAAACCAAATCGGCAAACTTCTTTTTAACTTCCTGCCAAAGTTTAATGACGGCTCGTCCCTTTTCTTTTGCATCCAACATACCCGATTGGAATTGCTCTTGGATAACCATTTCCTGTCTCTTACCTTCGCTAATAATGTCCTTCTTTACGATAGGCGTAACCAAGTCTGTTGTAGACATAGAGAAACCAGAAAGTGTTGCATATTTAAACGAAAGACGCTTTGCTGCATCAAGGAATTCTACCGTCTCGTCTAACGAATATTTAATAACGATCTCTTGCAAAATGCTGTTTCCTCCCTTCTTGGTCAATACTTCGTTAACAAAGCGGAAGTCTTTTGGCAGTAACTCGTTGAAGATTAATCGTCCTGCAGTGGTCACAACCGTTCCAAGTTTATCGCCCAAATAGACGCGCGTTTTTTGTCGAAGATTAAGTTCCCCTAGATGATGCGCTCTCATAGCATCGTAGCGTGAGGCAAACACTGGAGTATCCAATTCTTTAACTTTGTCGAATTTTCTATCCAAGCTGGTTAGGTTATACAAGCCGAGTACCATATCCTTTGCGAAGGAGATAATTGGCGTACCATCTGCAACTTTTAGCAAGTTGAAGCGGGATAACATAGCCGTCTTGGTTTCTTCCAAGGCCTCGTTGCTGAGTACCAAGAAGACCGACATTTGGTCACCATCAAAGTCGGCGTTAAATCCTGAGTTAACCAATTGGTTAATACGGATTGCGCTTCCTTCTACCAAAATTGGCTTAAAGGCTTGAATGTTGTACTTGTGCAACGTTGGTGGACGGTTGAGAAGAACGGTTCTAACGCTAATTACTTCTTCAAGAATATCCCACAAACGGCTGTCGTATGATTCGATAAGATCTTTTGCTTCTTTAATCGTTGCGGCAATACCTTTCACAATCATTTTGTGAACAACAAATGGTTTGAACATTTCCAAAGCCAAAAGTTTTGGTAATCCACACTCTTCTAGCGACATGTTGGTATCTGGAATAATAACGGCACGGCCAGAGTAGTCAACACGCTTTCCAAGCAAGTTGCGTCGAAATCGTCCCTTCTTGCCTCGTAATCCTTCTGTAAGTGACTTATATGGAATACCCATTCGGTTCAACACCGGCTTATTAAAGCGGTGTTGGTTATCGATAAGTGCATCGAAAGCTTCTTGCAACATTCTCTTCTCGTTTCGAAGAATAATGTCTGGAGCTCCAATTTCCATAAGATCCTTAAGACGATTGTTTCGGTTAATAACACGGCGATACAAGTCGTTTACATCAGAAATTGCGAAGCGACCACCAGCCAAGGCAACAATGGGTCGCAAATCTGCTGGAAGAACGGGGACAACCTTAAGCACCAACCATTGTGGGTTAAGATTGTTTCGAAGGAAACCTTCAACCAACTTTAAGCGTCGTTCAACTTGAATACGTGCAGCAGCTTTTGTGGTGTTGTATTGGTCTTCCAATTGATCGTTCAACGCTTTAAGGTCAAGGTCGCCCAAGAGTTTTTCAACTGCAGAGGCACCCATGTCTACGGTAAAAAACTTTGTGCCTAACAAGATCAATTCTCGGTAGCTCTCTTCGGAAACAACTGATTTGTAGTGCAATTCTTGAACTAAAACCTTAAGTGCATCAAAACGCTTTGTGATTTCATCCTTAGCATCAACTACTTCTTTCTTAAGAAGCGCATTTTGCTTAGAAAGCATATCGCCGTCTTTTTCAACGTCGACTCGGTCTTTGTCTGCAAGCTTCTTGCTAGCAACTTTCTTCTTTGCTGTATCAAGCTTGGCACCCAATTCCTTTAAGCGAACTGCATAGTCTGCATCAATCTTTTCTAGTTCCGCTTTCTGCATTTCGGCAACTTCTAGCAACGCTACATCTTGCTTTTCCTTATCAATTTCGGTTACCACATAACGAATGTAATAGATAACAGAAATCAATTTCTTAGAAGGAATATTCAAAAGGATTGCGAGCTTTGCTGGAACACCGTACGCATACCATACGTGGACTACAGGAACAGCAAGTTTAATGTGACCCATGCGCTCTCGGCGAACTTTTGCCGGTGCAATTTCAACACCACACTTATCACAAACAATTCCCTTATATTTCTTCTTTCGGTACTTTCCACAGTAACACTCGTAGTCTTTGATTGGACCGAAGATTCTTTCACACATCAAGCCACTCGGTTCGGCCTTAAGGCTTCGGTAGTTGATGGTTTCTGCGGTTTGAACCTCGCCGTACGACCAAGAGAGCATGTCTTCTGGTGACGCAAGAAGCAGTTTGATAGCATTAAAGTCTTGCATGTTTACTCCTCCTCCTTCATGTTAACTTCATCGACAGGCGGTTCGTCTGCGACGACAACTTCTTTATTTTCTGACATTGGAATTACTTCATCGTCATCTGCTCGTGCTTCTTCGCGAATCAATTCCTCTGCAGCTTCTTCTCTTTCGCCCTTCAACAACTCTACTTTAATACCCAATGAGTTTAATTCCTTGACCAAGACATGGAACGACTCTGGAATATTGACCATCTTAATCGGATCCCCTTGGATGATCGATTTGTAGGCTTGGGTTCGTCCACGAATATCATCTGACTTAATAGTCAAGATTTCTTGCAGCGTATAGGGCACACCGTGTGCTTCCAAGGCCCAAACTTCCATTTCTCCGAAACGCATACCACCAAGTTGCGCTTTTCCACCAACGGGCTGTTGCGTAACAACTGAGTATGGCCCTGTTGATCGTGCGTGCATCTTGTCTGCTGCAATATGCTTAAGACGTAGGAAGTAGCGCCAACCAACAGCGACCTTGTTTTGCAAAGGTTCACCAGTACGACCATCATACAATTCTTGCTTTTCTAGTTTTTCTACGCCAACCTTTGCAAGTAATTTGTCGATTTCTACTTGATCCAAATCTTCGAAGTTAGGAACTTCGAGCATTTCGCCTGCTTCTTTTGCTAAGGTCGAGAAGTACATTTGGTACAAAATACCCATATTCATACGCTTAACCAACAGAGGAGTAATAACGACATCTACCGGCGTTCCATCTGCCAAGTACGGCATATCTTCGACGTGAAGAATTGCAGAAACGGTACCTTTGTCTCCATAGTACCCTGCAAATTTATCTCCATAATCTACTCGCTTAAGTTCTGAAACCCAAACTTTCACCCGTCGCAACACACCTGCTGGAAGTTTATAGCCATCTTCGCGGGAAAGAATCTGTGTTTTAACAATTATTCCTTCTGAACCGTAAGGCATACGAAGAGAGTTGTTCTTTACTTCCTTTGCGGATTCTCCGAATACTGCATGAAGCAACGCTTCTTCTGGAGAAAGCTGCTTTTCGGCTTTTTGCGAGATAATACCAGCCAAAATGTCTCCACCTCTGACAACACTACCTGTTCGAACAATACCTTCTGCGGTAAGATTACGAAGCAACTTGTAGTTTAACCCTGGAATATCCGAGGTAAGAATTTCTGGACCCGTCTTCGTTTCACGAAGATCTTGTGAGTGCAATTTTAACTGCACGGTGCTGAACATATCGTTCTGCACAATCTTTTCTGAAACAACAAACCCGTCTTCGTAGTTATACCCATCATAAGAAAGCACTGCAACCAAGACATTTCGGCCTAAGGCCAATTCTCCTTGATCCATGCTTGGACCATCTACTAACAGATCTCCCTTCTTTACTTTTTCGCCTGGGGTAACCAATACACGCTGCGTCATTACGGTGTTGTCGTTTGTGCGGAAGAAGTTTTGCAATCGGTACTCTTTCTTTTCTCCTTCTTTATATTTCATCACAATATAATTTGCATCGGCATACTCTACTGTTCCATCGTGTTCTGCATACAAGGCCATACCGCTTTGTTTTGCAATTTCTCGCTCGACACCGGTCGCAACGTATGGTGCTTCTGGGAAGACCAATGGTAAGGATTGGCGCTGCATATTACTACCCATCATTGCGCGGAATGAGTATGTTCTATCTGCAAACGGAATTAACGCTAAACCGAGTGAACCAACTTGCCAACCGTGAACATCAACATATTGAATCTTTTCGGATGACTCCAAATGGTAGTCGCCATCGTGACGAGACGTGACGATACCGGGCAAATAGTTACCATAATCGTCGTGGGGAGAGCTATACATTGAAATGTATTTACCGCGTTCGTCGTGGTAGCTGAAGTATTCAACGTCGTTTGTTAAGAATGGGTATACGGCTACAACTTCAAGTTTCGCTTTTGCAATTACTTTCGCGATTTTGGCATCGATAAAGGTTCCCTTTTCTAATTTTGTCTTGCCAACTTCAATATCCTCTCGCAAAATCTTGTTTACCAACAATTTCTCGCTATTCTTAACTTCGCTCTGCAACTTGCGGAAAGGTGCCTCTACAAAGCCGAATTTGTTCAAACGAGCATAGACGGCAAAGTGAGTAACCAACCCTGCGTTAATACCTTCTGGTGAGGTCACCGGACAGATTCTTGAATAATGTGAGAAGTGAACGTCTCGGACAGAGAAACCTGCGTTCTTGGTTTGCAAACCACCTGGTCCCTTTGCGGTTAAACGGCGAAGTTCTTCGATTTGACCGAAGATGTTCTGCTGCTCCATAAACTTTGACAACTGCGACATGCTAAAGAACGACTCCAGTTGTGCAGAAATTGTTTTTGTATTCATCAAACTGGCGGGCATAACACCTTTTTCGTTGCCGAGGCGGCTCATGCGATCTTTGACGTTTCTTTCAAAGCGAGTCATCGCATCGTTAGCAACTTCAAACAAGATTTCACCAACACTCTTTACACGTCGTGCCATCAAGCTATCAACGTCATCGGTTGGTTCTTTGCCTTCGTTTACTAAAATCAAGTGGCGAAGAATTGCAATCAAGTCTTTTGTATATATTTTTGGTTTCTTAAAAGATGAGCCTAATTTCTGATTCAATTGATAACGTCCGACTGGTCCCATAAAGAAGCGACGTGAATCGAAGAAGAAACCGCGAACGTATCGATTTGCGCGGTCGTAGGTGGCAACTTCGTTAGGACGAAGTTTTGCGTAGATATCCATAATTGCTTCTTCTTTCGAAGTTGTACGATCATGGTCGAGGGTAGCTTTAATGTATTTTCCTCCTGGATCTACAGTTTTGAAAAGGTCGGTAATTTGTTGATTTGAATATCCTTTTAAGGCACGAAGCAAGGTTGTAACCAAAATCTTTACGCGCTGACGAATCAAACGAATGGTAATGACATTCTTTTTGTTAACGTCGAACATATACCAGGCACCGCGAGCTGGTATCAATCGGGAAACGATTTTGTTAACTTCACCGGCGGATACCAATAATGGATTCTTTTCTTCTTGGAAAATGACACCTTCGGAACGAACCATCTGGTGACGAACCGTACGAACAACACCGTTAATGACAAAGTGGCCTTGTTCGGTAAGCACCGGAACATCCATAAAGTAGACATCTTGGGTTTTGACTTCGTTATCTTTAAGATTCGTCAACTTTGCCTTTACGAACATTGGTCGGCTGTAGGTCAAATCGTATTCTAAGGCTTCGTTTAAGGTGTATTCTGGTTCCTTGAAGTAGTAGTCGAGAAGCTCTAAACTCCACATCTTTTCAAGACTATCCTTTATTGGGTTAACTCCAGCAAGAAGATTTTTTATTCCTTCTTCTAAAAACCAGTTATACGAGCGATGATGCGCCTCGAAAAAGTCTGGAAATGGAAACTCGAACTTGTTCTTTGCGAGCGAAAGACGTTTTCTTACCTGTGCCATTACGTTGTCAGCTTCAAGTTAATTATTTGGGAGCATCTGCACCCAAAAATGTATCTAGTACGTTCTTCATGTCCGCATAAGGCCAAGCACCAACATAGGCCTTCCCAACACAAGTTGTTGGATTATCTGCAGAGATTTTGCATACCGCGAATGCCGGAGTTCCAAAATAGTTGGCTCCGTACTTATCACCCCACGGCGTTTTGATTTCTTTGTTAATTTTCTCCTGGACTTTATCGATAGCAACAATATCTCGTTTATCGTAACAGGCGGTGAATTCGGCTTCGTTAACACCAATTTTCTTTGCAATTCCAAGAATAGCTGAACGTTCCGCACCTTTCTTATCTATTCCCAACCCATTTGCCGACGTCATGCTAAACACATATTCGTGGTATTCTGCTGCTTTCTTTTGTGCTGCAGCGCAATAAAAACCTACTGTCTCGTTGGTTACTGCGGGTTTATGCTGTGGCACTGCGGTGTATGGCGCGTATCCGAATTTCATAATGCCAGAGTCAATATACCTTGCGCGAATTTCAGCGAAAGTCGAGGGTCTGCCATCTCCGGAACCGATAGAGAAAACTTTACAATAAGGGCACTCGAAATCACTAATTTCAATAAATATATAATTTACTTTTGGCGTATCTTTCAATATAGTGATGTAGTCAAGGGAAACGGTAACGTCAATCAACCCTGCTGCAAGCGTGTCTGGTGGGGTCTTTGGAGTCACATCTGGACCGTTTTTCTTACCAAAAAAGGTAACTGCACCGTAGATTAAAAGGCCCACTGCGGCGACTAACAGGACAAGCATCGGGAGACTGATCTCTAATTCTCCTGATTCTTGCGGCTTTCTCGGGGGTGTCATATCTGTCGGGCGCAAGTTAGTTTGTTCCCGAATTTTCGATGTTTCGGGGATTGCGTTACTGTGAATAGACATGGCTGAATGGATTATACATGACGAAAGTGACAAAGTCAACCCGCCGATATGTATCAAGTCAAATGCGACAAAGCGAATTCATGCGGTGTCATCATATTAAGTCCCAAGTGGGGACGGTCATTCATATATCTCCATAAAAAGGCATTTACTTTAGTTTGCAACTCTTCTTTT
>Ga0210044_10007705_pt1 | contig 13630 bp, 7 predicted proteins | sample CryGey13umfilter_2_FD_183959 | JGI IMG/M metagenome (GOLD analysis project Ga0210044, IMG submission 183959) | Groundwater microbial communities from aquifer in Utah, USA - Crystal Geyser 4/9/14 3 um filter (SPAdes) (version 2) | ecosystem: Environmental > Aquatic > Deep subsurface > Groundwater... | reverse complement strand
TGTGTCAGCGGACTGCCACCAGAGGGAAGAGTTTCATGCCCAGGGGGTGCTCGCCGGGCATGCAGGATTCCGCGGAAACTACCGCCTCCGCGCGCTCCAGCGCCTGCAACAGCACGGCTCTCACCTCACGTCGGTGGCCGGCACCTGCCTTCGAGTGGTCTTGTTTCGTCCCAGCAGGTGACGCACCGTGTTGCGTGATATCCCCAGGCCTCGTGCGATCGCCCGGGCGCTCCACCCCTCGATGAGGTGCAGCCGCAGCACCTCAGACAGCACCTGTGATTGCCGGTCCTCGGGGAGATCAGGGCTCATCGGCCACCGCTGCTGGTCCCACTGTTGGTCGCACGCATTGCAGCTCGAGGTGGTGCGCGGGAATGAGAGCCAGGTGGTCGAGCCACCAACCGCACCAGTCCATCGCCTGGCCGTCCACAGACAACGCACACGCAACTGGATACCCGCTCCAGAACGTGAGCGCCTGCGCCATTCGTCGCAGCTCCCGTTCCGGCAGTGCTGTCGGGAACCCCCCGTCCACCTTCACCTGCGTGTAGGATCCGCCGTAAGCGGCGACAGTCGCACTACCATCCTGTCCTGTGGCATCAGCTTCCTCACTCTCGCCGACCACACATGCCACTGACGCCAAATTTTCGAAACCTTGATCCGCCACGCTTGGCGCTGCTGGCCGCCGCCGGGCTTTCCGTCGATCTCGCTCGGCGTCCCGGTGGTCCTCCCGCCCTTCGTCCGAGTCCCGGTGCGACCGTCGAGCCGCCCGGGCCGTCCGAGCGCGCCCAGCCAAACGGCATCGGTCACCGCAGTAGGCATGCCCTCGATAGCAGCATCGATGGATGAAGAAGAACACACCGCAAGTGCGGCACTGGATGGCCAGAAGTTCCGTCGATCCTCGGCCAGGCAGAGAACTGGACTCGACGGGCCGGAGAGACGATCATCTCCCTGTTCCATCTATCCTCGTGGAGGACTGCGGCCCCACCGCACCCTCCACCCTTGCCTGCGCTATGCCGATCTTCCCCCGTGCTCCACCACCACCGCCAATTTCTGGTGGATCACCGGCTTCCGGTGGCCGCGCTGATTCTGGATCTCATTCTGACCGCTGGTAACACACGTGCGGGTCGCCCGCGCGCTGCAGCACCTGCCGCTCACGAGTAAGTCCCTGGCCCGGGGCCAGGTGAGCTTCAGCAAGGTCCGGGCGGTCACCCGCATCGCGACCCCCGAGACCGAGGAGGACCTGCTGACCCTCGCCCGCTCGGCTCCCGCCTCCTACGTCGAGAAGGTGGTGCGGGGCTACCGCCGGGCGGAGCGCGCGCAGCTGGACCTGGCGCAGAAGCAGCACGAGGGCCGCTACCTGCGCAACCTTGGGGAGCCAGTCCGGAGGGTGGAGTGGAGCACGCCCGTGGGCATGCGCACGATGACCGACGACGACGGGATGCTGGTGATCCAGGGGCGGCTTCCACCCAAGGTGGGCGCCGTGCTGTTGCAGGCGCTGGAGCGCGCGGAGGCGGTAGTTTCCGCGGAAGCGCAGCCGCCAAAATCCCAGCGCCAGGCCGACGCGCTGGGGATCGTGGCCGAGCAGGCGCTGTCGGCGTCGGGGCCATCGCGGCGGGGCGAGCCGTACCACGTCGTGGTCCACGTCGACGCCGAGGTGCTGGCCGATCCCGCGGGGCCAGGACAGTGCGGCATCGAGGATGGTCCCGCGCTGAGCGGCGAGACGGCGCGGCGACTGTGCTGCGATGCGCCGATCGTGGCGATGGTCGAGAACACGAACGGCGAGCCGCTCTCCGTTGGACGCAAGAGCCGCCGGGTGTCGACGCCGCTGTGGCGGGCGCTGCATTCGCGGGACCGGCAGTGCTGTTTTCCGGGCTGCGATCGGCCCGGACGGCAGGTGCACCACGTGAAGCACTGGGCCGACGGCGGTGAGACGTCGCCGAACAACACATCGTTGTTCTGCAACCGCTGCCACTACTTGCTGCACGAGGGAGGGTTCACGGTCCAGGGCACGGCTCCCGACGGGCTCACGTTCCGCGATCCGCAGGGGCGCGAGGTCGCGCTGCGTCTCGAGCCACCCGTGTTGCCCGTGGATCCGGTGACCGCGCTGAAGGCGGCGCACGCCGACCGGGGGCTCGCGATCACCGCGAGCACGTCGGATATCCACTGGTGGGGCGAACCGCTGGATCTGGACTGGGCGGTGCATGGGTTGCTGCGGGCCCAGGAGACCACCTCGAACAGAGGACTGTGCCCGGATCAGGCATTGGAGAACGGTGGATGAGTCGCCCGGCTGGGAGCTAGCCCCGAGCCCCCAGCGCGGCCGAACGGGTCAGCACGAGATCCTACCTCGCGGGGCGGGCGAGTCACGGTCTGTTGCAGAACGCCACGCGGTGGAAAGATACCGAGTAAAACAGGTTCTGTGGAATGAAGACACTAGACCTACTCAATGAAGCCGAGGTTCCGCCTCGATTTGTGTATCCTCGGCAGTTTCGTCGTGTCATTGACCTTGGGCTGGTCAACCTGGAGCCATCGCACTTCATCGAAGGGGACGCTCTGCGGAATACGCTGGATGGTCTTCGCGTGCGATGTCCCGGCCCACCAGCTAGCCCCGATCCCCCAGCGCGGCCGCCACCGTCCGCGTCAACTGCGCCTGCTCGGCGGGATCCAGCGTGCGCAGGTCCAGCAGCAGCCGATCCTCCTCGATGCGCGCGATGACCGGCGGATCGGCGAGCCGCAACGCGCCCTCGATCACGTCGGCCGAGCGCTGCGGGTGGCCGATGGCCACGGCCCACGACGCGGGGCTGGCCGTGGGCATGGCGCCGCCCCCCACCCGTGACCCGACCGGCACCGGCTCCACGACCCACGGCGCACCGAGCTCGCGCGTCAGATCCTGCCGCAGCTGCTCGGCGCGCTGCCGCAGCTCCGCCTCCGGGGTGGCGAGCATCCGCAGCACCGGGAGCTGCAGCGCCGCGCCGTCGCGGTACAGCTCCAGCGTGGCCAGCAGGCCGGCCAGCGTCAGCTTGTCCGGCCGCAGCGGGCGCATCAGCGGATGGGACCGCAGGCGCCCGATCCACGCCTTGCGGCCGACGATGATCCCGGCCTGGGGTCCGCCCAGCAGCTTGTCGCCGCTGAAACTGACCAGATCGAAGCCGCAGGCCACCGCCTGCTGCACCGTCTCGGTGCCGGGCAGCCCGAGCTGCGCCGGATCCAGCAGACACCCGCTGCCCAGATCGTACATCGTGGGGACGCCGTGCTCCCGCCCCATGGCCGTGAGCTCGGCGGACTGCACCTCGGCGGTGAACCCCACCACAGCGAAGTTGGAGCGGTGGGCCTTGAGCAGCAGCGCCGTCCGCTCGTTGATCGCCCCCTCATAGTCCGCGGGGTGGGTGCGGTTGGTGGTCCCGACCTCGCGCAGGATGGCCCCCGAGGCGGTCATCACGTCGGGCAGGCGGAAGGACCCGCCGATCTCGATCAGCTCACCGCGGCTGACCACCACCTCCCGGCCCGCGGCCAGGCTCGCCAGCACCAGGAACACCGCCGCAGCGTTGTTGTTCACCACCACCGCGTCCTCGGCGCCGGTGAGCTGACAGATCAGCTCCGCGGCGTGGAGGTGACGGCTCCCGCGACGGCGCTGGTCCAGCTCGTACTCCAGGTTGCTGTAGCCCCGGGCCACACGCACGATGTGCTCCAGCACCGACGCCGAAAGCGGCGCGCGGCCCAGGTTGGTGTGGATCACCACACCCGTGGCGTTGAACACCGGACGCAGCGACGGGGTCAACAGCCAACCGATGCGCAGCTCGACCCGCGCGGGATCGAGTTTTGCGCGCTCCGCTTCGCTCCCGAGCGGGGCTCCGCCGCTCCGCGCGGGCTCCAGCACCTCGGGTCCGGGCGCGGCCTCCTCCGACAGCAACTGCTGCCGCAGGGCATCGATCTCCTCGCGCACGGCCTGCACCACGGCCCAGCGGGGCACGCCCTCCAGCCCCGTCAGGGCGCGCACGGCCTCGTCCACCGCCGGCAGGTGCTTCAACGCTTCGCGTGTCTCGGGCTTCATCGGCACACTATATCTGATCGCCCACGGGCGGCCCAGCTTGCCAAGGCCGGGTCACGGGTCGAGAATCTTCGGGCACCATGAACCTGCAGACCCTGAGCGCGCTGCTCGCCGCCATCGTGACCTTCGTCATCGGCTGGAGCGTGGTCCTGCGCGACCGCCGGCACAAGCCGTACGTCGCCTTCGCCGTGGTGTGCTTCAACCTCTGCTTCTGGTACCTGGGCAGCTTCTTCGCCCACACGCTCAAGAGCGACGGGCTGGTGTGGCTCAGCCTGGTGCTGGGCGTGGCGATCCCGATCAACACCGAGCGCTTCTTCCGCATCTTCCTCGCCGACGACCCGCGTCACCCGGGCCCGCCCAACCGCACGATCCTGGTGGGCACCATCGTGTCCTACCTGCTGCTGCTGTACTCGGGTCTATTCCACCCGCTGCACCACCACATGCTGTTCCTGGTGCCGCTGTGGCTGTTCGTCTTCACCTCGCTGTTCCACTGCATCTACCTGATCTACCGCCGGCAGCGATCGCTCAGGCCGCGGCCCGAGGCCACACGGCTGACCTACCTGCTGGTGGGCGGCGCCGCCTCGGTGACCCTGGCCGGGGTGGACTTCCTGCCGCGGGCGGGTGTCGCGTTCCCCACCATGGGCAACGTGCTCACCGTGATCTACATGTACTTCATCTCCCAGACGCTGTTTCACGCGCGTCTGCTGGACATCAAGGAGCTGCTGGGCAAGATGCTCACGCTCTCCGCCCTGGTGCTGATCCTGACCATCATCTACGGCCTGCTGCTGTCGTGGGTCGGACGCGACCGCCCGGGGGTGTTCTTCTTCAACACCATCGTCGCCTCGTTCGTGATCCTCGTGATCTTCGAGCAACTGAAGACGTGGGTCGAGGACCGCGTGAATCGGTGGATGTTCCGCGAGAAGTACGAGTTCTCGCGCCGCCTGCAGCTGCTGCGTCAGGAGCTGGCCAACATCATCGAGGTCCCGCCCCTGGTGAGCCGCATCCTCAAGAGCCTCGAGGAATCGGAGCGCATGACCCACGCCTCGATCTACCTCGCCGACCCCTCCGGGGCGACCTATCGGCTGGCCGGCTTCCTCGGTCCCCATCCCACCGAGGTCATCGACGGCAGCACGCGCCTGCTGTTCCTCGACCGGCTCAAGGGCGCGGGGATCCTGATCATGGAGAACCTGGTTCGGGACCAGAACCAGCAGACCGCCGACCAGCAGAGCGACGCCACCGTGGCGTCGCGCAACGTGATCGCCACGCTGGACGGGATGTTCGCCAGCGTCTGCATCCCGCTGGTGCTCGACGGCCAGCTGCTGGGGATCCTCAACCTGCGCGACGACCGGCTGCGCGAGGCGTATGCCACCGGCGAGCTCAACGACCTGCGGAAGCTGGCGGCGCAGGCGTCGATCACGCTGCGCAACTCCAAGATCTACGAACAGATGAAGGAGCGCGACCGGCTGGCGGCGCTGGGCCAGATGGCCGCCGGGCTGGCCCACGAGATCCGCAACCCCCTGGGGTCGATCAAGGGTGCGGCCCAGCTGCTGAAGACGGAGGCCACCGAGCAGGGGGAGGCGCAGGACGAGGAGTCGGCGGAGTACGTCGAGATCATCGTGGAGGAGGTCAACCGCCTGGACCGGGTCGTGTCCCAGTTCCTGGGCTACGCGCGCCCCGACCGCGGGGAGCGGCAGCCGGTGAACATCAACGACGTGGTGCACAAGACGCTGCAGCTGCTGCGGTCCCGGGCCTCGGATCAGGTCACGATCACCACCGAGCTCGCGCCCGAGCTTCCGCGGGTGGAGGTCGATGTGGAGCAGATGCGCCAGGTGTTCCTCAACCTCGGGATCAACGGTCTCCAGGCCATGGACCGGGGCGGCACGCTCGCCGTCAGCACCCGTGAGCGGAAGGGATCCAGGCGGGGCAAGGCCGCGGCCTTCGTCGAGATCAGCTTCCAGGACTCGGGGCGCGGCATCGACCCGGAGACGCTGTCCGACATCTTCATCCCGTTCTTCACCAACAAGGAGGGCGGCACCGGGCTGGGGCTGCCCATCTGCCAGCGCATCGTGGAGAGCCACAAGGGCTCGATCGAGGTTCGATCGCTGCCGGGCGAGGGATCGGTGTTCAGCGTACTGCTGCCCTCGGTGCAGGACGTCACGGGATCCCACTCCATGCCTTGACACTGTCGGACCTTACCCCCCATCATTCATTGTCCAAACGCGGGGTCAAGCGATGCGAACTGCCACAATTTTCGGGGTATTTGCGGTCACCCTCGTCCTCGGAGCCACCTCGGCGCGGGCCCAGGACCAGGCGCTGGAGCAGGCCAAGCAGCACTTCGACGAGGGACAGAATCTGTATCTGCAGGCCAAGTACACCGAGGCCGCGGAGCAGTTCATGGCGGCCTACACGGTGAAGAAGTTCCCGGCCTTCCTGTTCAACGTCGCGGTGTGCCACGAGAAGAATCGCGACTTCGCCAAGGCCCTCGGCCTGTACGAACGGTACCTGCGCGAGGACCCACACAGCCAGGACAAGGCGATCGTGCTCAAACGCATCGCCGCGATCCGGATGCACCTCAACCCCCCCACGAGCCAGCCCACGAGCCAGCCGGCGGAGGTGCCGAACCTGCCACCGGTGAAGACCAAGGGGCTGGTGGTGATCGAGACCAAGCCGGAGGGGGCCGCGATCTACCTCGGCGACAAGAAGACGGGGATCTTCACCCGCACGCCCTACACCGGCAGCCTGCCCCCGGGGCAGCAGACCGTGATCATCGAGCTCAAGCGCTACCGCACCGAACGCAAGACGTTCCATGTGCGGACCGACCGCATGGTCTACCTCTACTTCGCGCTGGCGCTGGAACGCAACCGGGGCTGGATCGAGGTCAAGGCCAACATCCCCAGCGCCAACGTGTACTTCGATACCCGGGACGTGGGGGCGGTGGGGCACACGCCGTTCACCGGCTGGCTCCGGCCCGGCAAACACACGATCATCGTCGAGCGTGACGGCTACAAGTCGTTCTCCAGGGAGGTCGCCATCACCGCCGGCGACGTCCACGTGGTGGACGCCCGGCTGAACAAGGTGAGCTTCGGCTGGCTCAAGGTCACGGGCAAGACCACCGACGGCGCGGCGATCAAGGTCAACGGCAAGCCCATCACCTGCCCCGAGTCTCCCTGCCGCACGGAGCTGCCGCAGGGCAGCTACACCGTGGAGCTGCAACGCCCGGGGTACAAGAACTACCGCCACGAGCTGAAGGTGTCCCAGGCCACCGAGACCCAGCTCGCCGTCCGGCTCAACCCCAAGCCCTCCCGGCTCAAGGCCTACATCTCCTTCGGCGTCTCCGCCGCCCTGCTGGGCGGTGCCATCGCCTCGGGGGTCATCAGCCGCACCCAGAAGGACGACCTGGAGTCGGATCTCGCGGCCGGGCGGATCTACGACAGCTCCGACCCCCGCATCAACAAGGGGAAGATCACGTCGATCATCGCCAACTCGCTGTTCGCGCTCTCCGGCGTGGTGGGCGCCCTCGGGGTGTACTACATGTTTCGCAACGTCGGGCCCGACTCTTACGGCGAGACCCGAGTCAACAAGGTCGCCGATGCTCCGCCCACCTGGGTCGTGGAGCCGGCCCTCGGCCCCGATCTCGCGGGTATCAGCGGAACAGTGAGGTTCTGACATGAACACTCCACGCGCTCCCTGGATCGTCAGCCTGACCCTCGCTACCCTGACCCTGGCTCTCCCCTGTGGCTGCAGCTTCGGCGTCTTCTCCGAGCTGGCTGACAAGGCCCCCGCCGCCCGGCTGGAGGTGGACGGCGCCTCGAGCTTCGGCGATCACCTGGTGGGGCTGGCTCGCGGCGGGACCGACCGCGGCGGCCTGCTCGCCATCACCGGCAACGGCGGCCCGACCTTCGCGCTGTCCACCATCTCGGGCAGCGCCTCGCTGTCCCAGGCCGACGGCGCCGACCTCAAGGACCAGCTCAACGATCCCAACCGCATCACCAGCATGGCGGCGGCTCCGTCGGAGACCGCGGTGGGCAGCGCCCAGGGCCCGTTCGTCTACATCGGCAGCATCACCGGCGCCATGGGCTCGGTGCGGGTGCTGGACGTATCCACCGTGCGCCAGATCCGGGTGTACAAGGCCCCGATCCAGCCGATCCAGGTCACCGACTTCGGCGCCTCCGTGGTCCGGGCCGATCTCGGGGGTGGCGGCACGGGCGACGACCTGGCCGTGGGAGCCACCAACACCCTGGCGCTGATGCGCGCCGACGGCTCGGGGGGGCGTGCGTGGCCCGACATGCTCGAGGATCAGGCGGGCAACAACCAGGCAGCGCTGATCCAGGGCGACGTGGACTGGCCCACCGGCAGCTTCTCGGTCATCGCCGCCGGCGACCTGGACAACGCCACCCCGGAGCACGAGGTGGCGGCCGCCGTGCCGGAGAAGAACGCCGTGGTGGTGGTGCACCATGTGGCGAACTGCTTTCAGGACACCTCCGTGGTGTGCAAGACCGTGCTCCGCATCCCGCTGCCGTCTCAGGCCGTGGGCTTCGGCAAGGCCCTGCTCATCGCCGACGTGGACAACGACGGCAAGGCCGAGTTGGTGGTGGGCGCCCCCGACGCCGACCGGGTCTACGTCTACGACCTGGACAGCACGCACTTCGACCCCGTCACCCCCGCTGCACCCCCGACGCCGATCACGCTCTCGACCAGCGACTCCGAGGCGGGCGACTTCGGCTCGTCATTGGCCCTGGGCAAGATCGACAGCGGCGCCAAGAACCTGCTGGTGGTGGGGGCCCCCGGCAGCGTGGCCTCGGGCAGCGCCAACGCCGGCAAGCTGTACCTGTTCGACAGCGCGCTGAAGCAGGTGGGCGACGGCGTCCAGCTCGCAGACCCGGAGGGCGGCACGTTGATGGGCCGCCGGCTGGCGGTGATCCCGTACCGCTCGGGGACCCAGACCCTGGATCTGCTGGCGGCCAGCGGGAAGACGTCGGTCTTTGTGTTCTTCGCCAACCTCACCAGCGGCCACAAGGACATCCGCGACTGACCCATGGACCAGGCGAGCAACGGTAGCCCGGGGCGTGCGGGCGCACAGAAGATCCTCGTCTGCGACGACGAGGTCAACCTGCGCCGGGTGCTGGGCGCGATCCTCAGGCGCGAGGGGCTGGAGGTGGTGGGGGCGGGCAACGGGGCGGAGGCGCTCCAGTGCCTGGGGGAGTCCGAGTTCCACACCGTGATCACCGATCTGCGCATGCCGCGGATGGACGGGATGGAGCTGTTGCGCCGCATGGTCCAGGACTACCCGGACATCCCGGTGATCATCCTCACCGCCCACGGCTCCGTGGACAACGCCGTCGCCGCGGTCAAGCTCGGCGCCTTCGACTACATCGAGAAGCCCTTCGAGCAGGATCAGATCCGCCAGCTGGTGAACACCGCGCTCCGAACGCACAAGCTGCGTCGCAGCGAGGTGCGCCTGGCGGGGGGCAAGGGGCGCTACGGGGTGGTGGGCACCTCCACCGCGATGCAGGCGGTGTACAACGTGATCGAGAAGGTGGCCGACACGCCCTCCACTGTGCTGATCACCGGCGAGTCCGGCACGGGCAAGGAGCTCATCGCCAAGGCGCTGCACGAGCAGAGCCCGCGCAAGAGCGAGGCGCTGATCAAGGTCAACTGCGCCGCCATCCCCGACACGCTGATCGAGAGCGAGCTGTTCGGCTACGAGAAGGGGGCGTTCACCGGGGCCACCAGCTCCAAGCCCGGGCGCTTCGAGCTGGCCCACGGCGGCACGCTGTTCCTGGACGAGATCGGCGAGATCCCCATCGAGATGCAGGTCAAGCTGCTGCGCGCGCTGCAGGAGGGGGAGTTCGAGCGCGTGGGCGGCATCCGCACGATGAAGGTCGACGTGCGGCTGGTGACGGCGACCAACCGCGACCTGGTGCAGGCCATCGAGCAGGGGCGGTTCCGGGAGGATCTGTACTACCGGCTCAACGTGGTCCCGATCCACGTGCCTCCGCTGCGGGAGCGCAGCGACGACATCCCGGATCTGGTGCGCCACATCCTGGAGAAGTTCCGCGCCCGCCTGGGGAAGGACGTGCGCGAGGTGTCACCCGAGGCGCTGCTGTGCCTGCAGGGCTACGGCTGGCCGGGCAACGTGCGCGAGCTGGAGAACGTGCTGGAGCGCACGATCCTGTTCTGCGGCAACAGCACGATCCAGTCCGAGGACCTGCCCGACGAGATCCGCGGCGCCAGGGCCCACGCCGCGCTGCCCGAGTGCCCCCCGAGCGCGGCGGGCGGTGAGGCGACCGAGCCCGCGTCCCGTATCGGAGGCGACGCCAGCCTCAAGGACATCGTCCGCGCCGAGACCGAGCGCGTGGAGCGCAACCTGATCATCGCCGCGCTGCGCGAGACCGGGGGCAACGTGACCCACGCCGCCAAGCGGCTGAAGATCAGCCGCAAGAGCCTGCAGAACAAGATGAAGGAGCTCGGCCTGCGCGAGGAGAAGCTGTAGCGGGGCCGACTCCGGGCTTCCTTCCCCCATCATTGATTGACCTACCCTCGACTCTGTTGATATTTTTGCAGGCGTCTCACACCTAGTAGCGGAGAGCTCATGCGGGTACCTCGTCCACAGACACTGGTCGTCTTCCTGTTCCTCGTGTGCATAGTCCCGACTCCCGCCCGCGCCGGGCATGAGACCGACATCGCCAGCGCCTTCGACGAGGACAACCCGTTCGACTTCAACCTGCAGGTGGGCTACCTCCGCTCCCTGAAGCGGGGCGCGATCAAGCGCGAGCTGGCGGGCAAGTACAGCGACGACATCCACATGGTGAAGGACCTGCGGTTCAGCCAGGTGCAGCACACGATGTCGGTGCGCGCCGAGGTGGGCATCTTCCACAACCTGGCGCTGCACCTGGAGTTCCCCATCGTGCTGTCCAACACCCGCTCGCTGAGCTTCGCCCAGAACGGCGGGGACAGCTGCGGCAACCCGGTGGAGAAGGACTGCGTCACGATCAACAACTCGACGCTGATCCGCGACAAGTTCCTGCCGGCCTCGGTGGTGAGTCAGATGCAGCAGGACCAGGTGGACATCGCCGGCGACACCCACGCGCCGGGCATGTTCTACCTGCCCAAGCGATCGGGCATCGACCAGATGTACCTCGGCCTGTCCTGGGCCCCCCTGGACCAGCGCCGGGACCCGACCAAGCCCACCTGGGCCCTGGGCTTCGAGGCCCGCATCGCCATCGGCGCGCCCATGACCTTCAACCCGTACTTCGACCCGACCCAGGACGAGAGCCCGCTGAACCCCAGGGGCAACACCTCGGTGGGGCACGGCGTGCACCAGTACCACTGGTGGAGCAGCGTCTCCAAGCGCTACAAGTACCTCGACCCGTGGGTCACTTTTTTCTACATGCTGCCCCAGGCCACCAGCGGCAGCCTGTACAAGAAGACCAACTTCGACCTCTCGGGGCAGGAGCGCTCGGGGCCGCAGCAGCGCGGCGGCGTCGAGTCCGGCCTGGAGGTCATCCCCTGGGAGCAGCCGGCGAAGCACCACAAGCTGACGATCGAGCTCAGAGGCCGGCTGGAGGGCGTATTCGAGGGGCGCGGCTACTCCGAGATGTGGGAGATCTTCGCCAACAACCCGATCCTCGCCGGCCCCTGCCGTCCCGCGGCGGGCGTCAACAGCGCCAACTGGAACAACGGGATCTACTGCTTCGATCCCAACTCCAGCATCCCCTACCCCGGGATCACCAGCATCGAGAACTACGCCGTGTTCCAGGGCTCGCTGGCGTTCAACGTGGAGCTCAGCCAGTACTTCCGCGCCCGGCTCGGCGTGTCCCTGGGCCACGAGCAGCAGCACTACATCACCTTCGGCGACGCCGGCCGCGACTTCGACCAGGTGAAGGGCATCACCTACGAGAACGACCGCGAGGTGAACCCGATGTACCGGCCCTACATGGACCAGGCGGGCCGGCGCTGGCGCGTGGGCGACACCACGGTGTTCGATTTCTTCGTCTCGGTCGAGGGCCGGCTGTAATCTGACCGGGGCCGAGGCTGAACCCCGCCCGTCACGTGTGATTTCGGGGACACCGTAGTACAATGGCGGCAGTGGCAGGCCAACAGCTCGGCGAGCTCGGACCATACACCCTGCTGAAGCAGATCGCGGTGGGCGGCATGGCCGAGATCTATCTGGCCAAGACCCGTGGCATCGCGGGGTTCGAGAAGTTTCTGTGCCTCAAGATCATCCACCCCAACTACGCCGACGACGAGCACTTCATCGAGATGCTCATCGACGAGGCCAAGATCTGCGTCGGCCTGAACCACGCCAACATCGTCCAGATCTTCGACCTCGGGCGCGACGGCAAGACCTACTTCATCGCCATGGAGTTCATCGACGGCGCGGACCTGTTCAAGGTCATGCGCCGGCTGAGCGAGCGCGACATCGACGTCCCCATCGACACCGCGGCCTACGTGGCCCACGAGATCTGCACCGGTCTGGACTACGCCCACCGCAAGCGCGACGACCAGGGCCGCCCGCTGAGCATCATCCATCGCGACATCAGCCCCCAGAACATCCTGATCTCGACCTCCGGTGAGGTGAAGATCGTCGACTTCGGCATCGCCAAGGCGGCCAGCCGCAGCCGCAAGACCCAGGCCGGCGTGATCAAGGGCAAGTACTACTACATGTCCCCGGAGCAGGCCTGGGGCGACCCCGTGGACCAGCGCAGCGACATCTTCTCCGCCGGCATCATCCTGTACGAGGTGCTCACGGGGCAGATGCTGTACCTCGAGGAGGACATGCACCGGCTGCTGGACATGGTGCGCAAGGCGGACATCGCCCGGCCCACGACCAAGCGGCGCGACATCCCGCCCCAGCTGGAGAACGTGGTGCTCAAGGCCCTGGCCCGGCGACCGACCGATCGCTGGCAGACGGCCCACGAGTTTCAGGTGGCGCTGACCAACTTCCTCTTCTCCTTCGCTCCCGACTTCACCCCCTCCCGGCTGGCCGACGTGCTGCAGCTCGCAATGTCCGACGATCCGGCGCCGCCGCCCCGGGCGCGAGACACCACGCGGCAGGTGGACGTGGAGAGCCTGATGTCCCGTGTGGACTACCAGCCACGGACCGAGCACAGCGTGATCTTCCGCGTGGGAGACCTCCTTCCGCCCCAGGGGGGGCCACCGAGCGACGAGGAGGACCGCGGCGAGCGAACGATGATCACCGGCCCCCCCGCGATGATGCATGGCCTGCACGCCGTCTCCGACCAGGCGCGTACGGCCGTGGACTGGACGGGCCCCGAGGCCGGCGCCGACAACGATCCGACGACGGTGAGCGTGAACCCGACCCTGCGGCAGCAGGACGGCCTGGATCCCCGGCCGCGACGTCGCTCACGGCCGCTGCCGGCGGAGGTGGTGATCCGGCCGCAACAGGTGGTACCCGCCTCCGATCCCACCGTTCCATCCACCGCGCCGGACATGACGCCGACTCCGATGATCGAACCCACGAACCCCATGTCCAGCCCGGCCTGGCCCTCGGTGCCCACACCCCTCGCCGCCACGCCGCCGCCGCTGCCCGCTCCATCCCAGACGGCCACGGCCTCCTGGCCCCCC
>Ga0210044_10007702_pt1 | contig 13634 bp, 13 predicted proteins | sample CryGey13umfilter_2_FD_183959 | JGI IMG/M metagenome (GOLD analysis project Ga0210044, IMG submission 183959) | Groundwater microbial communities from aquifer in Utah, USA - Crystal Geyser 4/9/14 3 um filter (SPAdes) (version 2) | ecosystem: Environmental > Aquatic > Deep subsurface >... | reverse complement strand
AGATGCTCGAAGAGTTGAAGGGTTTCTTAGAAAGCATTCTGCGAATTTTCATGCCCGAATCATTAAACTCATTAAAGAGGACTGTAAAATGCTGGGTGTGAACGTCAAATAATTCTGTCCCAAAGCCGTTTTAATCTTTTACTACAGACTTGAACTTGTAACCATAATAAATCGTTCCGCTTTTTCCATCCTCACCAATTTTCCTGAAAACAGATTCAACAGGCATGCCTATTTTAACATCCTTTGTTTCGCAGTCGACAATCTGCCCTGTGATTCTTGGGCCTTCATCAAGTTCAATTATTGCCATGATGTATGGTGTCTGCATCTGAAACATGCTGGAACCCACATGTATTACTGTGTAGGTGAACACCTTTCCCTTACCGCTGAATTTTACCTTCTTCATCTTTCCAACACTTTCCCGATGACAGTCAGGACAGACAGACCTGACTGGAAAATATTTTTTTCCGCAGTTTCCGCATTCTGTGCCTATAAGATTGTACCTTTGGTTTATCTCCCTCCAAAACCTTGGTGCGCTCATTTATATCACCTCATGCAAATAGTTAGGGGCAAGTAGACAGTAGTTAGGGAACAATGCTTTTTCCCTAAACCCTGACCCCTGACTACTAACTACTTCCATTTATATCGCCTCAAAAATGTGAATATTACTCGGAATGCTTTGCATTCCTCGCATATTCATATCTTTCATCTATATCACCTCAAAGATATGAATAACAGCAGTAGCCCCACTACCACCCACGTTGTGTGTCATGCCAACCCTTGCATTTTTCACCTGTCTTTTCCCTGCCTTACCCCTTAACTGGGTGACAGCCTCAACAGCCTGTGCTACACCTGTTGCACCAACAGGATGACCTTTTGCTTTCAGCCCTCCTGAAGGGTTAACAGATATCTCAGCATTCAATGCAGTTAATCCATTTTCAGATGCTTTCCCTCCTTCACCTTTTTTCACAAACCCCAAATCCTCAATGGCAACAATCTCAGTAATTGTGAAGCAGTCATGAACCTCCACAAGGTCTATGTCTTTTGGTTTTTTGTTTGCCTGCCTGTATGCGGTTCTGGCAGCAGCAACAGTTGCATCCATTGTGCATATATCACGCCTGCTGTGAAGTGAAAGTGTGTCAGATGCCTGGGCTGATGCAACAATCTTAACAGGATCATCAGTAAATTCTTTTGCCCTTTCAAGAGGACAAAGGATCAAGGCAGCAGCACCATCACTTATTGGTGAGCAGTCAAAAAGCCCTAAAGGCTCAGCAACCATGGTGGCGTTTAACACCTGCTCAAGGGTTATCTCTTTTTGGTACTGTGCCTTTGGGTTAAGTGCCCCATTCCTGTGATTCTTCACAGCAACTGCCCCAAGCTGCTCCTTTGTTGTTCTATACTCATGCATATGCCTTCTCGCCATCATCGCATACAGCCCTGGCAATGTTACACCCAGGAAGGATTCCCATTCCCTGTCCCCAGCGCTTGCAAGTGCATCTGTTGCCAAGGCTCCACTCACATCTGTCATCTTTTCCACACCACCAACTATGACAATATCATGTATTCCTGATGCAACAGAAATATAGCCCTGACGCAGGGCAACACCACCTGATGCGCAGGCATCTTCAACCCTTGTCGCAGGTATATGCCTTGATGCCAGCCCTGCAAAATCCCCTATCAATGCAGCAGTATGCTCCTGTGAAACAAATAACCCTGAGGACATGTTCCCTCCGTACAATGCATCAACATCCTTGCTTGTTATACCAGCATCATGCATTGCCTCCAACCCTGCCTCAACAATCAAATCCCTCAGCGACTTATCCCACAACTCACCAAATTTTGTTACTCCAACACCTATAACAGCAACATCCCTCATTTTTACTCACCTCCAAGCCACAGTTTTTTCCTGTATCTCACATAAGTGGCATAATCAATTATTTTATTGTTTGCTATGAATGACTCAACAGTAGGATTCCTGTTTATTCCCATAATTTTTTCTGTTACAGTAATATCAAAACCATCAGACCCTGCACCTGAGCCGTAGGAAACAGCAAAAATCCTGTCATTAGGGGAAGCAACATCAAGTATGGCTGCCAAGCCAAGCGGTGTTGAACCAGAGTAGGTGTTGCCTATCCTTGGTGTTAGCAGGCCTGTTTTAATCTGCTCATTAGTGAAACCAAGCATTTTCCCAACATTAACAGGAAACTTCCCGTTCGGCTGATGGAAAACAGCATACCTGTAATCAGATGGTTTTGTCCCTGTTCTTTCAAGCAGTCCTTTTGCACAATTCATTATATGCCTGAAATACGCAGGCTCACCAGTGAATCTTCCTGCATGTGATGGGTACTTTTGACCTTCTCTCCTCCAGAAATCAGGGGTGTCTGTTGTAAAGGAATAGGTTTTGTTTATTTCAGCTATAACCTTTTCTTTCCCAATGATAAACGCAGCACCACCTGCAGACGCAGAATATTCAAGCGCATCACCAGGAGCGCCCTGTGATGTGTCACTGCCTATTGCAAGACCGTACTTTATCATCCCAGAACTTACAAGCCCCATGCATGTCTGGATTGCTGCTGTTCCTGCCTTGCATGCAAACTCATAATCTGCTGCTGTTAAATTTGGGCCTGCACCAATTGCCTCTGCTACAATTGTTGAGGTAGGTTTTACCGCATAAGGATGGCTTTCAGAACCAACATATACTGCACCTATCTCACCCGGGTTTACAGAGCATTTTTTCATAGCATTCCTTGCAGCCTCAACAGATATTGTTGCAACATCCTCGTCAGGACCAGGGACTGACTTGCTGAATACACCAAGTCCTTTACCAATGCTTTCATCCTTACCCCATACCCTTGCTATCTCCTTTGTTTCTATCCTGTACCTTGGCACATATCCACCATAACTTACTATCCCAACCATTTCATATCACCCCATACAAGTAGTCAGGGGCAAGTAGACAGTAGTTAGGGAACGGTGTTTTTCCATAAACCCTAACCTCTGCGAATTGCGACGAATGGAGCAATTTGCAGAAGCGAGGAATTGCAACAAGCAATTCCGAAGCTCCTGACCCCTGACTACCTGTTTGCCCTGACTACTAACTACTTGTCCGCCCCTAAACCCTAACTCCTGACCCCTGACTACCTGTTTGCCCTGACTACTAACTACTTTCATTTTATCACCTACAATTTTCTTAACTCCTCTACTATTTTACTCACAGAAAGAGGAGAAACAACAAGGGGAATTTTTTCAACCTCTGCAAGTTTCACAGCCAATGCATCAACCTTTTCCGGCTTCTGATAAACAACCATCCCTGGTTTTAATGGATGGGCTCTTACAGCAACCATGGGAGACCTGCCATACTTCACGCCTGTGAATACCAACGCCCTATCAGTACTCCAGCCATAAACCTTCAGATAGTCAAAGGATGAAAGTGACGTGATTGCCTTCAAACTATCTATCACGGTATAACCATGTATTTTCCTGTCCAAATAATCCTTTGATGCAACAACCCTTCCTTTAATAGCTTTAACAAAAATTTTCGCAGGAATTCCGGAAGTGAATTCCCTAATATCAAATATGGCATCACTGAGTTTCGTTGAATAGGTTTTGATAATATTGCTGCCCCTTCCTTCATCAAGCTTTATCATTGCCTCAACAATCCTTCTAATACTTGCTATGTTCGGGGAGGCTCTCCTTCCAGATTCGTAGTCGCTTATCACAGAGGGGGAGATTTTCAGAAAATCTGCTAGCGTGCCCTGCGATATGTGAAACGTTTCCCTCCATTTCCTTATTGTTTTCCCTGGTTTTTCTGAGAGCGTGATTTCACCGGCAATCTTTTCAGCGATATCCATCAAAGCAGAAATAAACTCTGTATTATTTAAAGTTGTCGAACAAAGGGTTCGGCAGAAAGTGAAGATGGGTAATGTTTTTATTCTGAAAAACATTTTACAGGTGATGAGAATAATTTCACGCAAGGCGGTCACATCAATTATAGTTATAGGTGTTGTATTTGTAGTTGTTAGTTTTGCTGGGGCCCACTACTCCCATAAACATTATTGGGACAGTATTCCTGAGGAAAAATATTGGGATGTACACAGATGCCATATTGTTTGTGACAATGAAACATTAAATGTGGAAGCAAAAGATGAAATGATAGTTTCAATACCGCTTGAAGGGATGGATGGGAATCTTGTTTTTCATGTGTTTGATGTGCGGTATCAACTTACAGGAATAAAATGTTTTATAGATTTAGAGGTTATATGTCCCAGTACAAATGAGACTCTGTACAGGGCTGAAAATGTGTCTGATGAATGGTTTAATGTTTCCTACCCCTATCCAGACACGAGAGTTATACTCTATGTTGACAATAACGACTCATATTTCAGTAAGGCATTAACCGTGTATGCTGAGCATCATTATAATGAGACAAAGAATAATATAGAGGAAATAGCTGAGGCAATGAATGAAAATGGATGGATGTTAGAATTAATTACTTTTCTTTTTGAACCTTTATTTACCACCGGTGTGATTATGATATTCGTAGGAGTAACATATTTTATATTAGTAAGACATAAAGGCATGGGGCCTGTGGGGTAGTTTGGCCTATCCTTCGGCGTTCGGGACGCCGTGACCTGAGTTCAAATCTCAGCAGGCCCACTTTTCTGCGCCAACGCCACACCACCGAGTATTAAAGCAGCAAAAAACACTGTGTAGATATCAATAACTTCACCAATTATTATGTATGAGAACAAAACCGCGAAAACAGGCATGAGATAAACAAAAACAGAAAGTTTTGAGAGTTCAGTGTTTATCAGGACTTTGTACCAGAGCCAGGCGGCAATGAAACTCGGAAATAATGCAAGAAGCAAAATAATAATCCATATTAGGGGAGGAATCGCTGCTGCAACAGCAACATTCTCCGTGAACATAGAGGCAACTGAGAGAATAATGAATCCTATCATTATGCCGAAACCGAGAAGAGTAAAAGGTGAAATTTTCTCCAGTCCTTTTTTTGTGATAACACCTGCAACAGCATAAGAAACAGCAGAGAGTAATAATAGAAGATTCCCATAAAATGTGGTTCCAGAAAAACAAAATTTCCCACCTGTAACAAGCATAACTGTGCCTGTAAGCGCAATAAATGCACCTGAAACTTTCCTGATATTCAGTGATTCTCCTAGAAATATAACAGCCAGCGCTATAGTGAAAACAGGACCTGAGGACTGGATAATTGAACTCACGGACGCGGTTGTGTATTTCATCCCTATGTTTTGGAAAATGTTCGGTAGCGCTATGGCAAAAACACCGATGCCTGTAAAAACAAGCCAGTTTTTTCTGGAATGAACAAAAGCGTTTTTTCCTTGATTCAAAAAAATCATGATGAACATTGGAATAAAAATAAGATGCCTGAGGCTGCCGAGCAGGATTGGTGGTACATCAACCAATGCAATTTTTATTAAAGGGTATGAGGCTGACCACATCAGGACAGCACCAAGTATCATTGTCAACGATTTCAATTTTGACACAAAACCAGTATGGACTGCAAAAATTTAAAGATATGTAAAATTTTGGATCCTGCTGTGACGTGATTACCTTTAAATATTCACAACAGTATTATTCCGTTGTGCGGGTGTAATCTAGTGGTAGGATAGAGGCCCTCCAAGCCTCTAGCCCGGGTTCAAAACAGCCTTTTTCTTTCTCTAAATGCGACGGAAAACGCCGAAAGCGTTTTCCTAGCATCTTAGGAAAAGCCTTTAGCTTTTCCGTAAGAAGAGAAAGAAAATTCATAGGAGTTTCACTCCTATTCTTCTCCGAATGATCTTTGGAAAATTCAAAATTTTCCAAAGACGTTAGGAAAAAGCCTTCAACTTTTTCCGTAACAAAATGAGAAGATATGAGGAATGAAATTCCGAAATACTACAAATTTGCTAAATTACAAATTTGTAGAACATTAGCGAAAAAGAAAGAGAACTGCCGACTTAACTACGGAATTGCTTTGCAATTCTGTACGTTGCTAGGAAAATGTCAAAGGCATTTTCCGTCGCACCAGTCGGCATAGCGATTTTGCCCTTAGGGCAAAATCGCAGTTCTTTTCTTTCTTCAACAGCTGGTGAAATTCCCGGCACCCGCATTTTTAAATTACGAGCGAAGCGAGTAATTTAAAAATACGAAGAATTTGCGATAGCAAATTCCGAAGTATTCACAAAATTGCGAAGCAATTTTGTGTGAATAGAAATGAACAATTTAAAGATACATAGGTGAAACATGCTTATACTTGTCAGATACGGTGAAATTGGTCTTAAAAGCAAAAGCGTCAGAAGAAGGTTTGAGAAAAAATTGATAAGTAACATTGAGGATGCTTTTTTAAGGAATAAAACTGAGTGCAGGATAACATCTGACTGGGGGAGAATATATGTTTACACTGAGAACATTGATAAGGGCGTTAATGTTTTGAAAAATATTTTTGGGATAGTGTCCTTAAGCCCTGCTATTGAAACATCATCAGAGCTTGATGACATCTGTGTTTCATCTGTTGATTACTCAAAAAAAATAATTAAAAAAGGTCAGAGTTTTGCTGTCAGGAGCAGAAGAACAGGCTCTCACCATTATTCAAGTAGGGATGTTGCTGTAAAAATTGGAAATGCTATTTTAAACTCAATCAAAAATGTTTCAGTAAACCTGGATGCGCCTGATGCCGAGATTTTTATTGAGGTAAGAAACAACAGAGCATATGTTTTTTCAGAGAAAATCCTTGGTCCTGGCGGTATGCCTCTTGGAACACAGGGTAAGGTTGCTGCATTTATATGTGATGAAAAATCTGTTGTTGCCGCCTGGCTAATGATGAAAAGAGGAGGTTATGTCATACCTGTTTATGAGGAGTCAAACAGGAATGCTGCCCATTATTTAAAAATACTGGAAGACTGGAATAATTTGGTAAAGCCTTTTGTTGTAAAATCAGATGAGGTTTCAGAACAGGTTCAGGAGATAGAAAAGTTCTCCAGGAAAAACAATGCCATAGCAATAGTGCTTGGTTTTGATGAATTTAAAAAAATTAACTCAACCCTGCCGTTGTTTTTTCCATTGATTGGCATGGACAATGAGGAGATTAAAACACTCTGGAAGAAAATTATTTTTGAGCAGTAACTGATATGATATCATGATTATATCTGACACCCTGAATTATTCTTCCTTTAACAATCCTTTTCAACTCTAATATCTGAAAATCTTTAAGTAAATTTTTTATTTCATCATGTGTAAAATAATGATAAATAATCCCGCCTTTTCTTAGGAAACTGTTTTCCCCTATTTTTTTCCCTTTATCATACCTGAAATCATCAGTGGAAAAAACCTCAATGAAAAGAAAACCATTGTTTTTTAAGCCCCTTCTGATTTCATTAACACACTTTATTCTGTCTTCATCCAGTAGATGTGTTAAAACATAGCTGCAGAGTACAGCATCAAAACAACTGTCATGAAATGGGAAAGATGTTGCATCACCTAAAACAAACTTTGCACACACACCATATCTTCTCAGTGTTTCCTCCAATATTTTTAATGCACTCCAAGAAACATCTAAACCAACAACGTCATATTTTTTCTTTGCCAGTGGTATCAATGTTTTACCATTGCCACAGCCAACATCAAGTACCCTGTTGTTTTGATGCAATCTTTTTTCGATCCGGTCCGTTGAATAGTAACCCGTCCAGAGTCTGCCCCTGGTTCTGTACTGCTTTTCCCATTCATGCAAATACTGGCTCATTACCATAAAATGGATTACTGGTATTTATGTTATTTCAGAACATTTTTTACCCCAGGGAAGTATTCCCTTTTATGCGCATCCTAATATTTGGTGCTGGCAGTATAGGCTCATTGTTCGGTGGATTATTATCAAGAAAATATGATGTAACGCTGTTTGGAAGAAAGAAACATATGGATGAAATAAAAAAGAATGGTTTAAAAATCACTGGGAAAACAAACCATGTGTTTTATCCAAAAACAGGAACAAAAAGAGGAGGGAAATATGATTTAATTATCCTTACTGTGAAGGCGTATGACACAAAGAAAAGCATGAATACGCTGAAATCAATTATTGACAGCAATACTGTTATTTTATCGCTTCAGAACGGTCTTGGTAATGAGGAAATCATAGCAAATTCCTTAAAAAACAGGGTTTTTTCCAGTGGAAACATAGGGGTGCTAAGGGGCATCACGAATCATGGTGTTATATTCATTAAACCAGGTGAAATCCATCATTCAGGCATTGGTGAAACAGTCATAGGCGAGATTGATGGAAAAAAAACAGAAAGAATAAAAAAAATCTGCTCAATGTTCAATAGTGTTGGAATAAAAACAAGAATAAGTAATGATATCAAAAAGGATGTCTGGGCTAAAACAATAGTGAACTCCGCCATAAACCCTATTACGGCAATTACAGGTTTAAAAAATGGTTATCTTCTTAAAATACCAATGCTAACAGGGTTCATGGGACAGGTATGCTTAGAAGGTGTGAGGGTCGCAAACAAATCAGGTGTTTTCTTTGATTCTGATGTTTTTGAAGAAACAAAAAAGACGGCTAGTCTTACTGCGGAAAACAGGTCAAGCATGCTTCAGGACATTGAATCTGGAAAAAAAACAGAGATTGATTTCATAAATGGCGCAATAGCGAAAATTGGGAAAAGGCATGGAATAGAAACACCATTAAATAACATGCTGACTTGCATGGTAAAAGCATTGGAGAAAAGTAGATACTGAATTCAGAGCAGAATAACGTTTTCTTTAAGAAACCTTTTTTTATCATATTTCAGAAGTTTTAACAGGTTGCTGATATCATCCACACCTCTGGAACATATGTAAGGGCGGTTTTGAGCATACTCCAATGAGCAGTAATTACCTGTTTCCATGTGCGAGACTGCGCATGCATTCCCAATAAGCAGGCTGTTCCTGAGCCTAACCATTGGTTTGCCTGGTTGAAGGAAGCCAAATGCTAACCCTGCAACAAAGCAGTCACCAAGACCGATTTTTGTTTTTTCCCTCTTTGCCAGGAGCGTAGGCACAGGGATTAACTTATTGGAAAACAAGTTAAACACATAGTTTTTTGCATGAACATTTATCACATTTTTCGTTTCATCAGCCATGATTTTTGCGGCGTTTATCAAATCCACAAATTTTCTCTCATCAAGTTTGTAATCAAATAACGTTTCTGCAAAACAGGCTATTTCTGTTTCATTGAAACATGCAATATCTGCCATTTTAAACAGCTCAAAAACATTCTCCAGTCTGTTTCTTGGAAAATCTGAGAAATCACCCGCATCAGTGATTAATATGGTGTTTGTTTTTTGTTTAATTTCACGCACAAATCCAAGCAACTTGTCAAAATCATGCCTCATAACATGACAGCCGAGGATGAGAAGGCAATCAAATTTGTTCTTCAAACATGAGGAGGTAAAATTTTCTCCCATCTGTAGGTATCTATTGTCAGCCCCATCACAAAGGAATCCCCTATCCGCAGCCTCAATGCAAAACGTTACAGCCTGTTTTCCTTCATGGGTGTTTAAAAAATCTGTTTTCACACCCTTTTCTTTCAGAAAATTTAGAATGAATTTACCATAATAATCATTTCTTATACTCCCAGACAAATACGTGTGATTTTTCAGGCAGGCTAATGCTACTGATGCATTGCCTGCGTTCCCCCCAAGCCTGAGTTCATTCTCAGAATATTTTTGAAGAATGTTAGCAAAGATTTCGATATTCTTTCTGTAATTGTCCGCAGAAACCTCGCCGCCTTTCGAGAAGGTGAGGTACATGGCCTTTTTTATAATGGACCTCACATTTTTATCAGGACAAAGAAAGGAGAATTCTGTGAATGCTTTTTTAAGCGATTTTTTGTCTGTTTTAAAAATCTTATCTGTGTTGACATTGTTTGTAACCGCAAATGTTGGGAAAATAAAAGGTTTTGATAAAGCCTCATAATATATTGAAGAGAAATATTTACTGATATCCATGATTCTCTAATGTTCTTTTGGGTTTATTAACCCAATTATAAAACCATATAAACGGCTCTACAAACTGGGACCAGTACTGAGCAGGGTTTTTCACAGGCACAGGGTCATTGAGTGGTGGTGAGAACAGTTCCTGGGTGTAAAATATTGTACCCTCATTCATTTGGTGCTCAAGTATGTTAACCAGTATTTCCTCTACAAGGTCTCCTTTCCCTATACGAAGAAGGAATCTTATGAAATATGGCAGGTCCCTGGGCCAGAACACATACCCATGATACTGCTCATCATTGAGGTATGTTTTCTCACCAGCATTTCTTAAAATCGGCCCGAATAGTTTTTCATTCCTGTACATGAAATGTGTTTGTATTCTACTAAACAACCTCAGGCACTCCTCCTCTGAAAACAGGTTAGGGAGAAGGGGAAACGCTACAATGCCCAACGAGTTTTCCACACAATTTCTTTTCATATTCTCAGAAACAATATCACATAGGATGTCGTTGTGGAAAAAAATTTTTTTGAAATTTTCTTTTATAGAAGATACATCCTTTCCAAGTCCACTTAAAAACCTAATCCACAACGCGTTTATCTCTATAAGATAATAATATTTTTCAGGGGCCCAGCCTTCTGGAAGACGGGTGGACATATTGTTAATTTTTGAGTCTGTCCAACTTGCATCACAGGATGTGAGTAAAAGTTTTTCAGATGAAACTCTGCAAAACATTTGCTTTTCAACACCTTCTAAAAATTTTTTAGCTTTTTCTAAAACAAATTTTTTGAATTCAGCATCCCTGGAAGATTTTATGTATTTAAATGCTGTGAGAAAGCATAGCAGGGTTGTGTCTATGCTGTTATATACTGGTTTTTCCCTTAACATTGTTGGTATCAGGCCTGACGTGTTTTGGCTGTTGAGCGCAAAAACAATTATTTTTTTCATGTGTCCCTTGTTGTAGTTGTAGTAAACATGAAAGTTGTTGTACATGCCCTCAAAGCAATCCCTAAACCAAATTTCCCTGAACCAACCGAAACCTGCGTCTGGTATGAGCAGGTTGTCAAAGAAAATGTTGAAGTTGTGCAGAAGACAGTACGCCCTTCCCAAGAAAGCCCTACCATAAAACTCACCATAGCATTCCGAGAAAAACTTAGAGTATTTGTTGAGGAAAAGCAGGTCATTCAAATGAGGCGCTTCTTCCCGAGGGTTTTGGGTGTTACACAAAATCAGAATTTCATTTTTGTTTAGTTTCAAGCCATCAACCCTAGCAACATACCTCTCCTCAGGCTGAAAAAAGATGTTAGAGTTTTCCTTTTTTCTGAAACCTGTGCCAAGTTTATATCTCCAGTGCTGCCTTTTTATCTCAATGCTTTCAGTATCAACCCCTATGATAAACAGTTCTTTTTCATCCTTTGCTACCTTCAGAATTTTTTTTCCTGGTGAAAAAATGTGTTTTTCAAACCTGGATTCATCGTGCACATGTCTAAGGTCTATTAAAGAGGTCAATGATATTTTTTGTGGATTATCCGCAGAAAATGTTAATTTCAGCCCGTTTTCTAAAAGAGAATACCTAACCTTCAGCCGGTTTTTATCAAAGCAGTATTCATAAACTGCCTGCCATGGTAAGACCCTGACCCTGATTGGCTGAAGAAAAAAATTTTCAACCTTAAAGCCTATGCCGTCCAAAAATTTCCAATTCTCATTGTTTACGATTGCGGTTAAGCCCTCATAATGGTAATCCCTGTTTGGTATAACGTAATCTTCCAGTCTGCAAGAAAAAATAGATTGCCCAAACTCCACCCTTGGATTACGGAGAAGAATCCTCTGGGTCTTTGCAGACTCTGAACTTTCTACTGGCTCATACTCAAACTCATCCATAACAATTATACCTAGTTACTCGGTGATACATTAAGTTTACGATTACGCCTCCTCTGTCTCGTTTTTTTTATAAAAGGTTTTATTATCTTCTAACACCATACTAATTTTGGAGGAAAAGCAAATGGCGAAGCGATATATGGTAAAAAAGAAAAAGAAGGGGAAGAAGAAATGATGCAGGTAGCTAATGATTTGAGCTGAGCTGGTGGGCATGAAAATGGATAATAACCAATTTCATATACTCTTCCACATGGATATTTGTTGGTAGTAAAAAGTTAGATGTTGCTAATCAGGCAAATTGACTGAGTGTAACTTGATTTTTCATCCTTGTTTTTTCGTTTCTATTTAACAGCGCAATTATTTCATACACATCATCCGTTTCTTTGCCACCCCACTCATCAATGACCTGCCTTAGCCCTTCATTAGGTTCAAGATTTAGAGACAGTTTGGGACAAAAAATTGGGATTCTTTGCTCGAAGGCTATTTTTATCTGAACCATTGCACCTCCATGAGTTCCACTGGCTACAACTATAATTACATTTGATAATCCTGAAGTAATTCTATTACGCTGAATCAAAGAAATCCGAGAGCCAGGGAAGTTTGGAAGATGCTCACTTACCAATAGGCCTCGTTTTCCAATTTCTTCAAATAATGAGATATTTTCTTTTGGATACATTTTGAAGAAGCCAGAACCCAATACACAGATTGTTTTTCCTTTGGAGAGCTCAAGAGTGCCTTTATGTGCTGAGGCATCAATTCCTATGGCTCCGCCGCTCACAACCGTAATATCATTTTCAGCAAATATTCTTGCTTTTTCAAATGCCCATTTTTTGCCTCTTCATTAGCTTTTCTAGTACCCACAATTGCAACTTTTAGCGTCTTCAAAAGAAACGTATCCCCTTTTAAAAATAAAGTAAGAGGGGGATATGGAATTCTTCTTAAACTATCTGGATATTCACTATCGAAAAATGCAACAATCTGAATTTTGTTTTCTTTGCATTCATGGATTACCTTATAGAAATTTTCATTGGAAGCTTTCTTTAATTTTTCCCACTCCTTCATCATATCCTGATTAAACAACCTTGTTCTTATCAGTTCTTCGGAAGATGTTAACACGATGTTGTCTATATTCTTGTATATTTCAAGCAAGTCTTTTATTTTTTTTGGTCCTAATTTAGGAACTCTTGTCAATTTCATCCAATTTACTAACTCATTTTCGTTGAAAATTTTCATTTTATCATCTCCTTTTATATTTCCCTAGCTAGAGGAACTTTATTTGTATGTGTTCCCAAGCAAAGGTATACAACATCTTCCACTCCGGCATTTTTCAAAATTTTTGTTGCTTCAAGAATAGACATACCTGATGTTCTTAAATCATCCAATAAAAGCACTTTTTTTCCTTTTACAGATGCTCCTTCGACTATCATCGTACCATTTACAGCATTAAACCTATTTTTGCGTGTTCTCCCACCGGTTTTTCTAATGTTCAAATTTCCTAATATATTAGTAATTACGTAATATATTATGTATTATATGTTTTATATGTTTTTTTATAAAATCTGATACTTGTCTTTTGAGCGGACTGGAACAGAGGGGGGGCTGAGGCGACCAACGAGGTTCAAGATTACTTTAGTATGAATAATGTAGTCAGTATCTCCGAAAGGAAAATGACCTATCTTGGAATGAACATCTGGTATAATCATTTTGTTCGTGTTTTATCGGAACTGGGATGATTTCCAAATTCTTGCGGTGAATGAAATCGCTCAGGGTTATGT
>Ga0210044_10007701_pt1 | contig 13636 bp, 11 predicted proteins | sample CryGey13umfilter_2_FD_183959 | JGI IMG/M metagenome (GOLD analysis project Ga0210044, IMG submission 183959) | Groundwater microbial communities from aquifer in Utah, USA - Crystal Geyser 4/9/14 3 um filter (SPAdes) (version 2) | ecosystem: Environmental > Aquatic > Deep subsurface >... | reverse complement strand
GCCCGTCTTGGTTTGACCAAAACCAAGGGCGACGAGGGCAAGCATGATGCATCGGCCCCAGAGGCCTCCGCGGCAATCCCCGAGGCGCCGGCTCCGGCGCCAGTCCCTGCAGGTCTGCCAGCCAGCGTGCCGGCAGGTGTCCCAGCGGGAATCCCCGCAGGAGTTCCGAGCGGCGTTCCGACCGGCGCACCGATGGCGAAGCCAGCAGCACCAATCCCCGCAGGCACACCTGCCGGATTTGGCGCTCAAGCTCCCTTTGGGCAACCCGCGCCAGTAGCTCCAACTCCCGTCGCTGCACCGCCTGCGCCAGCTCCTGCACCACAGGCGGCTCCAGTGTATGCCGAAGAGGACGAGAGCTACGACTACGAGCCACCTCCCGTGCCCGAGGGCACGGACTTCGATCCGAATCAGTTCGACCCGAAGATCAAACAGCCCCGTTCGATGATGAAGACGGCGGCCTTCGGTGGGGTCGCGGCGGTCTTCGTTATCTGCGCTCTCTTCGTCGGCATGCAGATCGCCGAGGTCGGGCACGACAGAAATTCGGTCAATCGCCGAATCAACCTCGCCAAAGACCTCGCCAGCAAAGTTCAACCCAAGCTCGATGCGTTTGTCGCGTTCATCAAGCCGTTCAAAGATCGCGTCGAGTCGGGCGGCCGAATGGAAAGCGTGACCGGCTACGACCAGGCGCTCTTCGAGCAACTGGGGCGGTACGGCTCGGTCGACTTCATGCTGGACCCCTCGACCGATGTCCCCGCTGAGGCGATCATTCTGGCCCAAAACCAGAAGGCCAACCCCCTCCCCGAGCTCCGGCAGTACTCCTCAGGAACCATGATCCTGGTCCAGCTTATCTCTAACCACGTCTCCGAGACCAACGCCGACAAGAAGGAGATCGCCGAGCTTTTGGAAGCCACTGGCTCCGTCGAGGACGAGACCTCCGAGCTCTTCGCCCTGAAGTTCGATCCCGAACGCTACCTCGAGTTCATCAAGGAACCCCTTCGGGTCGACGGCCAGTTCAACTTCGGCGTGCGGGCCAAAGGCCTGTGGCGCGTCAAGAAAATCGTCCAATCCCCCGAAGAACTCGCCGCGATTTGGAAGGACATGAAAGGCGATTACGCGGCGCCAGCAGAGGAAGAGGACAAGACCAAGGGCAAGAAACCCAAAGAGAAGACCGAAGAACTCGGCCTCCCACCGAAGGTCATCTACCAGCTGCAGCCTCGACAAGGTGCGCCGTTCTACGTCCTCGCCGACGAAATCATCCTGATTACCCGTTCCGAGATCTTTGGTGCGACGCCGAACGCACTGCAGCGTTACGAGAAGCGGATGACTCAAATCCTCAAGGCGATTGTTGAGACCGAAAAGTCAGTCGAGCCGCTCGGTTCGAAGCTCAAAACTCAGGCCAGCGAAGAGCTTCTGTGAGTTTCTGAGGAGACCGACAGCACTTCGATTCAGCACAGCGGAAGGCGATGCAAGACAAACGCTTGCCTCGCCTTTTCCGCGTTTTGCGGCCCGCAACAGCGAGGTCTGGCCTTGTGGTTCAGCCCTTCGAAGCGGGCGTGCGGATGCACACCTTGATTGCCATCACAAAAGCCCGCGCAATTGCGGTGTGCGTCCTTGGTCTCGCGCTCCTCGCGCTGCCTGTTGCTGTCCGCGCGACACCCACCGCCGACGAGAAGCTCGCCGCTGACGTCATGGCGACCCGCCTCGAGCCCTACTCGACCTCGATGACGACGAGCGCGGGCACGCGTCTCAACCTTACCTTCCTGAAGCCGGCGCAGTGGAGCGTGCAAAGCGGTTCGCGAAGTCTTCTGCTCGAACCCGTCCCCAATCCTTTCGATGTTGGCGTCATCTACAGCGTGGCGTTGCTCGGTGAGGACCTCGCGACCGTCCTCCCCTTTTGGGAGAAGTCAACTATGCTCGGAGAAGAGACCCTCACCGCTGCCGATGGCACGACTTGGACGGTCGAGCACCGAGCCAGCGTGTTCCCTGATCGCCGACCCATGCAGTTTTGGATGGCTCGGCGCACCATTGGAGCCGTTGAGTTCCTCGCCATGGCGGGGGCGAGTGAAGACGTTCTGGCCCTCTACGAACCGGTTTTGAGTGACATCCTCACCTCTCTCCAGATCACCGCGGTCCCATAGAACGAAGGAGGCTCTGATGCTGATCGTGATCGACATCGGGAACACAAACATCGTACTCGGAGCCTATGAAGGAGATGTGCTCGTCGATCATTGGCGGCTGCAGACGCATACAGGGCACACCATCGATGAAATGGGAATCCTGCTCCGACAGCTTTTTGCCGCAAGAGCCGTGGACCTGGACGCCATCGATTCGGCGATCATCTCGTGCGTGATGCCGACGATGTTGGGGACCACTGTGGGTATGCTCGAGCGCTACTTCGACGTCACCCCCCTTGTGGTTGGACCCGGCATTCGCACGCACATGCCCATTCTGTGCGACAACCCCAAAGAAGTCGGCGCCGATCGCATCGTGAACTCCGTCGCGGGCTACGAGCTCTACAAAGAGGGGCTCATCGTGGTCGACTTCGGCACGGCGACGACGTTCGACGCCGTTTCTCCCAAAGGGGAGTATTTGGGGGGGGCGATCGCACCAGGCATCAACATCTCGGCAGAGGCCCTCTTTCAAAAGGCCTCGAAGCTGCCCCGCATCGAGCTCACGCGCCCCGACAAAGTCGTTGGGAAGAACACCGTGGCGAGTATGCAATCTGGGATTTTCTTCGGATACGTGGGACTCGTTCGGGAAATCGTCTCACGGATGAAGGATGAGCTCGGATTTCCCGTGCGCACGATCGCGACGGGAGGTCTAGCTGGCCTTTTCGCCCAAGAGACCAACTGCATCGAAGAGATCCACAAACACCTCACGCTCGAGGGGCTGCGCATTCTGTATCACCGCAATCGCTAAGCCTGGAACGGGCTTTACGAAAACTTTGGCTGAGTCTGGAACTATTTGTGAGAAGGGGTGTCCGGACTCTGGTACAGCCAAAGCCAGTAGGGCGCTCTTTGTGAGATACCAACAGAAAAGCGCACATCGCGCTCCCCTTGTTCATCAGTCGCTGTCGGCGTCGATGTGTCTGTTCGCCTCCTGGTTTGTGGTGTGGTTCGCCCTCGACAGCGACGCCGCCAAGCCCAACATCCCCGAACAAGAACTGGAGTTGACCGCGCGGCGATTCGTGCTCCAACCGTTTGGGGAGATCCCTGACGCCCTGTTGAAGCGTCACGCGTTGATCCTCGAGCGGCGATTCTCTGCAACGGTGGTGATCGCCGAGAGCGAGCCATTGCCGCAAAGCGCTGTAGACGGCAACCGCAAACAGGTCGATGCGCTCAAACTGTTGGACTATCTGTTCGAGCGACGGCCGGTTCACACCGACTTTGTCGTCGGAGTCACCCTGGAGGACTTGTACGCAGACGGCTGGGACTACCTATACGGTTTTGCCCAGGTTGATGGGCGAGTTGCTGTCTACTCCTTGAGCCGCTTCCGCGAGACGGAATCAAACCGGCGATGGGGCGATGCGATGTTGAGGCGTCTCGACAGAGTGCTGGTTCACGAGGTGGGGCACATCTTCGATCTACCCCATTGCACTCACCCGCACTGCGTCATGAACACGGTCGATAGGGAACCTGCGCTCGACCAGCTGAGCGTCTTCTTTTGCGCGCGTTGTGCTCGTCGGGTCAAAGATCTGGCCGATCGCGACGAAGACCCTGGCCTCGCCCGGGCCGACGAGCTGTATCTGCGCGGGTCCCTCGAGCGCGCCCGCTTTCGTTATGTCGTCGCACTGCTGCAGCGGCCCACAAACCCAGAGCGTCTCAACCGGGTCGGCGTCAGCTCTGCAGCGCTGGGCGCGCCACTGCTTGCGGAGATGGCGTATCGCAGCTCGATCCTCATCGATCCCAGCTATCCCTTGCCGTACTACAACTATGGGCTGTTGTACGCGCCCTTTGACGCCCATCGCAGCGTTCGCCTCCTTCAGGCCGGGTTCGAGCGGGACCACAACCGCGTCGAGGCCCTTGGCTTCCTTGGCCGGGTTTACACCGATGTCTTCGAGGATGAAGCGCGAGCGTTGCGTTACTTCCAGCTCTACGTCCGAGAAGGAGGCCAAGACCCCGAGGTCCTCATGAGGTACCAAAGGCTCGTCCGCCCTTCGCTCTTCGAGTTCGAAGAGGGCGAGGTCTTTGTGTTTATCGCGAACCAAGGCGACGCCGCGTTGGCGTCGCGAGCTTTGGTGGCGAGCGTCAAACGAGTCATCTGGGAGGCGGAACTCCGCAGTTGGACACAGCGCAACGGGCTCTCCACGCTCGCCGAGATGCAGTGAGTTTAGGCGTCGTCCGAGAACAAAATGCGCATTTGGGCGAAGTCAGAGGTAGGAGGGCAAAAGGAGGTCGATGCAGGCGATGCCCAGCATCGTCGAAGCAGACCGACGCTGCCATCACGCCTCTGGCGATGCTCAGATGGGCAGGTTGTTTCCTGACGACGCCTTAGTTCTGACGGGTCACTTCGGCGGGGGGGCCGGGATTGTAGAGGTCACTGAAAGCAGACGAAGCGTAACCGCCATTCTCGAGGCGACCTCCACCTGTCACCATCACCATGCCGTTCGACAGCACCACGGAGGCCGTGTCGAAGCGTCCCTCCTTCATGGTCGTCGCCAGGGTCTGGGCCGTGTAGGCGACCGTTCCCTGCTGAGTAGGCGTGAGCAAATCCGCCGAAGCGATGGCCGCCAGGCTCGAGCCGTCTTCACCAATGCCAATTCCGCCCAGGGCGATGAGGTCTTCGTTGGCAAGCGCCACCAAATCGAAGAAGGCGCGCGGTTTGCCCATGCTCGTTGTCGAGAGCTCAGGTGCCCAGCGTCCCTCGACGGTGTCGAGGATCTCGATCGAAGCGGTGGGGCCCGCGAGCCCAGGCAGCGTCAACCCGCCCGCCACGACCACGTAGCGGCCCCGCTCGGCGCTGGGGTTCACGACCGCGTGTCCATAGCGGGGAGTCGCCATATCCTGAAGCGTGTCGCTGAAGGCAAACGCGCCGGACTGGGTCTCGATGAACAGCTCCGTGCTGGCAAGAACCTCAGTTTCGTTCACACCACCAGCGATGAACACCAGTTGTCCAGTCCCAACGGGAATCATTGTGTGGTCCGCGCGGGCATCCTTCATGTTGCCGACCTGCATGTAGACCTGTGTGTAGGGATCGATGAGCTCGGCGCTGCTGAGGAACACCTCGTTGCCAGCGGCGTCATAGCTCTTGCCTCCTGTAATCAGAATGCTTCCATCCGTACGCATCACGGCGGCGTGGTGGGCCCGTGCCTCGGTGATGCTTGGCCAAGCCGTGACGGTAAAGCGCCCGTTGGCGCCGAGCTCGATGAGGTCGACCGACGCCGTGGCGGCCAGCTGTCCCTGACCGTTCACGGTGAGTCCTCCGATGATCAGGATCCGGCTGCCATCGAGCTTGATGGCACTGTGGTAAGCACGGGCGACAGTGAGACGAACGGGCGAGTCTGCGTCGTCGGTCACGAGATCGTAATAGCCAGATTTCGGGTCATAGACTTCGAGGGTGTCGGAGAAACCAGCAATGTGGGTCTGCTGAATGCCCAGCCCTGGCGTGGTGAACTCTGCGCCACCCGCGACAAGGACGCGGCTGTTTCCGAGTAACGACGCGCTGTGCCCGGCGCGTCCCTTGCCGCTGGTGAAGCCGCTTGGTTGCACTTTCGGACCTTGAAAAATCGCGCTCACGGGGCTGATGGTCCCAACCCCAGTCAGATACACCCAAAACGTCGGACGATCGGCGTCAGCCTCGAGCATGGAGAAAAGTGGGCTCCCGCCCGAAGCAATTACGTTGGCCGGAGCGTCGAGGACATCAACGTAGATTTGCAGGTTCGCGCCGAAAGGAATGCTCTCCGCGACGCCAGAACCAGGGTCACTGTCGACAGCGATCAGGGACTGAGCGACCCGAGTTCGTGTGTTGCGTTCGACCACTGAGACCCGAATTCGTGAGGCATTTGCGGGGATGCCAAGGTCCTCAGGGGTGAACAACCGCAGTGTGATGCGCGTCTCCGCAGCCTCATCGGCTCCGCAGCTTGGCAAGAGGAGCGGCGCGACGAACAACGCGAGAACGACGATGACCGCGCGCAATCGATTGGGGAGCAAATTGAACTTCATGAAGCGAACTCACATCAATGCAATTCTTTGCTGACCGTACTTGGGAGATTGAACAGTGCTCACCACTCGATAGTGGCGTTGAATCCTGTCACGTCGGTGCCGCTATCAGACATGAGGACGATGGTCAGAATCGCCGCACCAGCGACTCCGACTCCGACTCCGGTCCACAGCCACGGATTCTCGTACCAATGGTCCTGCGCCAACGGGAACCCTTTGATGAGCTCCTCGTCCTTTGGGGTCACAATGGTCGTGTCGCTGTTGGTCTCGTCGGTCGTGGTGTCGACGTCATTGGTGTAGTCAGGAAGCACCTTGCCGGTGACCAGAGCGGTAACCTCCGACTTGGCCTTGAAGTTTTCGGGGCCGATCACCTCGGTGCTCTCGACCACAGTTCCCAGCGAGGCGTCGAAGATCGCGTCGATCACCTTCTTCGACAGCTTGTAGCCATCAACGTTGACGCTGAGGAGCTCCTTGTCGAAGATCGACGGCTCCAATAGTCGCAGGGTCTTGGTTTCTGTGGTGTAGAGGAGCGCTTGTACGGCAAACCCTTCGTCGACGGGGACGATCAGGGCTGCCACGACGTATGCTGCCGCCGAGCGATTCGCCAGGTCACGGGCTGCAAAGCGCACACTGTCTCCGATCTCACCAGTCGCCAACGCGCCGACGAGTGCGGCCTCAGGAGAGCCTTCCGCTCCCTTCTTGACGAGTGAGGCGCTCAGCGCAGTCGCTTTCTTGGCCTCGATCGTCACCAGACTGCCGTAGGCGGCGCCATCTTTGCGTAGGACGACAAAATGCGTCCCTGCGCCGAGGTCCTCGATGGACATTGGCGTGGCGCCGCGCACTTTCCCGTCGACCCAGATCTCGGCGCCAACCTCCACCGAAGAGGTATCGAGACTGCCGTTCCCCTTCTTCTTCAGGCGCTTGACCGAGTCGGCGAAAGACGCAGCGTAGGCTTCCGGCAACTCCTCATCCGACGCAAAAGTAAACTCTGGATTGTAGGCCAACAGGCGCCGAATCATCTCGCTTGATTGGGTTTCGTCCCCAATGTGCTGGTAAGCGATAGACAAACGAAAGAGCGAGTCTTCGACCATCGACCAGTCGGTGATATCGGTCGTGTTGGTCTCGAGGTAGTCGAGCGCTTGGGTGAGGCTCTTGGCCGCATCTTCGAAGCGCTGGTCGACATACTGACCACGTCCAGCTTCATATAGGCGAGTTGCTTCGGTGATGGCCGGACTCACCGAAATGACTTCGGTCGCACCGGTCAGTTGGGGAAGAACAGCGACGGTCGGGTCGGCGTCCAATCGCTGTCGTACGACCTTGGTAATCTGCTCGACAATCCGACTCTGCGCCTGATTCTGGTAGCCCACGAAATCGGGCATGTAGAGCTTTGGGCTTCCTTGGGCCAGGGCGGCCGCCGTGCTGGATGCGAGCAGCGTGACCAGGACGAGCATCCCGATACGAATGCTGGCCATGGTGGCTACGGGTTGTCTGTGGTTGCGTCGCCGCACAGGATCCTCCGGGTACTGAACAGGGCCGTCAAATGCGGCAGCAAGACCATGAGAGGCACCGATTGATTCGCCGTCTTCATTCGGTGCAGAACTCGGCTGCTTGCACGAGGTTCCGCAAGCATCCGCAATGAGGTATGTATCACCCTTTTGACTCAAGAACCATCGCGGTGCAGTACCACAACCCCCAAACGCGGTCAATCACCGGATCTCCGGCCCTAGACACCCCTATCGGGAGGGATGCTGCCCCTCCGACCGAACCTGGATTCCAAGCCCACGGAGAGCAACCAGCCCAGCGTCATCGATGACATTGCGGCTCACGTCGAGAAACTCGAGCCCTTCAAAGACAGGGTCGGAGCCGAGGATCTTCGCGCCATCGTTGGTGATGACGCCATCTCTGAGGGCCAGCCTGCGCAAATTTGCGAAAGGCTGCAGAGAAGCCAGATTGAAGGCGCCTTGGTCCCCAATGCTGGTCGAGATCAAGCCCAAGGCCGTCAAGCTTGGCGTAAACCGAGCGTCTGCCAGATGATTCACGCTGTTAGGTCCGAGCCTCGTCATATCGTCCGAGCGCAGTGTGAGCTCGGTGATGGTGGCCGCGCTCCGGCCCAGCGCTTTCACGGTGTCGTCGGTCAATTGCGTGCCGCGCAGATAGAGGGATTCCAGCCCGCCGCAAACGGGAGCCTCCAGGACGCTCTTCAAGGTCATTGGGGAGAGGTTGCCACGCAACCACAGATTGAGCTCCCTCAGGGCAAAAGGGGCCATGTCGAGCTTGGCAATCACATCCTCTACGATGTCATCGACGATGACACCGAGGACCTGCAGGCTCGAAAGAAGTGGGGAGGTGAAGACTTCCGCCACTCGCCTGAGATCGTCCCCCTCGACGTGTACAGAGAGCTCGACGACACGGCCGTTTTCGACTTTCGGGAGGTGGTTGTCGATCACGAACTCGAAGGCTGGACCCACCAGCGCGTCGAGGTGCCTCTCCAAGATCGTGCGTTCGAGCTCCTCGAGTTCGACCGCTACTGGGGAGAGCTCGTCGTCTTGGAGATCCAGCCCAATCTGCGCCTGCTCTAGAGCCTCGAGGAAGAACCCTTTGGTCAGCAGTTTCGCGGCGAGGTCGCGGCGTTGGTTCGACGAGCGAGGGTTCAGGGCGACTTTCATCTTGAGGTCGGCAATGGTCATGACGGCCCGCTTCTATCTGAAGTGTTTGGCGGTCTCCTCGAACAGACGCTGCGCGATCACAGAGCCGAGGCACAGCCTGTGGGACTTCCCACGTTGAGACCGCGGCAACTCTAACGTCTCCTGTGCTCGCTGAGAAGCCAGCGGCAGGGGGCAATGGTATGCAAGCGACGATTTGCCATGAGAAAACGACAGCAGCCAGACGATGTACCCGCCGTACCGCTCACCGTTGCTTCCTTCCGGACCTGGCGGAGTTTGCGACCGTACGTCACATCGTCTGGCTGCTGTCGCCGAGCTTTAGCTCGAGAGCGGAGAGGGTGGGAGTCGAACCCACGGTACCCTTTGGGGGTACACGCGATTTCCAATCGCGCACCTTCGGCCACTCGGTCACCTCTCCAAACCGCACTCGAATATGGCCAACACTAAGGAGGGGGTGGGATTCGAACCCACGGTACGTTACCGCACACATGATTTCGAGTCATGCGCCTTCGACCGCTCGGCCACCCCTCCAGAATCTTGGGTCACGATGGTGACCCGCTTCGGATGTTTTCAAAGAACAACTGCAGCCCGCTCTCGCAAAGCTCCTTCAGGACACCCTCCTCGACGCCAGCACGATGCGACTGACGGGGGTCCTCTGCCAAACAATATAGACTTCGCAACGCACCAAACTTAGGGTCTCGGCAACCAAACACGATTCGGCCGACCCGAGCCTGGAGGAGCGCCCCAGCACACATGATGCAGGGTTCGAGGGTGACGTACACGGTGCTCTTTTTTGGCAGCCGCCAATCACCGAGCGCCTCAGCCGCCATTCTCAACGCGTTGAGCTCCGCGTGGCCCAGAACTGCGCCGGTCGACTTCCGGTCATTGCAGCCCCAGCCGATGAGCTGTCCGTCGGCGACGACAACAGCCCCGACCGGGACCTCCCCACGCCCTGCTGCAAGCCGCGCGTTCTCGAGCGCCAGCATCATGAACTGCACGTCCCAAGACGCCACGCCGCCCCCAGACACCGAAAGAAGAAGTACACCGGAGAGGGATCGAACCTCCAACCTACGGCTCCGTAGGCCGTCGCTCTATCCAATTGAGCTACCGGTGCGTGAATTCTCAATAAGAGCGGAGAGGGAGGGATTCGAACCCTCGATATGGTTCACCCATATACTCGCTTAGCAGGCGAGCGCCTTCGGCCACTCGGCCACCTCTCCCTCGACCTCTCGCCGAAAACTATTCGAAGAGAAACTCGCGCTTGGGTATCTTTACCCTATTCTGTCAACGTACGATCCACACGTTCGTAGCACGAGTGGTCTGCCGGCGGCCTGCCGAACGTCCGGGCGGTATAACACAGCCAAATTGAGCGCGCAACCAGAAATGAGCAACACTCACACAATCGGATTTCGCTCGCTTCTTGTGGTTTGGCTCGAGCTAAGCGAGTTCCCACGCTCGCGCTCGCTCGTTCCTGCTCGTTCCTCGCGAAGCTTGCCGAAAAGATTGCGAAAAATTAGATTGTGACGCACTCGAAATTGGCGAACACCAACTCTGCGCGTGCGAACCACGTCCCTTGGAGTGATCATGGACAGACCCAAAACACTCGATGTCCGCGCGTTTGTCTCTGATGAGGGCGCCGCAGACAACGGCGCGCACGCCCTGCACAAACTCCTCGAGTTCAAAGGGCATTCGTTGCCTTATTCGGCGATCAAAGCCATCTCCGGTGATGGTTTCAAATTCGTTTACGACAAGGCCGCGGTCTTCGAGGCTCTGCGTGACCTCACACCGACCGACTTCTTCAGGGATTGTCTGAACTTCTTTGGCATACAGGGGGCTTGGCACACCGGCTATGGACTCGCCGAGGTCGAGCCCATGCTCGAGTCCGCGTTCGCCGCCGGCAACCCCACCATCACCAGCAACCTCGACGACTCCTCCCTCGGCTACCAGCTCATCGTCGGGTACCAGCCGGGCGCTCCGGCCGCCGTCGCCGTGCGCGCCGCTCGCAGCGCCGAAGAGCTAGGGGAAGACCCTCCCGCTCGTTGGATGGCGTTCGACCGAGATTGGGACGGTCCTGTCACGAGTCGGGCGCGCTGGGATCTCAACCCCGTCTTCGTCATCGACTCCGCTGGCTCGACCCCCACGCCAAAGCCCGCGGAACAACTGCAACAAGCCGTTGATGCCGGCTTGCGGTCCTTCGAACCCTTCGAAATCGCCTACGCCACCAGCGGCTTCGACGACGCCTATGCCACCGAGCCCACCGCAGGACGCAACGCCTGCAACGGACTCGAGGCCTGGGCCGCACTCGGCGACGACATCCAAAATAGACCCGATCTCTCCAGTTTCGCCTTCACCTGGAAGGTCGACGCCCTTGCCGCACGCTTACGGCATGACAGAGCCGCCTTGGCAGAATTCTTCACCGTGCACGCCAAGCACCAGAAAGGTGACAAGGCACAGCTCCTCACCTCGCTTTCTGAGGTGCTCACCGCCATCGCGGAGAAAGCCAAGACGCTTCGCCAGCTCGCCTGGAACCAAGACACCTACCACGTCCAAACCCCCGAAGACTTCCAACAGCTCATGGCGTCGTCACGCTCGCTGGCTTACCCAGTGCCTGAGCACCGGGGCTTCCCCGAGCTCCTCAGAGCGGTCGGCTACGAGGATCGCATGCATACCACCTCGTGGGGATTGGCCATCTTCATGGACGATGAGGTTCGCTGGCAACACGTGGCGCGTATCGTCGACGAGTTGGGCAATGATGAGGCTGACGTCGAGAACTTCCTGCGCAGGATCGCAGACTGACGTTCGCGCCCTGAGCTCGGCCGCGCAGGAACTCGCACAAGAAACAGGACGAAAGTCCCATTACTCGACGGTTTTCTGCAAAAGCACGTCCAGCTCTTTGGCGGCTTCAGGATAGCGCTCCGAGAAATCCAGCATCGTGGCGAGGAAGTCCTCCAGCGCCTTTTCCATCTTGCGTTGCAGCGTCTCTCGATAGGTCTGCGCTTCGTCTGGGGTCAGGCCGTTGAGCTTCTCCTCGAAGCGGTCGCCGGCCTCCGTCATCTTCTTGTTGTTCTCTTGAAGGTAGGTCTTGAGCAACTCCTTCACGAGCTCCGGCTTGTCGATGTTGTCCTTGACGATCGCGGTCATGGCCGTGATGTGGCCGACGACCTCGTCCGAAGGATCCGCCACTTGGGCGGCCGCTGGAGGTTCTTGTGGCGGGGTCTCCTGAGCGAAGGCCGAGCCGCACAGTGCCAACGCGCTCAGAAAGAGGAGCGTGCGGCCGAGCTTGATGAGAGAAGGGAGTGGTTTCGGGGTGTTCATGTTCTTGCTTGGTGTTGAGCCGGTAGGCCGCATCGGATGCGGAGTGGAAGTGATGACGTCGGCGCTTCGAGGCGTACGCGTCCTGCTTCCACGAAGGCCTCGAGCAAACGACGTGTCGCAAAGAGAGCCGCCTTTGCGATCGTCTCTGAGACCGCCTGAATGTAGCGCGTGGGCACGCTCAGAGTCACGGCTTTACAACCGAACTTACTTTTCTGCACAGCGGCGGCGCCCGTCCCGCCTAGGGGCAACGACTCGAGCTGATAGGGAGTGGCGTGCTTCTGGGCGAACTCGTTGCAGCGGTCGACCAATCCTCGGTCGGAGAAGTTGCAGGAGTCCATGACCTTGCGGACGTAGACACCGATCTCGTCCATATGGCAGGCGACCATCACCCGTTTGGGTAGGGTGTCGCCTCCGGAAGGCGACGATGGGGTCGCCTTCCGGAAGCAGATAAGATTGCCCATCGCATCTTCGTCGATGCGGTCGCAGCCCCCGGACACCTCAACATGAATTAAGGCGCGTAAACGCTCCTCTCTTCCTGGCGCACCGGGAGCCTCAGCCAACCCCTTGAGCAGATCCACTGACTAGACCATCTGAGAGTAGTACTCGATGATCAAGTTCTCTTGAATCTCGAACGGGATGTCCTCGCGCGAAGGCGCCGAGGTGATCGTCGCCTCCAACTTCTCTTTGTCGAAGCTGAGGTATCCAGGACGAGCCAACGACGGGGCCTCGACGGACTCGATGATGATCGCGACCTTCTTGCTGCGATCGCGCAGCGAGATGACATCACTGGGGCGAACGTGGTAGCTCGCGATGTCCACCTTGCCGGCGTTCACGCGGATGTGGCCGTGATTGACGAGCTGACGGGCAGCGGGAATCGTCGGCGCATATCCAGCACGGAAGACCATGTTGTCCAATCGCCCTTCGAGGAGCTGGAGCAGGCGCAGACCGCTGTCACCCTTGGCGCGGGTGGCCATCTTGATGTAACGGCGGAACTGGCGCTCGCTGATTCCGTAGTTGATACGCAGCTTCTGCTTCTCTTCGAGGCGTACGCGATAATCACTCGCCTTGCGACGACGTCGCTGCCCATGTTCACCAGGCGGGTAGGGGCGACGGTCGAGGCTTTTGCGAGTCAGACCGGGCAATTGCTGCCCATATCGTCGGAGGATTTTTACGCGTGGACCTGTGTAGCGACTCATGGGTGAGTGCCTCTCCTTGAGAAATTTGGGCCGCGTACAAAGGTTGCGACCCCATATCGAATTGAGAAGATTCTCGGACGGATCAATGTGTTCCAGATGCCCTTTGAACGGGCCGAAAGCGTATACTTGTGACCTCCTTGGCTGTCAAGTCTCGAATTGCGTCCGCTGCCTAGAAAGCAGCTAGTGTAACGCTTCACATGTGTCCGTGCTTATGAGCGTGGCCTTTCAGGGAAGCAGGGCTCTGCCCTGACCCGCCGGGGGACTTTGTCCCCCGGACCCCCAATGACTTTCTTTTTTCTGTAAT
>Ga0210044_10007698_pt1 | contig 13642 bp, 12 predicted proteins | sample CryGey13umfilter_2_FD_183959 | JGI IMG/M metagenome (GOLD analysis project Ga0210044, IMG submission 183959) | Groundwater microbial communities from aquifer in Utah, USA - Crystal Geyser 4/9/14 3 um filter (SPAdes) (version 2) | ecosystem: Environmental > Aquatic > Deep subsurface >... | reverse complement strand
TGCGGTCCGACAGCTTTTCTGACCATTCGCGGTCAAGGCTGCCACGGAATAGCACTTTGACAAAAAAGTACCACGTACCGTTCCGGCGTTTTTCCAGAATCACCACGGGGTTGGCGTCAGCGGCCCGGAAACCGTCATAGTCAAGCAGCTTGTCTTTAAACCTGATACCCACGTTACCCTCGGGAGTCACCAGGAAATCCTGTACCTGCCCAAAGTACCATAGGCTGTCGGGATCGTCGGCTTCCAGAAACGGCGACCGGGGCAGGAGTTCAGCCAATACGAATTCGGCCATAACCTTCGCCAGAAGCGCCGCTTCCCGCTTCCGCCGGTCGTGTTCTTTCCTTCTCTCGCTTCTCGGCATATTACACCTCACTTGAAAATTTTCTTCAGCTCGCGCCAAACCCAGCGAGCCAATAAGAATAGGATTACGGCCGCTATGATCAGGTTAGCGCGGGTTTTCAGGAACTGATCTAGTGCCCGAGTAAAACCCGTCGGATCGATCAGCGCCCAGGCAGCCAGCAGGCCAGCCGCCATCCACATCAGCTGTCTTAGAAATCTTTTGACTCGCCGAATCATGGTCGGCCTCCAAAATTATTTTACCAAAAGAACCATCTTTTCTAAACCCGCTTTCCGTTTCGTCATCCTGCTTGCTTGCAGAGAATTTATTCTCTACTTGTTTCAGGATCTTTAAAAACGATCTTGGAAAAGATGGGGAGGAACCAACTCCTGGCGATATTTTACCCAATGACTGCGGATATCCCGCAGGTCATCGATAACCTTCTTCGTGCGCCGCTCGGCGCGTTTTGTCCCGGGCAAAGCACCAAAATACCACACGAATTTCAGCTGGGGTCCGAGTAAAAGTATTGCCGCCCCCGCCACCAAGGCGAAAACCCAACCCATCCAAAGCCATTCCATCCATAAACGCAAAACGTATTCCATCGTTTACCCCCACGTTTTTTATTTTAAGAACCAACATACCCTAAAAGGCGGCCCCCCTGAATGCTACAGAATACTGCAGAAAAGAAGAGAGCCGCCTTTTAAACTACGTTAATCCTCCGTTTGTTTTCAAAAATTTTTAAATCTCTCCTCTTTCTTTATCGTACCGGTAGTATATCATATACTTGATTTCCTGTCAAGAGTTTGGCGTGATTTTAGAGATTCTTTTTCATCGGCTTAAAACTTTTTCGATGTATCTCACATGGACCAAATTTTTTAATCGCCTCCAAGTGTTCTTTTGTTCCATATCCTTTATGTCCGTCAAACCCATACCGCGGATATTTTTTATGCGCCCGCCTCATCATTCTATCACGCGCTACTTTCGCGATAATCGAAGCCGCCATACACAAAAAAACTTTCTCGTCGGCTTTAATAATAGGCTTCTGTGCGGGTGCTACGAGAACCGTTCTCGCAATATTACGAGAACGGTTCTCGTAAATATTGAAATTGCCGTCAATAATCAAAGCGTCGATTCCACGCAAGATTACGCTATCGCGTAATTTGGCGTGGTCCTCGACACGGCTCAACGTTTGCAGTTTTCTATTTAATTTCGCGACTGCCCGCCTCATCGCCAGCTTATCCGCTTCAAAAATATTTATCTTATCAATCACCTCATGCGAAACGCTCGTCACCGCCCATCCTATATTTGGATGACTGGTTATAATTTCATACCATTCCTCTCTCTGCTTTTCGGATAACTTTTTTGAATCCCTGATTCCTCTAAATTTCTTATCGCCGATCACCGATTTCCTATCATGTATCATGACTGCCGCAGCCGACACCGGTCCGGCCAGAGGCCCCCTCCCCGCTTCGTCAAGACCGGCGACACATTTATAACCCTGCTTATATAATTTTTTTTCTTCTTTAAAAATATCTTGCATTTTTGTTCTTTATGACACATACTGTCTTTAAGATTTCGATGGCGTTTCAATTCAAAAAGGAGCCAAGCGTGGAACCAAAAAGTTTTGATCCGAATAACCCCAAATTAGTCAAAGGATTTTTTCTCGCTATCAAAAAGGCTTGCCAGGAACTAAGCTTCGACCTTCGCCGCCTTGACTGGTTTAACCTCTCACCGGCTCACGCAGACTTTTATCGAAAAAACGTAAATCTGCCCGACCGCTAAACACCTTGTAATTTTAAAACCCCCGAACTTTGGGGGCTTTTTATTACCATTCAACTTTTTGTCTGTCTGTTTTTTTCTGCCCCTGATGGCGTTTTTCGTCCATGCGTCTTTCTTTTGAAGACTTCGTTGGTTGAGTTTCTTTTCTTTCCTTCGCAACCACCAATGTTCCGGCGACAAGTTCGTTCAGGCGCTTGATCACCGCTTTGCGGTTAGCTTCCTGACTTCTCTCTTCGCTTGCCTCAAGACAAAGTTCGCCACCCTGATTAATACGCGTCTCAAGCCCCTGCAGAATTAACTGCTTTTGCGTGTCGTCAAACGCCTCTGAGCTTGCCACGCGCCAACGGAGTTGGGCGCAGGTGGAGCGTCGGTTGACGTTTTGCCCGCCCGGACCGGAGGAGCTGACGTATTTCATTTTTAATTCTTTCTCGGGGACAACGGGAAACATATCGTCCCTCCTTTCGTAATTAATTTTTGGCGCTTCAAAAGTTTCCATTCTTGGATGATAGCATGTTTTTTGCTTTCCCGCAACGCATTGCGGTACTTTCCCACAGAAGATATAATAAAAGAAACCTTGCGACAATTATCGGTTTACGATCAATCTTCAATTTATTGATTTTTAAACATTTTTATTTGAAATTGAAAATTGAAAATTGAAAATTGAAATGCGTTTCACGCATTTACACGTCCATTCCCACTATTCGCTTCTCGATGGCTTACCCAAGATCAACGACCTAATTTCCAGAGTCAAGGATTTGGGTATGGATTCAGTTGCCCTGACCGACCACGGAGTGATGTATGGAGTGGTAGAATTTTATAAAAAAGCAGTGAAAGAAGGCGTCAAGCCGATCATCGGCAACGAAATGTATCTGGCGCCCCGAACAAGGTTCGACAAGGAAGCAAGAATTGATCAGAAAGCTTTCCATCTCCTCCTTCTGGCCAAGAACAAGGCCGGCTACGAAAATCTGATCAAGCTTACAACCAAGGCCCACCTTGAGGGATTTTATTATAAGCCACGCATCGACAAAGAGCTATTGAGAGAACATGCCGACGGCTTAATTGGTTTAACCGCCTGTTTGTCGGGAGAGATTCCCCGGGCGATCATCGCTGGCAATATCGAAAAAGCCGAAGAACTCGCCGCGGAATACCGGGAAATTTTAGGTCCGGAAAATTTTTATTTGGAAGTCCAGCACCATCCCAATCTTGAGTATCAGGAAAAAGTCAATCAAGCGCTAATTAAGCTCGGCAAAAAGCTCAAAATTTCCCTGGTTGCCACTCACGATGTCCACTATTTAAACCCGGACGACGCCGACGCGCAAGATATTTTGATGGCCGTACAAACTGGCGCCAAAACCGATGACGAAGGCCGCCTGACAATGACGGGAGAAAATTTTTCCCTCCAGCCGCCGGAGCAAATGATAAAATGGTTTAGTGAGATTCCGGAAGCAATAGAAAACACTCAAAAAATTGTCGAACAATGCAACTTCCAGCTGAAACTCGGAGAAATTCAGCTGCCACATCTCAAGGTACCGACAGGGAAAACGCCCGAGGAGTATCTTAAAGAACTTTGCCAGCGCGGACTAGCCCAACGCTACGAAAATATTACTAAAGAAATTTCAGATCGCCTCAAATATGAACTCGGCGTTATTGGTAAAACCGGATTTGCTTCATATTTCCTAATCGTCCAAGATTTCGTCAACTGGTCAAAAAATAGCGGGGTGATTGTCGGGCCGGGACGCGGATCAGCTGCTGGCTCCCTCGTTTCCTACTTACTTAACATCACCGACATTGATCCGTTACGCTACGACCTCCTGTTTGAAAGGTTTCTTAATCCGGAACGGATTTCTATGCCCGATATTGATTTGGACTTTGCCGACGCAAGGCGCGACGAGGTTATTGCGTATATTAGAGAAAAATACGGGGAAGATCACGTCGCCCAGATTATTACCTTCGGTACCATGGCCGCCCGGGCTGCCATACGCGACGTCGGACGCGTGCTAAACTATCCTTATACTTTCTGCGACCAGCTGGCCAAGATGATTCCCTTTGGCCTAACGCTTCAAAAAGCCATCGACGAATCGGCGGAACTCGGTCATGCCTACAAAACCGATAACGGCGCCAGAAAAATAATTAATATGGCGATAAAATTAGAAGGCGTTGTCCGCCACGCTTCCACCCACGCCTGCGGCCTGGTTATCACCCGCCAGACGCTTGATGAGCTAACGCCCCGCCAACATCCGGCCGGCGACGAAAAAACAATCGTCACCCAATATGAAATGCATTCTATCGAAGACCTTGGCCTTTTAAAAATGGATCTTCTCGGACTCAAAAACCTAACAATTATTGAAAACGCGCTTAAAATTATTAAAAATACTTGCAACGAAACTATCGACATAAGCCGTCTGCCGCTTGACGACAAGCCAACTTATGAATTGCTCCAGGAAGGAAAAACCACCGGCGTTTTTCAACTCGAATCTGGTGGCATGAAACGCAACCTTAAGGAACTTAAGCCAACCCAGTTTGAAGATATTATCGCCATGGTCGCCCTCTACCGGCCCGGCCCAATAGAATTCATCCCCGAGTTTATTGCCCGCAAACACGGACTGAAAGAAATTGAATATCTGCATCCAAAATTAGAAACAATTTTGAAAAACACTTACGGAATTTGCGTCTACCAGGAACAATTAATGGCTATCGCCAAAGAATTGGCTGGCTTCACGCTGACCGAAGCCGATATCTTAAGAAAAGCTGTCGGCAAAAAAATCAAAAAACTTTTAGACGAACAGAGGGGGAAAATGATGAACGGCATGATTAGGAATGGAATCTCCGAAGAAATCGCTTCAAAAATCTGGCAATGGGCGGAACCTTTCGCCAGCTATGGATTTAACAGAAGCCACGCCGCCTGTTACGCCATGGTCGGCTACCAGACCGCTTATCTCAAGGCGCACTTCCCCACTGAATTCATGTCCGCCCTAATGACCTCTGAAGAAAACGATATTGAAAGAGTTTCATTTCTGGTTGACGAATGCCAAACAATGGGAGTCCAGATTTTACCCCCCAACATCAATGAAAGTCTGGCCAACTTCACAGTGATAGAAACGAATCAGATCCGCTTCGGACTCCGGGCGATCAAAAATGTGGGAGACAATGTCGTTAAAACCATCATAAACGAAAAAAAGGCGAACGGACCCTATAAATCAATCAGCGACTTTCTTGAGCGAGTGCAGACAAAAGATCTCAATAAAAAATCTCTAGAAAGCCTCGTAAAATCTGGCGCCTTTGATGCCTTGGGCGAGCGCAATGAGTTTTTGCTCAACATGGAAACGCTTTTGTCCTACGCCAAAGAAACCCAAAAAAATAAATCAAATGGACAAATCAGCCTCTTTGGGTCAAACTCAAAAGTAGCCAACCACCAATTGAAACTCGCCGAGGTCCCGCCAGCCACCAAAAAAGAAAAACTATTCTGGGAGCGCGAGTTGCTCGGCCTCTATATTTCCGGCCACCCAATGAGAGAATACAAGGAATTGCTGGAAAAAAACTCACTTCCGATCGGAAAAATAACCAAACAGATGGCCGGCAAACAAGTAAAAGTCGGCGGGATAATTAATAAAATTAGAAAAATTGTCACTCGCACCGGCCGACCGATGCTTTTCGTTCAGATAGAAGACTCTCAATCCAAAACTGAAGTCATCGTTTTTCCGAATGTTCTCGACAAAACCGCCACTATCTGGCAGGAAGACAAAATGGTCTTAATAACAGGAAAAGTGTCCGACCGAGACGAAGAAATTAAAATTATTTGCGATAGCGTAAAAGAAATTACGTAAAAATTCACCTAATTTCTAATTACCTCACCCTACGGGCGACCACCCGAAGGGTGGTAATTCACCTAATAAAATCGTAAGTAAAAATGTCCAGTTCGAAAATTTTGTTATTTGGCATTTTAATTTTTATTAGAAATTAGAAATTAGAAATTTCAAGATGGATAAAGAAAACAAATTAAGCATTCTTCGCCATTCCACCGCTCACCTATTAGCAGTAGCGGTTCTCAGAATGTTCCCCGAGGCTAAACTCGGCATTGGCCCGGCCATTGAAGATGGTTTTTATTATGATTTTGACCTGCCCAGAACCTTGATTCCCGAAGATCTGCCGATCCTGGAAGACAAGATGCGAGCGATAATTAAAGAAAATTACGCTTTCGAAAAACAGGAAATTGACGCTAAAAAAGCAGCAGAGCTGTTCAAGAAAGCAAAACAAACCTATAAGGTCGAGCTGATCAAAGACATTCAAAAAACACTTGAAGGGACTAAGTCCCTTCAAGGGGACTTAGTCCCTAATAAAATTACCATCTATAAAACCGGCTCTTTCGTCGATCTCTGCGCTGGTCCCCACCTTGATTCAACCGGCGAAATCAAAGCTGATGCCCTCAAGCTCCTAAAAATCGCCGGCGCCTACTGGAGGGGTGACGAAAAAAATAAAATGCTTCAACGGATCTACGGCACGGCTTTTGAGAACAAGGACGATCTGGATGAATATTTACACCGTCTGGAGGAGACGGAAAAAAGAGACCACCGAAAAATCGGAAAAGACCTGGATCTGTTCATTTTTTCCGACCTCGTTGGAAAAGGATTGCCGCTTTTCACCGAAAAGGGCTCGATTATCCGGCGCGAACTTGAAAGATTTATTGTCGACGAAGAATTAAAACGCGGCTACAAACACGTCTATACCCCCGAGATCGCCAAAGTTGATCTCTATAAAACCTCCGGCCACTATCCTTACTATAAAGATTCAATGTACCCGATAATGAAAGTTGATAACGAAGAACTGATACTCCGGCCAATGACCTGCCCACACCATTTCCAGCTTTATGCCTCAAGACCGCGGACATATAAAGAACTGCCGATGCGGATCGCCGAGTTGGCCAAACAATTCCGCTACGAAAAATCGGGAGAACTGACCGGCCTGATAAGAGTAAGGAGCTTCTGTCTGGCTGATGCCCACATCATCTGCCGCAAAGACCAGGCGGCTTCGGAAATAAACAGCGTCCTGGACCTAATCGAGTATGTCGCCTCAATTTTCGGTTTACAATCAGCCATTGATTACCGCTATCGACTTTCCCTGGGCGACCGGAAGGACAATAAGAAATATTTTAAAGATGATGAAGCCTGGAATTTTGCCGAAAATGTTCTGCGTGAAGTTCTGACAAAAAGAAAATCGCCGTTTTTCGAAGCGGCCGGCGAAGCGGCTTTCTACGGCCCGAAAATAGATATTCAGATGAAAAATGTAGCCGGCAAAGAAGATACCGCTTTCACCGTACAATATGACTTTGTGATGCCAAAAAGATTCAACCTCGTTTACGCCGACAAAGACGGTCTCAAAAAAGAAACAGTGGTGATTCATCGATCTTCTATCGGCGCCATTGAACGCTTCATGGCATTTCTGATCGAACACTACGCCGGCGCCTTTCCTCTTTGGCTCTCCCCTATTCAGGTTGAGATCATTCCCATCAGTGAAAAGTTTAAAGATTACGGCCAAAAGATTGATTCACTTCTAAAAGAAAATGGTATCCGCTCACAGATGCGCGACGCCGACGAAACGCTCGGCAAAAGAATCCGCGAAGCCCAGCAACAAAAAATTAATTACATGCTCATCATTGGCGAAAAAGAAATAGAGGCAGACAATGTGGCGGTAAGAAACAGAGAACAAGGAGACCTTGGCGCAATGAAAATAGATGACTTTATTAAGAAGATAGAGGAAGAGATGGCATCAAAAAAGTAAAAACTGCCAATCGTAAAACCTATACTTAAAATTCACCTAATTGCCTAATTCACCTAATTCCTAATAAAAATTAAAATTCCAAATAACTAAAATTTAGAATTAGTCATTGGACATTTTATTAGGTGAATTACCACCCTTCGGGTGGTCGCCCGCAGGGTGAGAAATTAGACAATTAGAAATTTCTGCTTCTTCCCTCGCGCAATTATCTTTATTGGATCGCGTTATTAATTGCCACTGTCATTGGCATCGGCATTTCGCTTTGGGCCTATCATCAGATCATCAACATTCCGCCGCCGACCACGCTTGAAATGAAAAGGCTTCCAAAGACAATTTTTATCGACTCGCCAGCGATGAACGAGCGCATAGCAAATCCTATTAAAATAGCGGGTCGGGCTAAATCAGAGACGGGCGCAATAATAGCAACCTTGTTAGACAAAAACGGAATGACCATAGAAACGGCACGAGTATCGGTTAGAAAAAACGAGCTCACTCCTTTTGAAATAGAGATAAAATACAAAAGACCAAATACAGACCTTGGCCTTATTAAGCAAAGCTTGCGTGAGCGTTCCGCTCACAATTAAGCAAAGCTTGCGTGAGCGTTCCGCTCACAATTAAGCAAAGCTTGCGTGAGCGTTCCGCTCACAATTAAGCAAAGCTTGCGTGAGCGTTCCGCTCACAATTAAGCAAAGCTTGCGTGAGCGTTCCGCTCACAATTAAGCAAAGCTTGCGTGAGCGTTCCGCTCACAATTAAGCAAAGCTTGCGTGAGCGTTCCGCTCACAATTAAGCAAAGCTTGCGTGAGCGTTCCGCTCACAATAACGATAACTCAGGATCCTTTTGGCGAAGATAGCCTTACTTATAAAAAATCCGTTTTAGTGAAATTTCCCAATTAAGCCACCGCCTTCAAACAGCCTTGGACAAATGGCAGTTTTTTTGTTAAAATCGCGGCATTAATCTAAAAACCAATGAAATACCATATTATAACCTATGGCTGCCAAATGAATGAAGCCGACAGCAAAAAGATCGCCAGCCTGCTAAAATCACAAAGGCATAAACCCGTTGAAAAAATCGATGAAGCCGATTTGGTCGTGATTAACGCCTGCTCGGTCAGGCAATCAGCCATGCACCGGGTATACGATAAAATTAATAAATATCATAAAGACAAAAAAATCATCCTGGCCGGTTGTGTTTTGGAATCCGACAAGAAAAAATTTAAGGACAAGATATATCAATTTTGGCACCCTGACCATTATTTTTATTGCCAATCTATCCGAGAACCGCTCTCGGACCACTCAAAAGACACCGCCCTCGTCTCAATAATGACTGGCTGCGACAATTTTTGCTCCTACTGCGTTGTTCCCTATACGCGCGGCCGGGAAAAATCTCGTCCGGCGGATGAAATCATTAAAGAGATAAAAAACTTGATCAAGAACGGCCTTAAAGAAATTTTGTTGATGGGGCAAAATGTGAATTCTTACCACTCAAGCGGTAAGAATTCATCCTCCGAAGCTTCAGCGAAGGAGGATAAATTCATAAGTTTCCCCAAATTATTACACTTGCTCAACGCTCTCCCCGGCAACTTCACAATAAAATTCCTCAGCTCCCACCCTAAAGATATGTCGGATGCATTGATTGACACGATTGCCGAATGCGAAAAAGTCAGCGAAGAAATCCATCTTCCCGTCCAAAGCGGAGACAATACGATTTTACGCAAAATGAACCGTAAATACACCGTGGCGCACTACAAAAAACTGATTAAAAAAATCCGGCAAAAGATGCCGGCTGCCACCATCTCAACCGACGTCATTGTCGGTTTCCCGGGTGAAACCAAAAAACAGTTCGAAAATACAGAAAAATTATTTAAAGAAATCAAATTCGACAAAGCTTACGTCTCTATCTATTCCCCCCGCCCCGGCACTGCGGCTTACAGATTAAGAGACAATGTGCCTCACGAAGAAAAAAAGAGACGTTGGGAAATTCTAAATAAGATTGCCAATAAATAGACATGGAGCATGACATTAAAAAACTCATTGTCATCCTTGGTCCAACTGCCTCCGGCAAATCAGATTTGGCCGTGGAAATCGCCCTTCGGCTCGGCTCAGGGCAAGCCCGTAAAAAATACGGAATAAATGGAGCCGAAATTATTTCCGCCGACTCAAGGCAGGTTTACAAAGGAATGGATATCGGTTCGGGAAAAATAGCTAGAAAAGAAATGCGGGGCGTGCCGCACCATCTTCTAGATGTGGCTTCGCCGAAAAAGAGGTTTACGGTAGCGCAATACCAAAAGCTGGCGCAGAAGACCATCAAAGATATTTGGAAGCGAGGCGAAATTCCGATTCTCTGTGGCGGCACGGGATTATATATTCAATCCATCGTTGACGACTTAGTTATTCCCGAAGTCCCGCCGGACGCTAAATTACGCGCAAAACTGGAAAAATTAAGCACTGATGAATTATTTGAAAAACTGAAAAAGTTAGACCCACGTCGGGCAGAAAACATTGACCGACATAACCGCCGACGACTGATTAGAGCTTTAGAAATCGTGATAAAAACCGGCAAGCCAGTGCCGGCGCCGTCATTTGCCGAGGTCTGTCCTCGGCAAAATATGCCGAGGACAGACCTCGGCAAAATATGCATCCTCCAACTCGGCATTACTAAGTCCAAAAAAGAGCTTAAAACCAAAATAAAAAAACGCCTGCTAAAGCGCTTGAGACAAGGCATGATTGCCGAAGTTAAAAAATTGCGCAGCAACGGTGTTCCATGGAAACGGCTGGAAGAATTCGGCTTGGAATATCGTTACATCGCCCGATACCTGCAAAAAAAAATGACTAAGCAAGAAATGATCGAGCAACTTGAAAAAGAAATTAATCAATACGCCAAACGTCAGATGACCTGGTTCAAGCGTGATAAACGCATACATTGGATAAAAAATTATAAAAGAGCGGAAACACTGGTAAAAAATTTTCATAAAAATCACTACTAAATCTCCCAATCGAACATCTTTAAAAAAGACGGTGATTTACCGTCTTTTTGTTTATTCTTTGGAGTTTGGTCGCGTCTTTTAAGCAAAAAATACAAAATCAGAATGATGCCAAGAGGCGGGACCCACCAAAGCGCAGTTACAACCAAATAGTAAGACACGCAAACAAAAGCCGCAAACACACAAAAACCCACAAAACAAACAGAGGCGCAAAATATGACAAAAATTATCCAGATAACGCTCGCTACCATATAAAACAATTCCACTATCATCCCCCCATCACTTTTAGTTGTCAAATAACAAAAGATTGCCAATCAACATAATTTTCTCTTCAATATCTCCATCACTACCTGCGGATTAGCCTTCCCCCCGGTCTTTTTCATCACTTGACCAACTAAAAACTGCAGCGATGCCTCTTTGCCCTTTTTATAATCTTCGACCGGCTGAGGATTTTTTTCTATTATTTCATCAATAACTGTTCCTAAGGCCACGACATCGCCAACCTGCGCCAGATTTTTTGTTTCAATGACGTGCGTTGGGTCAATACCAGTCTTGAACATTTCTTCCAAAAGAATCTGCGCGCCCGAAGAAGAAACTATCCCCTTAAAAACAATTACTGTAAATTCAGCAAAATTCTCAGGAGTGATTTTACCCCTTAATTCGTAATCGTAGGCTTTTAGCTTGTCAGCCGCCCGTGGAATCTCAGTAATAAGATAATTTGCCGCTAATTTATATAATTTCTTTAATTCTGCCTCGTTAAATTTTCGCGTCTCGTGTTCAGTTCTTGTTAATTCAGAACATACTTCTTCAAAATATTCACCGAGTTCCTTGTTCTGCGCAAAAGCCTCCGTGTCGTTTTCCGGCAGGTTATATTCGCCGGTTAACCTCAGACGCTTTGCTTGGGGTAATTCGGGTATTTCCGCCAAAAGCAACAATTTGCGATCATTTAACGATCTTAACGGCGGTAAATCCGGCTCAGGAAAATATCTGTAATCATGAGCCTCTTCTTTGATACGCTGTGAAAATGTTACCCCCCTATTATCATCCCACCCTCGCGTCTCCTGTATCACTTTTTCACCCCGTTTCAAAACTTCGGCCTGCCTTTTGGCCTCATATTCAATCGCCCTCTTCACCACCCGGAATGAATTCAAATTTTTAATCTCCACCTTGGTTCCTAACTCTTTTTTTTCAGATCCCGATTCCCGCAGGGAAATATTCACCTCACACCTCATCTGTCCGTTTTCCATTTCGGCCTCGGAAACGCCCAAATACCGTAAAATTAACTGCAATTCTTGGCAAAATTCTCTTGCCTCTTCGCCAGACTGAATATCCGGCTCCGTCACTAACTCCATCAGAGGCACTCCGGCCCGGTTAAAATCGACTAAGCTGTAGCTAGCCTCTTTTTGGTGAAGCAGTTTTCCCGTGTCCTCTTCCAAGTGGATACGGCGAATTCGGATTTTTCGTAAATTCTCACCCATGCCGTCACCCTGAACTTGTTTCAGGGTCTCATCCCGAGATGCCGAAACAAGCCAGCCCGGAGCGAGGCCGAAGGGTTCGGCATGACGATTATTTACCATTACTTCTAGGTAGCCCTCGTAACATAACGGCTTCTGATATTGAGAAATCTGATAGCCCTTGGGCAAATCGGGATAAAAATAGTTTTTTCGCTCAAAAAACGAATCCTCGGCGATCTTACAATCCAAAGCCAATCCAGTCTTTATGACCATTTTTACCGCTTCTTCGTTTATAACCGGCAAGCTGCCAGGTTGAGCGGTGCAAACGGGGCAAATGTTAATATTAGCCTCTTTTTCCAAGCCAAAACCATTCTGGCAGCCGCAAAACATCTTACTTTTCGTCTTTAATTGGGCATGGACCTCCATACCGATAACGGGTTGATATTTTTTCATAAAAACTTCTTTTATTTTTTCATTGTATCATAAAATGCCCGCCAAAAAAAGCGTTTCGTGAGAAACGAAACGCTGCCATCATCTTGCGCTATTTAATAATGTTTTTTCATTAATGCGCTCGGAAATCTTGTCAAGTCTTGAAATTTTTCGATAGTATGTTAAAACAAAGACAACCTGAAGAAACAAAGCATTCTTTGACAAAATAATAACCGTCCGCAGAGCAAGGGAGACGACATAACAATGACTGAAGAATTAGAACGAAAAATCAAAGGGCAAGGCAAACGGCTCTTGGCGGCAGTTAGCAACAAAAAACCGCCAATATTCCAAGGGTTATCTGGACGAATCCTGGAGCGCTGCATGCGCAATGTAAGCTTCAAGACGGAAATTTTGCGCTTCATCGAAAACCTGCCGCGATTGACTACACCCGAAACAACGATGCAATATCTTAACCATCATTTTCGGGAACAAAGAAATCAAAGCCTGCCATGGCTGGTCAGACTATTTTTAAGAGCCATTCGATACAATAACAAACTTATTGCCATAATGGCCGACAAATTTATCCGCGCCGAAACCAAAAAAATCGCGCGAATATTTCTATTAAATAATGATTCCGAGACAGCCCGCAAAACCGTAAAAAAGATGCGAAGAGAAGGATTCGCTTGTACCATTGATATTATTGGCGAGTCAGCGGTCGGCGAAAAGGAAGCGGCCACATACCGTCGCCTATACTATCTCCTGCTCACGCAATTAGAAACCGCTCCGCCATGGAAAACGCTCGGCAATAGCGACCCGAACCTAGACTGGGGCTACGCGCCAAAAATTAATATCGCGCTTAAGCCATCCAGTTTGTGCTCAACGCTTGATC
>Ga0210044_10007693_pt1 | contig 13648 bp, 20 predicted proteins | sample CryGey13umfilter_2_FD_183959 | JGI IMG/M metagenome (GOLD analysis project Ga0210044, IMG submission 183959) | Groundwater microbial communities from aquifer in Utah, USA - Crystal Geyser 4/9/14 3 um filter (SPAdes) (version 2) | ecosystem: Environmental > Aquatic > Deep subsurface >... | reverse complement strand
AGTCGAGAATGCGGTGGGCGCTCTCTTCCACCTGATCGCAACAGTCAATCCACTTCTTCGCGTCTGTGTCACACATGGTCTCAGTTTGGTACTGCACCTGGCGAGCGCCGCGTTCGGTCACAGAAAGTACTGGTGCCACGACGTATCGTCCTCAAAGCGCTTGCCGGGGCCGCGGTCAACCACTCGCCCAAGCCGAAGCACGACGATCTCATCCGAATGGGCAAGGGCAGCGTCCACTCGCTGTTCGACGGCGAGGATCGCGACTCCTTCTGTGCAGAGGTTTTTCAGTGCCTCCAGTACTTCCTCAGCAAGCGCGGGCGACAACGCAGCCGTGGGTTCATCGACTAACAGCAGCCTGGGGTCCGGTACCCGGTTTCGCGTCAGCGCCAGGGCCTGCTTTTCGCCACCGCTCAGCGAGAAGGCCACTCGCTTGCGAAGGGGCTGGAGCAACTGGCGCCCGGCAAAGACCGTTTCCAGCCGGTCGGCCAATTGGGCCCCGGCCAGCCGGATACCTCCCACGGCGGCATCTTCTTCCACCAGCAGTTCCCCGAAGACCTGGCCTCCCTGGGGCACGAAGGCGACGCCGTGTTCGCACATCCGGTGGGTCGGTAGCCCCGTGGTGCAGACTCCGCCCACCGCGACGCTTCCGGCGTAGACCTCGGCGATCCCCATGATGGCCCGGAGCAACGTCGACTTGCCGGCACCGTTGGGGCCGATGATGGTGGTCCACTGGCCCGCCGGCAGTCCAAGGGTGACGTCTTCGATCACGGGCCGGCCCTGGTAGCCCGAGGCAAGGTCCTGAAGCTGAAGCGCCAGCGGTTCCGTCATCGGAGCTGCGCCTCCACCGCGCGGGGATCGGCCCGCACCTCTGCGGCAGGCCCGTCTAACGTGATTTGACCCGAGACCATCACCACCACCCGGTCGCAGGTGTCGAAGGCGAACGAGAGGTTGTGCTCCACGATGAGCACGCCGATACCCTTCGCCGCCAGAGCCGCCAACAGCTTGGCAACGACCCGGGTAGCGCCGGGGTCCAGGTCGGCCACGGGTTCGTCGAGCGCCAGGAACCGCGGCCGTGCGGCCAGGCACTGTGCCAGAGAGACGCGCTTCCGTTGCCCGAACGACAGCTCGGCAACGCGCGCGTCGGCGAGCTCGGCAACCCCAACCCAGGCGAGCGCGCGGACAGCCGGCTCATGCAGCCCTTTCACCTGAGCGAGTGGTCCACCCCAGCCAGGTAGTGCGGCATCTCCGGCCAGGAGCCCAAGGGCGACATTCTCCCAGACCGTGAGCTGACCGGCAAGCCGCACACGCTGGAAAGAGCGGACGAGCCCTCGGCACGCGCGGCGGGCTGACGACCAGCGGGTGATATCTAAACCGTCCACGCCGACGCTGCCGCCGTCGGCGCGCGCAGTAGCAAACAGGGCATCCACAAAGGTGCTCTTGCCGGCGCCGTTGGACCCGATCAGCGCACAGAGCTCGCCGCCGCGGAACGTGAGCGACACCCCGTCCAAAGCGGTTGTCCCCCCGTAGTGCTTGCGGAGTTCCAGCGCCTCGACTCGCCCTACGGGCGGCGGCCAGTCGTGGAGGTGTTCCTCGAAGTCCGCGATCGCGTTGTCGGCGGTGTAAACCATGGGCGGTCCTGCGCGGCTCACTCCCGCGCGTGAGTCACGAAGCTGAATCCTCTGAGTATTCCAGCGGGGCGGTAGAGCAGGAATCCGAACAGCAGGGCGGCACTGAGCCCGTTGCGAAGCTCGGCGACATAGGCTTGCAGCGCCGGGATCAGCCGGCACGCTTCCGGAAGCAGCAGGAGCAGGATCACGCCCAGCACCGGGCCCCAGGCCGTCCCCGGCCCTCCAACCACCACAGCGGACAACAGGAAGAGCGAGAGACCGAACCCGAAGCCGTCCGGGTTGATGTACCCGGCGTAGTGTGCATACAACGCGCCAAACAGCGCCGCCAGTCCGCCGCTCAGTGCCAGAGCAGCGCACCGCTGCCACCCAACTCGCTGCCCGAACGCCGAAGCGAGCACTTGGTCTTCGCGGGAGACGTGAAGTGACAGCCCGAAGCTGCTGTTTCGCACCCAATGGCACACCCAACTTGCGACGACTGCCAGCGCGACCACAAGCGGGAGCACGGCTGCCTTTGAGCTGAGTCCATGACCGGGCACGGACAGCGGGGAGATGCCATAGATGCCCGCCGAACCTCCCGTCACGGCGTCGGCGTTCTTGCACGCGGCCACGGCGACGAGTTGGACGGCGAACGTCGCGATTGCGAAGTAGTCGCCCTGCAGCCGTGAAAGCGTCGCTATCAGCAGCAACCCGCACAGAGCGCCGGCACCGCACGCTGCACCCAGCGCCGGCAACATGGACACGTGGTCCCCCTTGGTCAGGAGAGCGGAGACGTATGCTCCCACACCGAAGAGCGTGGCGTGGGCGAAGGACATCAGCCCCGCGTCGCCGACGCACAGGTTCAGCGACTGGGCGACACCCACGTAGAGCGCCAACAGAATGCAGAGATGTAGGGCATAGTCCATGACGGGGTCATTGATTCCACAGCGGGCACGGGTTGGCGGTCAACCGGTCGAGGGCGCCTGCCACTCCAAGAGACCCTGCGGCCGAATCAGCAGGATCAGCAACAGGACTCCGAAGGTGATGGTCGACTGCCACTCACTGCCGATGTACAGCACACCGAGTTGATTCAAGGCAGCGAGGACAAGTCCGCCGGCGAGAGATCCGTACCATACCCGGGCACCGGCGACGAGGCAGGCAACGACGCCCACCAAGAGCAAGTCGAAGCCCGTTGAGGGAGAGAACCCCGTGTCGAGCCCGACGAGAACAGCGGCGAATCCCGCCAGAACGGAGCCGGCAACGATGGCCAGGCAGGATACCGCCTCGGGGTTGATCCCGTGGAGAGATGCCAGATCCGAGCGGCTGGCTGTGGCACGCAAGTAGAGACCAACCCGGGTTCGGTGCATCACGATCCAGAGCGCGCCGGTGGCGAGCAATAAGCCAATGAGTGCTGACAGTTGTACCGCCGTGACGGTGGCCTCCCCCACCGTGAAGCTGTGCCGTATCCACGGCGCGTCCAGTGTCCGCGGTACCCGACCGAACCACGCCGCCAGTATGCTATCGCCGATGACAACGATCGACAGTGAGGCTACCAGGAGGATCAGCCCGCCGGCGTTGGCGCGCCGCAGCGGGCGATAGCCCAGGAACTCAACGAGAATCCCGGTGACAACCGCACCGAGAATGGCACCGGGAATCCAGGTGCAGGGACTGAGGCCGAACTGGTTGCACAGCACGTGAGCCGTGTAAAGCCCGACGGCTATCGTGGTGGCATGTGCCGCATGGAAGAACCTTCCCACGCCGTACACGAGGGCGAATCCCATGCCCACCAGCGCATAGAGGCTCGCGTTACCGAGGGTGTTGACGAGTACCTGCTCAACGATTGCGTCTCACCTCGCCCCGGCGGCAGCTCCAGTCGATAGCCCGGGGGCGCTCAAAGTGCCCTGTGCCGCTGACTTGCCGTCCTGCGGATCGGCGCAAGGGCGTCCCGCTGGGTCGATCTTCTGCGCGGCCCGTTTGAGGTCAATGATTGTCAGCCGGGGGCTCTCATGTGTTTCTCGGGTTGCCATGGGTGTCTCACCGCCGCTATCGTTCGGACAGCCTGCTCCGCAGAACTGCAGACCGGCCGTCCTGCGGATCCGGGCAGGGGAGTCCGCACGGGTTGATCTTCCGTGCGGCCCGTTTGAGGTTGATGATCGTGAGCCGGGGGCTCTCATGCATTTTGCGGGTTTCCATATTCATCTCCACCCCAGTACTATTGTGTCTGAACTGCACTCTCCGCCGCCAGCAACTGAGCGCCTACGGCCGCTACCTCTTGGGCCGCTTGGTCCGTGCTCACGCCGAAAGACTTGGCGTACTCCTGAACGGTTCCGTCGCTTGACGCGCCCCGCACGAGTCGATCAACCACCCACGCGGCCGACCGGTTCAGCTTGACGAACAGGGCTCTATCGACGTGCATCGCGATGCCCCCGTCACAGAAGACTTTGCATCGCCATGAGGCGCTCAGGTCAGCCACGGGTGATCATCTGCCTATTGTCGGGGCGTTGCGGCAAGGTCCCGGGCTCGCACCAGGCGGTCGGGAAGGAACAGCAAAAGCCGTTCTGCCCCCTCACTGTCTCGACTCTCTCCTGCGACAGTATGTCTGAAAGCGCCTCCTGCCGGATATTGCCGAGGCGCTTCGTGGGGTCGACACAGAGCCTTACTTCCCCGTCGCAGCCGACCGAGAAGGTCGTCCGTAGCCGAGGACATGGCTTCTCGCCGTAGGTTCTTGCGCCCACGTAGAGGGGCGTATCAATCCCGAATTCGCACCGGTCGATGGTGGCCAGACGGAGGAAGAACTGCGTTAGCTCGTGGTTGCTCAGGGCTTCGTCTTCGAGAGACTCCGGCGCGTCACCGTTTGGTGTGTACAGCGACTCAAAGTAGGGCGCAAGACCATTTCTGCGACAGTACCGCAACACCTCTTCCAGGCTCTTCGTGAGCGAGCGCAATATGTACGACTCTGCACACAAGCGGGGTGCCCGAAGACCGGCGGACATCAGCGCCTGCAGGCCGGCGAGCATCCTCAGGCTGCTGCCGGGCACGCCGGTCACAGAATCTTGGGCGCCGTGGTCCATGCAGTTGCGCTTCACCAGCACCCGGTGAATCTGCGCGGCAATCTTCTGAGCCAGGGCGTCGTCGATGAGGGTCCCGTTCGTGTAGAGAACGACCTGCATGTTCTGCGCGTTCGCGTAGTCCACCGCCGGCCAGAAACACTCATCCATCAGCGGTTCGCCGGCGCCCGCAATCACCAACTCGCGGACGCCATGCTCGTGGGCGAAGCCGATAGCCTGCTTGCTCTCCTCCAGCGACAGGGAGTCGCCGCCGTTTCGACGATTCACTCCGGTGAAGCAGAACTGACACGCCAAGTTGCACACCGACGCCGTGTCGAGGGCGAGACTCGAGAAGGTCCCGCAGCCGTTAGAGGTCACTGGGCCTTCCCACCTTTCGCGCCCGGCAGATCCATGGGCTTGTAAGCGCCACCCTTGACGACAAACACGCCGTAGCGCTTGCCGGTGGCAATCCCTTCGGCGGAGATCGAGAACTCGCCGGTGGCGCCCACGTAGCTCTGGATGCCGTCAATCACTGCCTTGCGAAGGTCCACGGCAGTCAAGCTGGCTGCCTTCTGCGCGACTTCGGCAATGATCTTCACAGCATCGTAGGCGGCGGCGCCGTTGATGTCGGGCTGGTTGCCATTCTTCTCCTTGTAGGCGCGCGAGAACTCCTTCCACGCCTCCGTGTCGCTGTCGGCAGGAAGCGCGAACACGACGCCCTCGGCAAGCTTGGACTTGTCTGCGTAGACGGCTTCGTTGCTGAACGTATCTCCGCCGAACACCTTCGACTTCACGCCGAGGTCTTTTGCCTGTCGGAGCAGCGGCAGGGCTTCGTCGGGGTGCACAGGAATGAAGAACACGGCAGGATTCAGGGACTTCACCTTGGTGAGTTGGGCTCTGAAGTCCGTCGCGCCCGGCTCGCACGTTTCATTGGTGGCTACTTTGCCGCCTTCCGCCTGGAACGCCGTCTCGAATGCCTTCGCGAGTCCTTTGCCCCAAACGTCGTTCACGTGGAGGATAGCTGCGTTCGCGTGGCCCAGGCGCCGCACGACTTTGGCGACCTCCTCTGCCTGGGCGGCGTCGGACGGAGCCAACCGGATCATTGCGTCTTTGGCTTCATCGAGCTCAAGGCTGGACGCCATGGGTGCCACCAGGAGTAGCTTTGACCGCTTGGCGACCCCCGCCACCGCCAGCGTCTCGCCGCTGGAGAAACCGAAGAGCACGTTCACTTTGTTCACCGACACGAGTCTCTCGGCCGCGGTCAGCGCCTTCGTTGGGTCGAGTTGGGAGTCCTCATACACCACTTCGACACGCTTGGCTTCCTTGTTCACTTCCGCCAGCGCAATCTCGATCGCCTTTTGCTGGACAGCGCCATAGTCTGCACCCCTGCCGCTCAAGGGCAGCACGTAACCGATCTTGACGACTTCGGGCTTGGCCGGTGTGTCGCCCGTTCCGCCGCTCTGCTCCTTGGGCGGACATCCGCAAAGGACGACCGCCGACACCGCCAGAGCGCAGAGCAGGCCGATGAAGCTGCGTTTGTTCTTGAATAGCTCAGTAAGCATTTCTGTTCACTTCCTCAACAGGGTCCGAAAATGTCCATCTCACGCAATAGCTCTCGTTTCCGCTGCCCCTGAGGCGTGTCGAATCGGCAGTACGCCGAGAAGACGTCCGGGTGGGCAGCGATGAGCCGCACTATCGGGTCCGAGAGTTGCTCCGGAGTTGTCTGGATGAGACCGGAGGTCTCGCCTTGCACAAACCGAAGCTGGCCGGCACCGTCTTTCGTGAGCGCAGCCGCGGCCAAAGGCGCCAACTGGAAGAGCCGCACCCACACGCTCTCGCCAAGCTCGCTCAGCCACACCCCCGTCATGAGGGTCTCGTAGAAGTCCTCGACGGACTCGTCGGGGTATCCCCACATGAGCGAGCAGTCGATCCACAGCCGATCTCGAAGCGCAGCGACCGTTCGAGCCATGGTCCGCAACGCCTGTGGGCGGCCCAAGCGTTTGAGCAACGCCTCGCTGCCGCTCTCGAAACCGGCGAAGACGCTGAAGCAGCCCAAGTCCGCCAGCTCATGGAGCAGTTCCTCGTCGACTCGACTCAGGTTGACGTATGAAGACCATTCGACATCGGCACAGATTTCCTGCATCGCCCTCGCCGTCTCAACGGCTCGGCGAGGCAAAGCCGTGAAGCCATCGTCAGCGATGTGAATTCGCCGCACGTTCAGGCACTCCGTGAGGTACCGAACCTCGCTCAGAACCTTCTGACTTGGGCGTTCAGCGAACCTGCCGCCCCACTGAGACGGGACGGTGCAGTACGGACACGAGTACGGGCAACCGCGCGAGGTTGAAAGATAGAAGCGGTCATAGTCGAGACCACTAACCAAGTCGTATGCCGGGGACACCGTCTCCCGTTCTTTCGGCTCGCACTTCCTTGTCGTGCCGCCGGCGGCAGTGAAGACTCCTGCTACTTGGCTCCACTCCGACCTCGGCGTCGTCAGTAGCCGCTGGATTGGCTCTTCACCATCGCCGACAACGACGGCGTCGATGCTCGGGAAGCGGCTCACCAGCTCCTGCGCTACGGACGAAGGGCCAGGACCACCGAGTACGAGGGCGCCCTGGAATCCGTTGGACTTCATCAGGTCGCAGGCAAGTACCAGGTGCGGCAGCACGTGCTCATAGGCGCTGATGCCCAGCACTGCAACCTCTTCGGCGCTCAGGAACCGGGCGATGGCCTCCGGCTGCCACCGATCGTCGGTGTCAATGAACTGGTAGTCGTCGAAGAGGACTTCTGCGCCAGTCTCACGCACAGCGGCGGCAATGGTGAGGGCGCCCAATGGCGTGCAGCGGTCAGCCGTAGGGCCAGACCCCACCACGAGATTGGCGATTCGTACCGGTCCATGCATTACAGTGCTTGTGGAGATGAAGCCATAGAGTAGCGTACCGCGCGGAATCCGGTTCCTGATGTCACCGCACACCACTCGATAGGATACGGACCGCCCGTCGATTCTGGATGTCACAACGGTCTTGAGGGCATTGGTCGGGCCATCTTGGCCCCCGTTTCCATCGTATTCAGCCAGTGCCTATTCCCAATGTCACCGGACGGGGGTACACTCTCGGCCTGCGCCACCAGACGCGTCACCGTCCGGCAACTGGGTCGGACGAAGGAGCTACAGAACATGCCCGACCGTACCCATGGCGAGAAGCGAATGGAGGAACTGGCTCGCAAAGGCATCCACGGGCGTGTGCTCGCGTTCTATGACCGATGCATCAGGGACATGAGCGCTGGAGCCGACCTGGCAATCCTGGACCTCGGAGCGGGGTCCGGCCACGTCAGTCTCTGGCTCGCCGCCCAGGATTGCGTGGGTTCGGTGGTTGCTTACGACAAAGCGCTGAAGTACATGCGAGAACTGCCAAAACACCCGAAGATCGAGAAACGGTCGCAAGGATCCAACACTGCACTGCCGTTTGGAAGCGACGAGTTCGACGTGGTGATCTGCAGGTACGTGTTCCATCACTTCGAGCAGAAGGCTGAATCGCTCCGCGAGGTGCGCCGAGTGCTGAAGCCGGGCGGTCTGCTTCTCCTCAGCGACGCCGTCCTTCCCGATCACAGCAAGAGCGTGCTCAACCCGCTCCTTCACGTGCGGGAGCAGAACATCGGCGGCTATCTGACGTACCACGAGACACTGAGAGCACTGGAGGACGCCGGGCTGTGTCCCGTCCTGTGGCGACCGTATACGTACTCCTACGAGTCATTCGCCAAATACCTCGAAGCTGTAGACGACGAGTTCACGGACACAGCCCAAGACGTCGGACGCCTTGTTGCACCGGTATTGAAAGCCAAGCTCCGACGCGCCTGGGCAGCCCTGGACGCACGCGTGAGGACCGAGATGCGCGTCGAAAGCGGCGATCGCGGCATCAAGGGCTTTAGCTACGACATGTTCGACGTGGCCTGCCGGGCGGTCCCAGTCACCGGCTCGGACTGACATCGCTGGCTTGGCCCCCTTGCCGGCAGGTAACTCGCGCCGGGCATCCCGGTGTCGCGTCCCTCGCTTCTCACTTCGGTTTCTGTCCTATGATGGTCACGCAACGCTCGACGTAGTCGGGAGCGATGGACCCGTCGAGAGGGTCGAGCTTCACGTCCTCCAGCCCGGCACCCTCCAGTAGCTCCATGGCTGTTTCCGGGTGGAACGGAGCGCCAGCGAAAGGGTATGCACGCCTTTCGCGCAACTCCCCGCCCCTCTCCTGCAGTACGTAGAACCGCATCACCTGCGCTATGCCGCTGAGGGCGCCCTCGTCCGCTTCATAGGCCGTGGAGTCCAGGAACATGACTCGCCCGCCGCCGTACTCCGTCCACCCGCGCCATTTCACCAAGTCTCGTGGCCCGGGGCGGCCCAACTCGCCCCTCAGGCCAGGCGTCCAGCGCTTCGAGTCGAAGACCACGTAGCCACCGGGACGAGTGACCGCGGCCATTGTCCTGAGCGCCGCCACCATCGCCTCCCGGGTCATGGCGTGGTACAAGGCGTGGCCGACGCACATGACAACGTCGAAGTGATCTGAACCGCAACGACTTGGCAGCTCCTCCCACCGGCAAGTCATCAACTCGATTCCGCCGCCCGAGCCCGCCGCACCGAACGGGTGGACGGTCAGCGGGCGGCCTCCGGTTTCTGGCTCAGGGAAAATAGCGTTCAGCGCGCACATCGCAAGCATCCCGCGGCTGCCGTCACTCCCAACAAGCCGCAGCCGCCTCTCACCGCGCTTAGCAAGTCCGATCAGCGGGTCGCCCGTGCCGCAGGCGCAGTCGAGGACGCTCTCCACGTTCAGATCGCTGAACAGTCGGAGGTAGGCGTCAGCAACGTCAGGCCGATATGCTTGCCGCTTTCGGCCCTGAGCGGCGCACATCACGTCGTACCAGGGCGCGAAGGCGTCGTAGAGAGCGACCACATCTTCAGAGGCTTGCTGGACTACGGACATTCGGAGGTCCTCCAATTGTCTGTCAGGAGCGCCACGCGGCGTCCAGTTCTTTCTGAGCCGTTGACTGCGGCCTGCACTTGCCAGTCTAAAGGCGTCAAGCCGATTCTCGATGTCACTGGGTGCAAACGGCGTTTTTCTCCAAGAGTACTTCCCGCGCAGGCGATCCCCGATGTCAGACCGGTTCCATCCTGTCGGACGGCGGGCGCCACCCCAGAGGAGCTTTGGCTGTGCTAACACGTTGAGCGGTTCACGGAACCGTTGTGACATCCATTCTCGAATTAAGCCCTCTACCCTTGGTCCATCGCTCGCGCCGGGCGCCGGCGGACGAGCAGAACCATCCAAGGAGATACCAACATGTTGGAGCACACTGACGGGAAGCTGACGAGAATCGGGGTTTTCTACGATGGCGGCTACTTCGCAGCCGTGAGCGACTACTACCGGTACTGCCACCAGCGCAAGGCGCGTGTGTCGATCTCCGGGCTTCACGAGTTCCTCAAGCACAAAGTCGCCGAGGTCGAGAGCGTCGAAGAGCGTTACTGCCAGATCGTGGACGCCCACTACTTCCGGGGCCGGTTCAGCGCCGACGAGTCCAACCAGAAGGGGAAGCTGCTGGACGAACGCAAGTTCGATGACATCCTGATGAAGGCCGGGGTCATTACCCACTACCTGCCGCGCGCTCCGCAGGGCGAGAAGGGCATCGACGTCTGGTTCGCTCTGGAAGCCTTCGAATTGGCGATCTACAAGCGGTTCACCGTGCTGGTCCTGGTGGCCTGCGACGGCGACTACCTGCCCCTGATTCGCAAGCTCAACACCCTGGGCACTCGCGTAATGCTCCTTTCCTGGGACTTCGACGAGACCGACCCCTTCGGCCGGCGGCACAGCACCCGGACTTCGCAGCTCCTGCTCGACGAAGTGACCTACCCGGTGCCTATGCATACCCTCATCGACGACCGCGCCCACCGCAACGACACGCTGATCGAGAACCTGTTCATCTCGGTGCCCCAGCGGACGCCGACGCCTCCGCCTCTCCCCCCGTCTGATCACGGCCCCGCTGCAGTGGAATCCGCGGATGCCGAGCCCCGTCGAGGCACCATTCACAATCTCGTCCCGGACAGAGGCTTCGGGTTCATCACCGACGATAGCGCACCGGGCAATCAGTGGTTCTTCCACCGCTCGGACCTGGTTGGAATGGAATTATCCGACCTCCGGCCAGGCGATCCCGTCGAGTTCCGCCTCGGCGAGGGAGAGAAGGGCCCGAAAGCGGTGGACGTTCGTCGCCCGTAATGCTCAGTTGTCACTACTCACGTACTCGGACAGGATGTACAGAATTGACAGGATGGAACGGCGCACGGACGCCGTTCGTCCGCCTTCACCAAGCCGACTCAGAGGAACCGTCGTGCCTGTAAGGTCCCTGCCGAACTGCGGCAAGGCCATTGACCGGTCCGCCTCATCCTGTGCATCCTGTCAGAAGGTTGTACTTGAGTAGCTACGCTCAGTTTACGGCATACGGGACCGGGTGACCGCCCGGAAGGTGTTTCCGACTGACAGGGAATCCAGGCAAATTCCGAAACGGACCTGCGAGACGCAGCAACGCGCCAGATCGGATGCCATGAAGCCGGCAAGAAAGCCGGAACCGACCTGCTTGACAACGTTGCGATGCATGCACGGCACGAAGCAGTGTCGACTCAAGACCAAACAATGCGTGCATGAGTCAAAGCAGGCAACGATCGTCACATTGTGGCTCGTGTTGGCATCAAAACAAGTCACACATGTTCGATTACAGAGCTTACACACAGCATGAGCGGATTCGCAAGCGGCGAACCAGCCACGGAATACAGTCAGGCAACCTGCGCACGGCACCATCCAGGAGGCGCTCGATCCCAGAGCGAACCTGAACGGCGTCAACCGCGGGTGTTTGGTCAACGTCACGACGAAAGGAGGTGACAACATGGCCAGAGCGAATATCACCGAAGCCACGGACGTGCTGGACCGGATGGTTGCGCATTGGCGCGAGCGGATGGGCGAGTCGTTCGCGGTTGGCGATCGGAAGTTGGCGGACCTCGCCGCATTGCGCGACCAGATTGCGGCGGCAGTCCAGGAGTACGACACCGCGCTGGAAGTGGCCAACGAGAAGAAGGCTGCCCGCGACGCTCTGCTCAAGCAAGCAGACGCGGAGCGCGCGAACTACCGCCGGCAAGTCGCCATCGCCAAAGGAACCCGGTCGTCTGAGTACAGGACGATCCCCGAACCAGCCAAGCCGAAGCCGCGGTCCAAAGGAAGCCCGCCGACAGCGTGAGTGTGAGATCGAGCGGAGGGCCGCCGTGGCGCTCACCCGGCGGCTCCCCGCCTCGGGCTACGACATGAGCGCCGCGCTATGGTCCGGCGCAGTACCCAAGCGAAGCGTCGAGGCTTCCTACCGGAACGCAACCTCGCTGACTATCAGCCTCACCACAGAGACACGGAGAACCCATCGCGGCAGCGCCGCAGTTCTGGAGTTCCTGAGTTCCAGATTCAGGGCGGACGAACGGCGTCCGTTCGCGAAGGACGGGATCAATCTGGAACTCAGGAAGTGAGGAATCAGGCCTTTCAGAACAATGCCTCGCCGTGTCGTTGCCGGGAATCTTCGCAGGAAAACGAGATTCTGGGGGTTAGTAGTACAGAGGCCGCCCGCCTCGTTGCTTTGGGCGGGCGCCTTGGGAGCGGCAACACCGTGAGCTTCCCCTCACGTCACCACTTGACCGCCTCTCAATCGCGGGGCACACTCAGTAGGCGAACGAACAACGGGAAGGTAGTTTCGACCATGACCGCGGCACTACTCGCGACGCGCAACCTGACCGGTCGGAGGGAGTTTCTCGTCACCTTCGACCGGTCGATGATGGGCCGGGCGCTGCGGGCTATGGTCGACTTGGGCATCACGCGGGAGATCCGCTGCTACCCGGGGCGGCGGATGTTGCTCTTGGAGGGCGAGTTGGAGGCTCTGCGTCAGGCGGACGTCACCGAAGATGAGGCCGTCCCAGTCCTCTAATACTACAACCGTACTTAGCTCGGGGCAGGTCTCCGACCGCCCCGAAACGCCCGACCGGAAGGTCTCAAAGGGCTTTGGAGACCTGTCGGTCCGGGAGCGGCGGGGTCAGGAGACCCTCGCCGAGCACGGCTCTGCGTCAGGCGGACGTCACCGAAGATGAGGCCGTCCCAGTCCTCTAATACTACAACCGTACTTAGCTCGGGGCAGGTCTCCGACCGCCCCGAAACGCCCGACCGGAAGGTCTCAAAGGGCTTTGGAGACCTGTCGGTCCGGGAGCGGCGGGGTCAGGAGACCCTCGCCGAGCACGGCTCTGCGTCAGGCGGACGTCACCGAAGATGAGGCCGTCCCAGTCCTCTAACCTCGTCCGAGAAAGGGTCCTGCTTTGCGCCCCGAAACCAACCCGCAGCGTTTCTTGGACGTTCCCGTTCCCCCAGAGCACGTTCGGCTGTCACTGGAACTGGCAGGCGTAGCGTACCGCCTTGCCGTCCTGTTCCCCCGTCCTTTCCCGCGGGCGCCAGGTCTTCAGGGACGAAGACCTCACCGACCTGCAGGAACTGCTCACCGATGACTTCGGCGGTTGCACCTACACGGCAGGGGTGACCCATCCGCTGCTCGAAGGCACGTGGCGGGACGAGACAGGAGCCACGGTGCGGGACAAGCACGTGCAGTTCGTGGTCTACGCGTCCCAGAGCGAGGAGACGCCCGCCTACTTCCGCGACCTGCAAGAGCGCCTGCAGGCCCACGGGAACCAGGAGAAGGTGCTGATGGAACAGGCAACGGTGAGGCTACTCTGAGCCATTCCTGCTCCCTACCGAGACCCAACCTCGAGCACGAACGTCTGCGCGTCAGTCTTCTCACCGGTCTACGCAACGCACCAGGGCAATCGCATCAAATCGGGAGAGCGCATGGCCTTCGCCCTGAAAGGGCAGCTTGAGAGTAGCCCCTCGAACCCCTGGGGTTCGAGGGGCTACTCTCATTTGGTCCTTTCAGGACCCGAATCTGCCT
>Ga0210044_10007691_pt1 | contig 13649 bp, 9 predicted proteins | sample CryGey13umfilter_2_FD_183959 | JGI IMG/M metagenome (GOLD analysis project Ga0210044, IMG submission 183959) | Groundwater microbial communities from aquifer in Utah, USA - Crystal Geyser 4/9/14 3 um filter (SPAdes) (version 2) | ecosystem: Environmental > Aquatic > Deep subsurface > Groundwater... | reverse complement strand
TCTTTATTTTCCTGTAAAAAAGACAATCCACCGGAAAACAACCCAACTACATCAGGTACAGATGAAGTTACAGCAGCATCGGAAAATGCTTTGGCAACAAATATGTTTGACGATGTTTACAAGCAAGTTGATAACTCATCGGCTGTTACAAAAGACTCAGCAGAAGGAATAAAATCTTTAGCAGGTTTAATGTCTTCATGTGCAACAATTACTCTTCCTGATAGTGAATTTAATTTAACTGTATGGCCAAAACACATAACAGTAGATTTTGGAACAACCGGCTGTTCAGGAAATGATGGCAGAACAAGAAAAGGAAAAATTTTATACACAACTACCGGCTGGATGCGTGATTCGGGTACAGTTGTAACTGTAACAACCCAAAATTATTATGTTGATAATTATAAAGTTGAAGGCTTTAAAACAATAACCAACAATGGTAGAAACTCAAATAATAATTTATCTTATCATGTTGTTGTAACAAATGGTAAAATTACTCATCCTGACGGCACTTATCATACATGGGCAACTGACCGTACTTCTGAATGGACTTATGGTGAAACAACATGGTTAAACCCCTGGGACGATAAATTTAGTACAAAAGGAGGCGCAAACGGTATAACTACTACCGAAGCAAGTTACACAATTACAATTGATAACGCAAATCCATTAATAACACAATTTGGCTGTCGTTGGATTCAGCAAGGCATTTTGACTTTAGTTGTAACTTCGCATCCAGCAATAACTATTGATTACGGAAATGGTGCTTGTGATGCTAATGCTGTAGCAACAATAAACGGAACAAATTACCCATTTGTAATGCAATAATAATTTATTTATAAGTATTTCAAGGTTCGTGAAAAACACGAACCTTTTTTTATTAACTGATGTTACGCATGCTTTCAATATTTATTATATGAACATCATTAGACACGACATTTATGTCGTGTTCAAAATATAAACAAAAGAAAACGGGCTTTAGCCCAAACCAAAAATTAATGTTTAATAAGAACAAATCCATACCGTTCAATAAATTTATCATAGTACATGAGCTATAAATCCATTTATAAAATCAATAAATATGTTTTTTTTTGTGCATTTTCACGAATATGGTTAAATAGAGCAAACCTAATATCCGCAGATAATAACTATTCCATGTTCTTTGTTGACCATACGTAATGCACGTAAACTTTTATGAATGCCATTTTGTTTTATATGTTTGGGCTAAAGCCCGTTTTTTCTTCTTTTTTTCAACGCCATAAATGGCGTTGCTAATTATTTTGCGTAACATCAGTTATTAATTAAGACCTAACAGTTTCTAAAAACCTGTTAGGTCTTTTATTATATTTTGTTTTTAACAAATTATTTGTTAATAAAATTTTAAATTTAATTAATTTGTAGTATTTGATTTTGTAACTTTGATTTTTAAATAATAAAAATTATGAGTACAAGGATAATTGAACCTTCAGAATTAATAATAAATCCGGATGGAAGTATTTATCATCTCCATCTTCGTCCCGAACATATTGCAGAAAATATTATTTTGGTTGGCGACCCTGGAAGAGTTCAGATGGTTAGCAGCTATTTTTCGAAAATTGAATGTAAAATTTCAAATCGCGAATTTTATACTCATACAGGTTATTTCAACAATAAGAAAATAACAGTTTTATCAACTGGAATTGGTACCGATAATATTGACATTGTAGTAAATGAATTAGATGCTTTAGTAAACATTGATTTAAAAAAAAGACAAGTAAAATCAGCTCATAAAACCTTAAATTTAGTTCGACTTGGAACGTCTGGAGGGTTACAATCAGATGTTTTAGTTGATTCATTTTTAGTTTCGCAAAGTTCAATTGGCTTTGACGGTTTATTAAATTATTACAAAGACAGAAATAAAATCAGCAATTTAAATTTCGAAAAAGCATTTATAGAATTCATGCAATGGAACCCACTATTACCAAAACCATACATTGTAGATTGTTCCGAAATGCTATTAATAAAACTTGGCAATGGCTTAAAAAAAGGCATTAATATTTCTGCTTCTGGATTTTACGGGCCACAAGGCAGAGTGTTACGACTCCAGATTGCTGACCCCATAATAAATGACAAAATTGAAAAATTTGTTTTTGAAGGTAAAAAAATAACAAATTACGAAATGGAAAGTTCGGCACTTTACGGACTTTCGAAACTTCTTGGGCACAATGCATTAACAATATGTGCAATAATTGCTAACCGCGTTTCAAAAACATATAGCCAAGACTACCATCCTTTTGTTAAAAAACTTGTAGAACATATCTTGCAAAAATTAACAGAATAACAATATGTATAATAAAGAAATATCTTCGCAAATAAAACTGTTAGACGACCCTGATGACAACATTTTTAATGCTGTTCGCGATAACCTTATTAGTCTGGGTACTGAAATTGTACCCGAACTTGAAAAAGCTTGGGAAAGTTCTTTTAGTGAACTTATACAGGAACGTTTAGAAAATATAATAAAAAACATTCAATTTTCGGCAGTAAAATCACAGATAAAAGACTGGGTACAAACAGGTTCAAAAGATATAGCTTACGGAACTTTTTTGCTTGCAAAATACCAATACCCCGACTTATCATGGGATATCATTTCTAAAAATATTGAAAACATTAAAAACGATGTTTGGCTCGAACTTAACGATAATTTAACAGCACTTGAAAAAATAAGGGTTTTAAATCATATTTTTTTTGAAATTTACAAATTCTCTTCAAATAATACTAATTTTTACTCTCCTCAAAATGCTTATTTGAATTTACTTTTCGAAACTAAAAAGGGAAACCCTGTTAGTTTAGGAATATTATATATGTCGGTTGCACAACGTTTAGAACTGCCTGTTTTTGGTGTAAATTTACCGAAAAATTTTATACTTTGTTATGTTGACAACATTAGTTCTTTTCATGCTTTTGGTGATAGTATAGATAATTCAGTTTTATTTTACATAAATCCTTTTAACAGAGGCGCAGTTTTTGGGCGTAAAGAAATTGATTATTTTATAGTTCAACAGAAATTAGAACCTAAAAAAGATTACTTTTTACCATGCCGTAATACTAAAACACTTGAAAGACTCATTTCGAACTTAATATTATCGTACGAAAAATTAGGTTACACCGATAAGATGAGAGAATTGGGCGAGTTACTTGATATTTTGATGGAATAATTTATTTTATTGTTTTCCAATTTTTATAACCAACTAATTGTTTTCCACCAAATAAATTATTCTCGAGCCACGAAATAATTCTGTACTTTGTTTTTTCGTGTTTATTATAGATATAATTCTTTGGAAAAGTTTTAGTATAATTTAGTTTATCTTTCCAATATAATTCTTTAATTCTTGTTTCCATTACTTTTGGGTGCGATTTGTTAAATAAAGGTAGGCGACCTAAAGGTCCATAATCAAATCCACTATCAACAACATTAGAATTGGAAGCGGTAGATTTTCCACTATGTATTAAATCTTGTTCCTTCTTTTTGCTTTTCATGCTTTGTGGTGGTCTAACCCACCCATAATGAAAAATATGAGCATCAATAGGAACTACAGATAATTTACTATCATCAGTTTTTCTAAAAGAAATGGCATCTTTAAAAGAAACAATATTGCAGTTATTTCTAATAACTCTAATTTCATTTCTGCACCAACCATGATAAGGCAAATGATGATTATAATCGCCCCAAAAATGATAATATTTAAATAAAAGTCCTTCAACTTTTTCATTGTTTAAATATTTTGCACAATAATCTTGAATTTTTGGAAGATCGTTCTCATGAATAACCTCATCTGCCTGTAAATAAAAACACCAATCGCCTTTGCACTGGCTTAAAGCTGCATTGGTTTCATCTTTAAAAATTGCACCATCTAAAAATCGTTTCTCGTCCCAAACTCTATGTATTATTTTAATTTTAGGGGAATTTAATGACAAAATTTCCTCTTCGGTTTTATCATCATCTGAACCCTTGCCTAAAGCCACAACAAACTCATCTACAATTGGCAATATACTTAATATCGATTCTTTTATAGGAAAATAAAAGCGGGTGGCGTTACGCACCATTGTAAATCCGCTAATAGTCATAAATGATTGTTCATTGTTTAAAAAAGTTTTTAGTTTCGAGTTTATGGTTCATGAGCATACAGTTGTCATTCATGGTGATATGGTTGTTATATGTAAGCATACAATTGAGTGACCATTGTTTGACTATTGTGTGACCATTGTTAATATTGTTCTATGTTTTACTTCTAACTTTTTACTTTGAGTTGATTAATCCTTTTCCTTTTTACGTCCAAAGTTGATTTTATCGCCAACATTCAATAATTTTTTAAGCCATTCAAATATTAATGCAACGTACATAAATAAAGTTGTAAACCAAATAAAACCAATATTAAACCAAAGTGTATCTATTTTTTTACCAAACAAATATTTATACGGAGCATAAAAATGAGCACGTCCATAATTTGATTCAGGTTCTTTAAAAATTGGTTTTGTCATTTGTATCAGGCGGTCGTCGGTTTCGTAAACAGTTTGAAAACTATTTTTATTTGTTACTAATTCGGACAAACTATTGTTAAAATAATCTTCTTTTAAAGCTATTAAATTATCTTTGCTTTTATATTTTTTTGAAATATTGTTAAACCTTTTATCGCTTTCAACAGTAGATTTATTATATTTTTTTAAGAAATATTTTTTCTTTGTTTCAAGGTAATTTCGAGTATTTTCGGAAATATCAGAATTAAAATTCTTTTTATTTAACTGGGCTAATTTTTTAAATGTTTTTTTAGAAAAACTTTTTTCTAAAATTTCTATTTCGTTGTTTAAAATCAACAAATTTTTATTCATATCAACCTCTTTGGTTGGTTTAGTTAAGTATCTATCGCACCCGTCAAGTTTATTTATTAATTCCGGTAAAAGATAGTTAAACCTGTACTCTGCATAACTTTTCTTCCTTTCTATTTCAAAAAAGTTTTTTTCCCATTCGTTGTCTTTAAACTGTGTAACAGCGAGTGCTTCAAATGCCCAGCGAGAAGTCATTAAGTCGCCAACAAATGGCACATATTTATGCGAAGCAAATGGTTTGTGTAATTTGTCAAATTTAACAATTACACCGCTTAATAATAATTGCGGAACAAGTATAAAGGGTATTAATATGTAAATTGTTACAACAGAATTTAATGCAGATGAAATATTTAAACCGAGCATATTTGCAAAACAAGCTGAACTATATAAAACTAAAAAATAATTAATAGTGAGCCCTTTTATTCCTAAAATGTAATTACCAATAAGTACAAATGTAAACATCTGAATAGCAGATAATACGAACATAATCATTACTTTTGAATTAATGTAGCTAAAGCGGCTCAAACTGAGGAAACGTTCTCGTTGTAAAATTTTTCTATCCCGAATAATTTCTTCTGCACTAACTGTTAATCCTAAGAAAAGTGCAACTACAATAGCCATAAACAGGTATGCATGTAAATTTTCGTTTTCGCTAAATAAATATCTTTCTCCTGCAACATATTTTGTAAAATAACCAAGAATAAAAGCAAGCAATGGTGCTTCTAAAAAGTTCATTAAAATATATTGGCGATTTGTTAGCTTAGCCAGCACATCACGAGTAATAAAAATTCTAAACTGATTTATTTTACTTGGGATTTTAAAATTATTTTTTCGAATTGATTTTGAAAAGGGTTTTGTTTTGAAGTCAACATCAATATTTTCGGAATAATGTTTATTCCACTCTTTTGGAGAAATCTTTCTGCTCTTTGTTAATTTTCCGTATTCATCAACAACCTTCGATTCAACAATTTGCAAAACCTGCTCTGGATTTACATTTCCACAGGTATTACATTCACTTTCGTTGGCATTAATGTGATTTGTTGCCTTTTTAAAATACACAACCGATTCGGTAGGATTGCCAAAATAAATCGGGTATCCGCCTTTATCTAAAATTAAAATTTTATCGAATAACTTAAAAATATCAGATGAAGGTTGGTGAATATTAATTATTGCAAGTTTTCCTTTTAAAGTAATTTCTTTTAATAAATCCATTACCATTTCCGAGTCCATCGAAGACAATCCCGAAGTTGGCTCATCAACAAACATTACATCGGGTTCACGAATTAACTCAAGAGCAATATTCAAACGCTTACGTTGCCCACCGCTTATAAATTTATTTAATGGTCCGCCAACTTTTAAGTTTCTTATTTCATACAAATCCAAATCCTGCAACACTTTTGTAACAGCTTCATCAATTTGTTTTTCGGTATAATCGTTGAAACAAAGTTTTGAGTTGTAATAAAGATTCTGATAAACAGTAAGTTCTTCAATTAGAAGGTCATCTTGCGGCACAAATCCAACAACACCTTTAATAGCTTCTTTTTCAGAGTAAATATTAAATCCATTTATCAGAACCTCACCACTTTGTGGTTTAATGTTACCGTTTAAAATATTTAATAATGTTGATTTTCCGGCACCACTACCTCCCATTACTCCAATCAGTTGTCCTGTTTCCTCGCTAAAGTTAAAAAAATGCAAACCATTATCAGAATTTGGGAATCTGAACTCAATATTTTGTGCAGTAAATATGATTTTTTCAGATTTCGATTGGCTTAAAAATGCTCCAACAACATCACTATAATAAATTGGGCTTGTTTTTCGGCTTCTTATTGATGAACCCTTAACAAGTACATAAACACGTTTGGGGCTAATTATCTGGCTGTTTAAATAAAAAGATTCATTGCCAATATAGCCAAAGGCATACATATTAGTGCTTTCAATATGAAGTATAACTAATTGTCCTGTAATATGTTCGCTGTATATGTGTTTAACTTCAGAATTTGAAAAGTCTTTATTGCTATCAACTAATAACAAATTCTGCTTATAAGGAATTTGAGCAGGTTCTTCGAGAATTAATGCTTTACAATTTTCATATTCGAGTTGATTGATATTAAATGTAACGGCAACTGTTTTAACAAACTCTAATTCTTCATCGGTAATTGAGCTTTCGTGATTTATAAATTCAAAAAGTTTTAATAAAACAAGCATTTTTTGTTCCTGACGAAGTTCGTCGTTAACCCGCGAACAAATTGCAAGTACTTTAACGCTATTTGCCGACATCCTTTTTTTACCTTTTTTACTATGATGTTGAGCAATATATTGGTCGAACAAAGCTAAATATTCATCTACTAATTCCTGATTTAACTGTTGCTTTAAATATGATGCAACAATCACTCTTCCCGGATTTAAAATTTCACCGTTCTCGCCAATTTCAACGTCTGCAATTATTGCAAACAAACGCATTAATGCTTTTAATATGGATTCACTCATAATTTATATTTTCTTAAATCAACGAACAAACCTACATGATTTTTTAGGAATTTGCAAATTAAAAATTTGGGAAATTAAAAATTTGGGAAATTAAAAATTGCTGAAATTATAATGAAATTGTTAAATTGTTATTTTAATTTTTACATATATAGTTAATTATTGTCATACAACAATATAGCAATTTAACCATTTGACAATAAAACTATATCCTCTGCAAATGCAAATAATTGTTAATAAATTATTTTTGTTTTTTAAAATTAATGTTGTAAATTACAAATAAATTTTATTTAAAATTAACTCAACTATGCTTCTAAATAAATTACTCTTTACCAGCAGTCGGCAGTCGGCAGTATTTCAATATTACAAACCAGTAAAATTACAAATGTTTACATATCCGACCGCCACCCGCCTTAAATTGTTCAAAAATGTTCAATGTTCATTGTTTTCTGTTCATTGTTCAATTAGTTTTATTCTTTATTTATTAACAATTTAATCAGGATGAAAAAATATGAAAAAAGTAATGTTTTATTTCAGTATGATGTTTTCAATAATATGCTTATCATTAAGCTTATTGAATGCACAAAATATAAACCTTTATGGTAGTACAATGGGTAATTGTGATACTGTTTCAGGATATTGTAATATGATTTTTTTAAAAATTAATCCATTAACTGCAACAGAATCAGTTATTGATACCTTAACCAATATAAATAGTATTTCAAGTGGTTCAACAACTTTTGACCAAAGTAATCATCACTATATTATTGTTGGAGGTAATAATTCAGGTAGTAGTTCGTTATTTGTTTTAGATACAAATGGGACTATTTTATCTGAAAATCTTTTATTAACTCATGTTACGCAAAAACTTAGTCCCTTTAGGGACAAAATATTTATAGAATATAATATGTCATAAACATCTAAGTCCCGTAGGGACGATATATTATTCAATATCTTTAAGAATATATCTCTCATCATAATCAATTTTAATCCGATAGCTCCCGAAGCTTCGGGACGGATTTGTTTAAAAATTAGCTATATCTCCACAATATTACGTCCCTACGGGACTTTGTTGTGAACTGTTTCATTTTTTCTATAAATATTTTGTCCCTACGGGACATTCTGCGTAACATCAGTTATTAATTCTATATCCAGTTTTCAATATGATTTAAAGAATCAAAAACTATATGCTTTATCCCAAGACTCTCTTTCTACCTTTAGTTTTATAATTTTTAACCCGTATAGTGGAAGTGCAACTCAGGTTAATACATTGAATAATGTTAATGGTATTGGTGGTGGAACAGTTACTTTTAACTCTAATACCAGTAAATACATTTTTATAGGTTATGACTCAAATGTTAATAGTTTAATTGTGATTAATACCCAAAACGGCACTGTTGAGTATAGTGGTGCTTTGGGAAGTGGGAATAGTTTGGGCGAATTGGAGTATGATAATAATTCAAATAAATTATTTTGTTTATATCGAAATATTAATATAAATCCTAATCTATTCAATTTTGCCGAAATAGATACTTTAACCGCTGGTATTACAATTATTGGTTCTTTAGATGAAATATTGAGCATATCTTCAACATCATCTGTTTATGACCAGGTTTCTTCGTCTTACATTTTTAATGGTACTGATACATCTGGGGTTAGTAGATTATATGTTATTAATTCCAACACCGGTCAAATAATCTCAAAATCAACAATTAATGGAAGTATTGGTGGAATAGAATGTGATAATACCAATTATGCCCTGAATAAATACACAAATGTTAGAAATACTATTTTTACAGCAAATGATTATTTAATATACCCAAACCCCAGCAATGGCTCGGTAACATTACAATACAAATTGCCCAAAAACGAAAAGGATGGTGAACTAATTTTGTACAATATGCAGGGTGCAGAAGTAAAGCGGTATAAAGTTGACAATACCTTTAAAAATATACTGCTTGATAATACAATGCTGCCAGCAGGCACTTATTTTTACCAGTTGCAAACAAGTAAAGGCAGTGTGGGAGTAAAAAAGATGGTGGTAATAAAATAAAGGAATAAGGAATTAAAATATAAAATTGTTATGCTTTTTAAATCCTAAATCTAAAATCCTTAATCCTAAATTGTTATTTTTGTTGTCGTCTAAATTCGGAACACACAATAGCAGTGGCAGTTGCTACATTTAACGATTCGCTTTTTTGTAAATTATTTGAAAAGTTTGGAATTAAAAGTTGTTCAGATAATATTTCTAATACAGGTTTAGAAATACCATTACCCTCGCTACCCATTACAATAATTCCTTTGCTTTCTAATTTTTGCTCGTAAATATTTTTTCCGTTAAGAGTTGTGCCATAAATAATTAGATTATTGTTATTTTTCAACTTTCTTAAAAGTTCAGATAACAAAATGTAATGAACTTTCATTCTTGCAAATGCGCCCATAGTTGCCTGAATAACTTTAGGGTTATATACATCAGCAGTAGAATAGCTTGCTAAAATATTTTTAATGCCAAACCAGTCGGCTATTCTTATTATAGTGCCAACATTACCGGGGTCCTGAACATTATCGAGAGCTAAAGTTAAATTTTGTTCAATTTCAGAAATGTCTAATTTATTTTCTATAATGTTACAAACAGCAATAACAGATTGCGGTGTTTTTTGAAAAGATATTTTTTTTATCTCGCTTTCCTCTACTTCATATATTTCTATATTTTTATTTAAACTATTTTTTGAAAGCCATTCAGAAGTAGCAATTAAAAATTTTATTGGAAAATTGGTTTTAATAATTTCCTCAGCAATTTTATTACCTTCGGCTACAAACAAATTATTTTCGAGACGATATTTCTTTTGTTCAAGCGAACTTACAAGTTTTATAATAGCTTTTGAAAGCATGTTTTAAATAAATAAGTTATAAAAATAAAAAATTAATATTTAATTTCGGTAAATATTTTTTTCAATCAAAAAAATTGATGCAAATTTGTAAAAAATTATCTTAATAATATAATTATGTCAGGACATAGTAAATGGTCAACAATTAAAAGAAAAAAAGGAGCAATTGATGCCAAACGCTCTAAAATTTTCTCAAAAATTATTAAAGAAATTAGTATTGCTGTAAAAGAAAGCGGTACTGCCGCCGACAGCAACCCAAGATTAAGAATGGCTATTCAGAATGCCAAAGGGGTAAACATGCCTAAAGAAAACATTCAACGTGCTATTAACAAAGCAAGTGCCGAAGGAAGTAATTATGTAGAAACAACATTTGAAGGGTATGCACAAGGCGGTGTTGCTGTATTTATTGAATGTTTAACAGATAACAACAATCGTACAGTAAGTAATGTTCGTTCTGTTTTTAATAAACGCGGCGGAAATCTTGGAACTAATGGTTCTCTTAGTTTTTTATTCGACAGAAAAGGTGTGTTTGCCATTCCTAAAGAAAACATTAAAAACCGTGATGAATTTGAACTCGAAATTATTGATGTCGGAGTTGATGACATTGAAGAAGAAGATGAAATTTTGACAATTTATTGCCCGCTCGAAAGCTTTGGAAAAGTTCAGAAAAAATTAGAAGAGTTAAATATTGAAGCCGAAAACTCGGAACTTAGAAGAGTTCCTAACGATTATAAAACTGTTGATATTGAATCAGGTCAGAAAATTATGAGATTAATTGATGAACTTGAAGATGACGACGATGTGCAAAATGTTTTTCATAATCTCGAAATGACTGATGAGCTAATGAACAGTTTGGAATAAGAAGTTAAAAGTTTATTGTTCTATGTTCAAAAATGTTTACCCCGTTGGATATTTGTTTTTATTTTCACTCCGTTGTTCAATGGGATTATCCTACGGGGTGAATTGTTCTACGTTTATTGTTCACTGCCTACTGCTCACTACCTACTGCTTACTGCCTACTGCTCACTGCCTACTGCTTACTGCTCACTGCCTACTGCTCACTGCATACTGTTATCTGTTTATTGTATATATTTTTCTAATCTTCCGCAATAACAATAATTTTATCTTTTTCGGTAAATTTAATTTTATCCGATTTTTTAGGGTCAACTATTACACCATAGCCCTTTTCAGAATCGTGCTGTAATGCGTGAATTTTATAACCAATTGCAACTTGATTTTGACGAGCTGCCGATTCTGTAACTGTGTAAAAATCAACATCAATTCCAAGTTGTATAAATTGAGAGGCAGGTTTAACATATATTTCAGAACCATCGGCATCAAATAAATCATCAAAAACAAGTTTTAAATACTTGTTTTCAGATACTTGCGACATTAACAGACTTATTAGTTTATCGCCAATAATAAAGTCATCAACTTTTGTTACTTCGGCAAGTTCTTTATTACGAATATCAATCATTTCGCTAACAATACTAAAATCAACATTTTTTATCTGACTAATATTTCTTAAATGAAGCAAACAAATTAAAGTTTTAGCATCTGCCTCCTGAACATCTTCGATATGAGAATTATATAAAATAATAATATGATTAAATTTTTCGACATTCAAAGATTCTAAAAATTCCCTGTTAATAATATTGCCTTGTAAAAATGAAACTTTCTGCTTTTTTAATTTGTTATTGAGTTCATCAATTTCTTGTTTTGTCGATTCTGTCTCCGAAACAACTTGCACAGTAGAACCCTCAAGTACATAATTGTCCATTTTTTTAATTATCGAAGTCCCCTTTTCATTCCAACCAATAATAAGAGTTTGCTCAATAATTTTTGGTTCGGGTGTTCCAACTTTTATAGCACCTTCATTTATTGTGATATTTGTTTTGCCGGAAAGAACTACCGTATCGTCATCTTCAGAAATTACAATTATTTTATCTCCTTGTTTTATTACTGTATCCATTGGCGGATTAACAGTAACTTTTTTATTGGCAAACTGAATGCCCATAATTGCACTGTCTTCGTACATTAAAAGAGCTTCTTTAAATGTTTTGCCAACTAATTTTGGTTCTTCGGAGAAATAAATTTCTACACCATCAAAATCTAACAATTCGGTATAAACAACGCTTAAGCCCGATTGACGACAAGTTTGAGCGGTTACTCGAGCAAGAATATCGGGAGATAACACTAACTTAGAAGTCCCGTTAATTTTCTATTTTCCCATTCATTGCTTCTAATAAACCTTTTGCTTTTATTAAGCATTCTTCATATTCTTTTTCAGGAACAGATTTTATAGTTATTGCTCCACCTGTTAAAAACGAAAGATATTTGTTTGATTTGTTATACTGAATACTTCTGATAACAACATTAAAATCGAAATCGCCATTTGGTGTAATATAGCCAACCGAACCCGAGTAAAGCCCACGTTTTGTTTTTTCAAATTTTTCAATTAATTCCATTGCTCTAATTTTTGGAGCACCTGTCATACTGCCCATTGGGAAAGCATTTTTTATAATATCGGTAAATTTATATTTCTCTGATAATTCAGACGTAACAGTTGAAATCATTTGAAACACTTGTGGAAACTCATAAATACCACAAAGCTCTTCAACTTTTACACTTTGTTGTTTTGCTGTTCGCGATAAATCATTGCGTACCAAATCAACAATCATAATATTTTCTGAACGCTCTTTTTCGTCAATAAATAATTTATTTTTTAAAATGTTATTTTCATGTGAATTTTTTCCTTTTTTTGATGTACCTTTAATTGGTTGAGAAATAATTTTATTACCATATTTTTTTAAAAACCTTTCGGGCGAAGCACAACAAAGAAACTCACCACCTACTTTATAAAAGCATGAAAAAGGTGCAGGTGAAATTTTGCATAATTTATTGTACAATGTTGCAGGATTTAGTTCGATATTGGAATTAAAAAATTCCTGACAAAAATTCATTTCGTATATATCGCCTAACTGTATATGTTTTTTTATAAGTTCGAAATTACTGATATATTCTTTTTTGCTTATTCTTAATTTTATTGGTATTTCAGGTAAGGTTTCAGATTTAATTATAATGTTCTGAATATTGTTAATTAATCGTTTAACCGAATTTTTATTATCAACCTCTGTAAACCAAACCTTAATTTTATTATCGTTTAATTCAATAATATATTGTGGTTTAAAAAAAAACATTTCTTCAAAACCAACATTATCTTTATTTCCAGATTTAAGTTTTTCTATAGAGTTTTTTAAATCGTAATTAAAATGCCCGAATACCCAATCGGGTTTTTTGTTATAAAATTCGAATAGCGAATTGAATGGCTCTTTGTTTTTGTTAAAAACAAGTTCATCAATAGAACCAAGTGCAGCTAATAAATCATAAGAGTGATAATTGTGTATATTG
>Ga0210044_10007690_pt1 | contig 13650 bp, 11 predicted proteins | sample CryGey13umfilter_2_FD_183959 | JGI IMG/M metagenome (GOLD analysis project Ga0210044, IMG submission 183959) | Groundwater microbial communities from aquifer in Utah, USA - Crystal Geyser 4/9/14 3 um filter (SPAdes) (version 2) | ecosystem: Environmental > Aquatic > Deep subsurface >... | reverse complement strand
CGGGAATTTCAATTATCGCATCAGGGTCGTTGGCGTATTTGTCACTCACATATTTTACAAACAACAACACAAGAATATAATCCTTGTATTGGCTCGGATCCATTCCGCCTCTTAACTCGTCACAACTTGCCCAAAGGGAACTGTATAATTCTGATTTTTTAATTGCCATATATTATTCTAAATCCATTTTTAATTAATGCTCAAATGTAACAAATTAACACGGATGCGTAAGCAAAATTGCAACTCTTTTGTAAGCCTTTGGTTTTGAGCGTCGGCTCGTGGGGGCTTTGGCAATGTGCTTGACTACGAAGCGTTGGCTATTTGTCTCGTCCTAAAAAAAATTTACAAATTTTATTTCATAATCCTGTTACAAATTTACACATTTATTTTAATCCTAAATACAATTTACTCTTTTTATACCCCTCTTTGTGGAGTGGAACGCAGCGGAACGGAACAAAGAGGGGTTTAAAGTCATTAATAAACCTCCTCTATGGCCTTTTCTTCCTTTTTGGAATAGTAATTTTTCCATCTTCGTTTTAATTCTCCAGACTTAAAATGAGCCTCTATTGGGGCCAAATAATCAATGCTTCCATGAGGGCGCTGATGATTATAAATGCTAATTGCGACCGAAATCCCTTTTACTGCTTGACCATAATTCAAATAAATTTTCTCAACCAATTCATCTTTTAATATGCCATTTACCCTTTCTGCAATTGCATTTTCTCTAGGGTTACCATTTTGGGTCATGCTTATGCGAATAAAATTATCATTTAAAATACTTACATAATCAGAGCAACAGTATTGAGAACCCCTATCGGAGTGGTGTATAAGTCTGCCTAATTGATCTTTATTGTTTTTTAATGCCATTTTAAGAGCCCTGATGCAACCTTCAGCAGATAAGTCAAGAGATAAATAATATCCGACAATTTTACGACTATATGCATCCGTAACAAGGCTTAAATAAGCAAAACCATCGCCAACAACTATGTATGTAATATCTCTTACCCAAAGCTGATTTGGAGCTGTTGGATAAAAGCCTTCTATCAAGTTTGGATACTTTCTCATCCAATGGTCTGAAAATGTTGTAATCGGCTTCCTTCTTTTCCGTTTTCTAACCAACAAACAGCGATCTGATAAAAGATTGAAAAAAGCATCTCTGCCAATAGATATATTATGTTCTTTAATAAAAGAATCGAGCTTAAAGAGCAATTTTCTACCTCCTAATAGTTTCTGTGTTTTCCTAATTGTTAGTACCTGATTTATCAACAAATCATTCTGTAATGATTCTTTTTCTAATTGCTTTTTATGTTGATAATAAGCCTGTCTGCTATAGCCAAGCAATGAGCAAAGAATAGTTATACTGCGGCTTTCTCTTTGCCCTACATTCGTTATCGCTTGGCTTCAATTTTTTTTCGCAGGTCAACCCCAGTATAGTCTTCGGATAGTTTTAGCATCTCTTCCAACAACTCACTTTTAAGTCGACTTTTTCGTAATGCATCCTGCAACAACTTTACATCTTTTGGTAGTTCGGGTTCTGGCATTTTACCTGCGAACTCCATTGCACGTCGTTTTTTCTCTTTCCAACTTGGCTTTCTACCTTGATATTCCAAAACCCAATCACAGATACTTCTGCTTGGGATACCGTATTTAGCTTCTAACCCTCGCTAAGTTATCGATCCAGTTAGATACTCGGCTACAATGGCCTCTTTGCTAATGTTTGCTTTTTTAACATTTTGAATGTACATTCTCCATTTGAATTAATGAATTGCCAAATCTTTCCAGCATTCAAGCCGATTTCATTTTTTAACATATTACTTTTATTTATTAGGAGTATTTAAAAACTATTACATGTATATTATTTTTATATTTGTTTTAGAATCTGATAAAAGATTAAATGATGCTTTTTCGAAATTGGGTCTATTGCTTAGTCCTATCGTTTTGAAATTTGAAAAGCCAATTCCTTCTATGGGCAAAATAAATCCTTTATCAATTTTACCATTGGTGTTTTCGTCGTGGAAAACATTTATGGCATATTTCCCGGCAGGAATGCCAGTGAACGTTATGGTCGATGTCCCTTTTGTGATTTTTGCTTTCATCAATTTGTAGCATTTTTTAAAATCTTCATCAGGAATTGACCCATCTTTATTGTATAATGCAAATTGGACTATTCCTTTAGAGTTTCTTAGTTTGTCGACATTAATTGTTAAAGAAAACGTTTTGTTTGCAGGCTTACTGAACGACGTAAACAATATGGTGAGCAATAATGAGCTAATAATTAATGATCCTCCTTTCATTTTAAAACTCCTTTCTTTTTTGCAAATCGCTCTTTAATACTATCCACCACGTAGTAAACCATCGGAACTAAATAAACGGTTAATATCATTGACGAAAGTAAGCCACCAATAATAACCCATGCTAACCCATTTTTCCATTCACTCGCTGTTCCTTTGCCTAATGCAATGGGCAACATTCCAATTGCCATAGCCAAGGTGGTCATTAAAATAGGTCGCATTCGTTCCTTGCCAGCAATGATTAATGCTTCTTTAAAATGTTTGCCTTCGGCTTTTAATTGATTAGTAAAATCGACAATCAGAATGGCATTTTTTGTTACCAAGCCCATGAGCATAATTAATCCGAGTTGGGCAAAAAGAGTCAAATGGTTTAATGATAGATTCAACGCCAAAAAAGCCCCAATTGCAGCTACTGGTATTCCGAATAAGGCTACAAACGGATAGATGTAACTGTCGTATAATGCTATCATAATCAGATAAATAAGAATAAATGAAATAAGCAGAACAGAACCCAAAGCACCAAAACTTTCGTTTTGTGTTTTAATGTCAGCACCCCAGCTTAATTTAATACCTTCGGGAAGTGGTTTTGATTTTAAATAAGAAATGACTTCACCAGCCAATGTTCCCGAAGGCCGGCCGAATGATTCGGCTGTAAGCGTTACTGATGTTTGCCTGTCGAGCCGTTCAAGAAGCGATGGTGAATTATCTTGCATTACAGTGGCAAATTGCGAAACTTCTATAGGAATATTCATTGGATTAACAATAGTAAGTCGAGTTACATCTTCAAAATTCTTTCGGTTGAATTCGTCGAGCCAAATTCTCACAGGATATTCTTTGCCGTTTTCGGTTAACGAAGCATCGTCATTACCAGTAAAAGCTGTCCTTAAATTCATTCCTACAAAAGCTGTGGTAAGTCCTAATCGCTGCATTTTGTCTTTGTCAGGTATTACTTTATATTCGGGATTGCCTTCCACTACCGACAATTGAACATTGTCTGCCCCGGGAATAGTTTCAATAACTGATTTCAACTCTTGCGATGTTTTCATTACTAAATCTAAATTTGTACCACTCAAAGTAATTTTTATTGGAGCTCCTTTGGGCAGCAATCCAATTACAGCCATAGAGAAATTTGTGCCCGGAAAATCTGATTTTAGTTGAGACAGTAGAAATTTCATAAATTCTTCTGTTTTTATACTTCGTTCTTCTTCAGGTTTTAATTGGATGGTAAATTCCGATTTGTTGGCTGCACCAACACCCAGACTTCCAATTCCAGTGCTGGGTCCGGCTATATTGCTGAACAATGTAGAAACTTCGGGCTGTTGCAAAATATAGTTTTCAATTTGCTGAGAAACAATATTGTTCTGCTGTACAGTAATTGTCTTATCGTATTCTAAATTCAAACGGAATTTTCCTTGGTCGCCGGTTGACATCATTTCTTTGCCAATAATACCTTGTTTCATTACGCCCAAAGTCAACACAAAAAGTAGCAAAACAATGCCAGTAAAAATAAGTTTATGGCTTAATACCCAAACAAGTTGCCGTCCATACCATTCAATAAAAGAGTTTAATTGATGTTCAAACCAAAGCAAAAAACGGTTCATTATATTGGTAGGTTGTAAATCCTCTTTTTTACCGATTCTGGACGCAAGCCAAGGGGTAAGGGTAAACCCAACCAATAAACTGGTAAGCGTAGAAGTGATAACGACAACCGAAAATTGCTTAAGCATATCGGCAACAAAAACCTGCAAAAACAAAATGGGCAAAAATACAACCACGTCCACCAAAGTAATGGAGAGTGCAGAAAACCCAATTTCCATTCGACCATCCATTGCTGCTGTTCGTTTTTCTTTTCCTTTATCCAAATGACGTTGAATATTTTCAAGTACCACTATGGCATCATCAACCAAAATCCCGATTATTAAAGACATAGCAAGCAGTGTCATCAGATTTAGTGTGTAGCCTAAAAGCCACATCACCGCAAAAGCTGTAACAAGAGATGTCGGGATGGAAATCAATACAATTAATGAATTTCGGTAGCTTCTCAAAAACAAAAGCATCACAATAGAAACCAGTATTACTGCCAAAAACAAATCAAATACAACCGAATTTACAGCGGCTATCGTTTTGTCGGTAGAATCGTCGGCAATAATAAATTTCACATCTGCACTTTTGTTCTGCTCTTCTATTATTTTCAGTTTTTCACGAACCAGTTTCGAAACCTCTACCGCATTGGCATCACCTTGTTTTTTCAGCATCAGCCCAATACCGTTTAAGCCATTAAATCGACTCACCGATGCAATTTCCTTAACGCCATCAATAACAATGGCAACATCTTTTACATATAACGGACTGTTGGGAAATGGCATAGCTACTTGCACATTCATTATGTCTTCAATTGTCGTAAATTTCCCAGTAACACGTACCGAATTGTTTTCTTTTTGTGTTTGGACTTTTCCGGCAGGAAGGTCTATGCCTGAACGATTTATAGCATCTACTACTTGGCTCAGTGAAATTTTATAATACACCAATTTATCTTGATTCACTTTTACTTGAATCTCACGTTCTTCGCCCCCAAGCAAGGTTATTTCGGCAACCCCTTTTAATTGCTGTATTTGTGGCAGAAAAACATCTTTCATTTTCTGATAGAACTCAATTTCCGACAACTTACTGTTTGCACTAATCGAGATGATTGGCAAATCGTTTGGCGAAACTTTACTCATCACCGGACTTAAAATATCGGCAGGCAAATCTTTTCTGATATTGTCGATATAGCGTTGAGCATCTTGCATGGCTTTATCAACATCAGTTCCGTATTTGAGGTTGGCAATAATTACCGATGCGTTGGGCATCGACTTGGTTTCCAAGTAATCGACACCTTCCAGATTCGATAGAGCATCTTCAATTTTTCGTGAAACAGAAGTCTCCACCTCCTGCGGTTCTGCTCCCGGATACATAGTTTTAATCACAACTACCGGCTGGTTAAAATTTGGTAGTAATTCATATCCTAAATTTTTGTAACCAATAATTCCTAAAAGTGTAAATACACTAAAAAGAACAATTATTAACGATGGACGTTTTATGGCAATTTCTGTGATATTCATGATTTTCTAGTTTTTAATTGAAACGTTGGCACCATCAAAAAGATTGATAAACCCGTTGGTTACAATTATATCTCCCTCTGTTAATCCCTTATCAACTATAACCTTATTTTCTATTCTTTTTGAGATGGTTATATCGCAGAGAATTGCTTTTCCTTGCTTTACTATATATACCTGTGGTTTAATATTAGTACCCACAATAGCCGAAGAAGCAATCATGATTTGTTTCTTTTGGTCTTTATTAGAAATAACTACACTGCCCGACATACCTGATTTTATTTTCAAGTCGGGTGTATTACCAACTATAAATTGAATCGGATAACTATTTCCAATATTGGCTTTACTACCTATCATTGAAACTTCACCCGACAAAACTATATTCGGCATTGCATCAGGAGTTAATTTGGATGTTTGCCCCAAATTAAACTGATTCAATTGTTGCTCGGGCAAATTAATTGTAAATTTTAACTTCGAAATATCCGTAATTTGCAATAAGGGTATCCCGGGGGCAGCAAATGCGCCTTCCTCAGTCATTTTAGCAGTTACAATCCCATTAAAAGGCGATTTAATGGTGGTTTTGTTGATTTGTTCAAGAAGTGTTGCTTTCTGTATTTTAGCTGATTTCAAAGCCAGTTCTGTTTTTTCCAATTGAACCCCTTGAATTGCATCTGCATTAGCAAGAACAGTGTATCTTTTTACGTCAGCTTCCAATCCTTCAATTTGCACTTCAATAGATTGATGTTGCAATTTCAGCAACGAATTATCTAATTGAATTAAGCCCTGACCCGTTTTAACACTACTCCCGACATCAACAAGCAATGAGTTAATTTTACCTTGAATCTCAGCACTTATTTTAGTTTCTTTATTGGGTTCAAAAGAACCCGTGTAAGAATATTCAGAGTTTACGTCATTCAATGTTATGGTATCAACCTGAATACTAATTGGAGTTTCTTTATTATACTGATAAACTCTTCTCTGGGTGGTTTCTTTATTGCTTTTCAGACGAATAACTGTGAAAACAATTAAAGCCAAAGCCACAACTATATAAATTATTTTTTTTGTCATTTTCGTGTTTTTTTTAGTTCTTTAATGTAATATTTCCAGTTAATTTCTTTAATTCCAAATCAGCTCTTAGATATTCTACAATAGCTGATAAATAACTCTGTTGTGCCTCTCGCAGAGCATTGTCGGCTAATAAAACATCGGTTAAATTTGAAGTGCCTTCTTTTTGCTGTAAGAGCGTTTGTTCATAAACAGTTCTTGCCAAATTTATTTGCGACAAAGTATTTGCTATTGTTTTTTGTGTAATAAATCTATGGCGGTTAGCATTTTCAATTAGCATATTATTTTGGTCTGTTACTAAGCTTATTTGCAATTCGTTATTTTGAATTTCTATCTTTTTTTGATTTATTTTTCTATAAGTGACTGTTCCGTTAAAAAGTGGATAAGAAAATTGAAGATCCACGAAACTTGCAGGGAAGAATTTTAGAAAATCATTTGGCTTTTTATCATATCCAAATCCGGTTTGTCCGTAGCTCCCATATATTGAAAGCGAAGGCAATCTTGAATTTTTTAATGTCGTTAACTCGCTTGTTAAAAAACGATTTTGTATGTTCGTAAGTTGTAAATCAATAGTTGGCACGATAGAATATTCACGAATACTGTTGAATTGAATATCCGTTTCAATTTGTATGTTTTGATTGATTGTTATTCCCATAGAGAATTTCAAAGCATTCATCACTTGCTCAAGATTGTTGGCAATAAGTTCGCGCTGCGTTGTTAATTGGTCTTTTTGCAGTTCCACCTTACTTACATCTGTGCCTTTTATCATTAATTGTTGATGTAAAAGTTGCATGTTTCCAAGAAGTTTTGTTGTATTAACAATGTTGCTGTCAATAAATGCCAATTGATGTTGTAGAATCTGAACAGTATAATAAAGGTTGGATATTTCGAAAAAAACCTGTTCTTCAGTTTTTTTATATTGTAATTCGGTTATCTCTGTAGCAATTTTAGAAGTCCTAATACCTCCATATATTTGAGGATTATACAAAGGCAAAGCAACCTGAATGGAAGTGCTTATATTATGAGGCACACCAAATTGAGCTTCTTTAAATTGTCCCTCTGGAGCAGTAGGATTAAAGGTAGATAATGGCATAAGTTGGGTTGGTAGTTCAGTAAAATATTTATAATCGCCTACCAAATTAACTTTGGGAATAAGATTTGATATGGCTTCTTTTTGTTTTTGTACAATAATAGCCGTATTATTCCTGCTAATTTGCAGGTTTTTATTATGCACTTGGGCAGTGTCTATGCATTGCTGCAACGACCATGTTTGGGATTGTCCTTGAAATGTCATTATCATCACCATAGCTAATGATAACAACCATTTAGGCGTGTGAATATTCACTAACACAACCTTTAAAATTTTTTTATTTTCCATACTAAAAGAAATTTATAACAATTTAGTTTGCGTTGTTGGTTTAGGTGCTTTTACCACGAGAATACGAGCTATTTCGTTTGAATTATTATAAAGGCAGTGTACAATATCCTTTGGGCTTTCAACCAAACAATCGGCTTGTACTTGCATTTTTTCTTCACCAATTAAGACCTCCGGAGACCCCTCCAAAATGTAAAAAAATACATCAACGGGTGTTATATGAGGTTTTAAAGCTTCTCCCGGTTGCAAGGTAATGTGCATGGCTTGTGCCGAATCTTTATCGTATAATTTACGAACATCTAATTTATGGGGAGTTTCTACAATTTGAGTTTTATTGACGATTGTTATTTTCATATATCTTAATTTTGGTTTTTTACTAATATTTTTATTGAGTTGATAAACTCTGAACCTTTTTCAACCAAGTTGGACTTGTATTCAGACATGTGCCATTGCTTAACAAACATTCTTAATGACCCCATAATCATAACAGACAAATGGGAGGCTTCAATATCAGCCCTTATTTCTCCTTTTCTTTGTCCGGTTTCAATAATAGTTTTTAGGCTTGCGGTGTTTTTATTCATTATTTCCTTCACTTTTTCAGTCAGTTCTACCTCGTTGCGAAAAATCTCTTCTGAAAAAATAACAGAAACTAATGATGGTGAAGTAGAAAACTTTTTGAAATGATTTTGAAACAAATTTTCAATTTTAATAAGTGCATTGTCATTTGAATTTAATTGATTTGAAAAAAAATATTCTGTGTTTTGTTCGAAAAAATCGAGAATTGCTAGTAATATTTGAATTTTATTTTCATAATGTCGATATATTGCAGACTCAACGAACCCAATTTTCTTTGCAAGATTTTTTATAGTTAAAGATTGTATGCCGCTCTCTGCAATCAGCTCTAGAGAAACATTTATAATCTCTTGTTGCCTTTTTGTTATTTCTGTATTCATTTTAATAAAATTATAGTATGTGAATATTCACTCACAAAAATAAATCATTTATTTTAGAATCATCATATTATTTTCAAAAAGAATGTTAAAGTGAGTTTTGAGGGAAGCTAAAATGGCTCTTTTGATTTTGCCGAAGCGTTGATTTTGTGTGTCGGGGCAAAAGCAAATGTGCCATTGTGGGTCGGCTCATCAATTTTTAGTGGGTCGGTAAAAAAACTAAATCTTTTTCTTCCATTGTCAACTTCATTTTCTAATCTCAAACCATTTTCGCAGTCATTTTCGTTGTCGCTGTCTTTTCTTCGCCTTGCAGACAACCTCAGTCCGTCTAAAAACCATCAAAATTTTTCGTTTTGCTACACAATCGCCCAGCTAAAATAGTCATTATTTCCATTCTGCGATGGGTAAAATTTTGAGTGTAAAATGGGGGTAGATTTTTTTTGCCCTCGCCAAAATGGCTCTATTGAAGCCAAAATGGACCATAATAAAGCAAATAAAGCAAGGAGATAGCTCCTAAATACTTCATAACCCTCTGTTTTATGATTATGATGTAAAGATACTAACAATCAGCTATTTAACAAAATAAAATAAATTAACTTATTAACAATCAGATGATTATTTATTAACATAAAAAGGAGGTTTTTAGACAGATTGACGCCCCGCTGATATGGTTTCGTGCCGCAAATTTATTACTAAAGTTTATAAAATCTACCATATTTTAATTTACTCCTTTTCTTTCAAAAAAGCTCCAAAACACGGCATGAACTATATCAGCTGTTGTCTGCTGGGCTTCTTTCTTCCTTGCGGTTTGGGCAGAAACACTCCCTGCCTACCGTCAGGCAGGTTTGATTTTTATTTGGGTTGATTTCAGCGTTTGCGTAAAAATCAATGTGTGTAGTTGCATAGCGAAAGTATTACTCCTTAATAAATTTCCTACTCCATTCTCTTCCGTCTGTTCCGCTTATTTTTACAATGTAAAGCCCTGTTGTGTAGGAGCTCACATTTATATTAACTAAATAATCATTGTAGGATTTATTTAAAATCTCTCTTCCATTTATATCATAAATAATAACCTGTTCCACTTTAACTCCTTGTTGATTGATAGCTATTTGGAGTTGGTCATGAACTGGGTTTGGATAAAGAATAAGCTCTTGCTTTTGGATTTGCTCAAATTCTTGGATGCCGAGATGTAAATTTGTATCCAGACAATTAGGCAAGGTGCAACCCAAACTATCTGTCCTAATAAGTTGGGCTTTGCCATATCCAGCATGGCCAACTAATAATGCTCCTTCTCCAACGGGTTTGCGCATGTTGTACAAAAACATCCCGCCTGCATGGGTTTGGTTTCCCACATCTCCATACATGCCCAATATCCAACGGTACCACTTTATGTTTCCAAGCGAATCGGTTCGCACCAACCCTGCTCCACGGTCAATATTTATTCGGTTGGAAAACAAAATATCTCCATTTTCCTGCTCGATTATTCCCATTGGCATTTTATATATTCTATTCCATGGTTGAGCTGTATCTGGAAACAACTCACATTTCTTTTCCCACAATAGCGCACCTTGTTTGCTAATTTTACCGTACGCTATCTGCTTCCTTCCGTAGTAATCCATTTTATCTACAGGATATTCCCGAACATACAAATAGCCGCCATTTTTGCTTTCAATGGCTTTTACAGGATTCCAATACTCTAATACAGAATCACCAACTTCATTATGCCATTCGTAGTTGAAATTACTATCAAGTTTTAAAACAAAATCTTTGTAAAACAGATATGAATGGATCGTAAGTAAGTATCCTTTATCTGAGGTTTTTTCGCCATTGTAAACTATTATCATACCTCCAATTTGAGGCATAAATAATCTTTTATAATTTAAATAATTTAGGTTGCTATCTATATTGCAAATACCAATATATACTGTATCTGGTTCATAATTACCGTTACTTGCATTCAAGCACCAAGACTTTGATGTTAAGTTACCAAATAGTACGATTTCTCTATTTTTACGTGAAAATACACCTCCGTAAGGTAAAAAAGTAATACTATCATTCCATTCAGGAATCGAATCGTAGTTCATTACAAATTTTGATATGAGGCTTCCATTTTCGTTGAATTTAGAGATTAAAGGATAAACATATTGAAATTTTTTAACGGTATCATACTTTGGATAAAATGCTACCTGTGCGAAATCACCGTTACTCAATTGAGTTAGTGCATGTCCGTAATAAATATCCCAATGATTGGCATCCACCAATGAGTCCGTTCTTCTCCATAACACATTTCCTTGTAGGTCAATTTTCATTGAAAACATCAATTCATTATTGGCCAATGAACCTGCTCCATTTCTTGTCCTTCCTGCAATATAATAAAATGAATCCGTTTGAATTACATCATAGGCTCCACTCATATTCTTATCATACATGCTGTTTGAAAATCCATAACCAAGATTGATAGGCGTGACTCCAGATGACTTTTGTGCATAAGGAATTTTATTTGTATAATATATATCTTGATTTTGTAAATCCAGTTTATCAGTTTGATTTCCATGCCTGAAATCATGAAATTGATATAAATAATCACGTTGGGCAAAGCCTAAAATAGGTAATAGTATTAATATTACAAGTAATGATTTCATAATATACATATTTAGAAACACAAGGGTGAGGATTCCCACCCCTGTGTTTTGATTATTTATTTAATTATCAACTTTTTAATATATGTTTTATTGTTAACATCTGTAATTCTCAAACTATAAATACCGGTTTTTATTCCCTCAGTGGAAATAGTACTCAGGTATTCCACTTTTTTTGAAAGTACTAATTTTCCAGAAACATCAAAAACTTCAAGTTGAAGTGGATATTTCACATTATCATTCAATATTAAACCAAATTGTGTACTTGCAGGATTTGGAGCAATACTTATGTCTGAATTTGCATTATTATCTATGATATTAGTTACACCTTTTGCTTGTCTCTCCGAATTATTATCGGGCTCAATATATTCCGGTTCATAATCGAAAACAAAATTATCTAATAAAATAACTTTGGCTGTTCCTCCGCTCTTAGTGTATGTGTAGGAAACATTGATTAATTCATCTATTTCATTTTGCGACAACTGTGAAAAATCGCCTCCAAAGTCATTATAAACATGATATAGGATATTGAACAATACGTCCAGCTGAATCTTTTCATTATCATTAATAATATCATCACTAATGGCACTATTGAAATGGTTTTGAGCTAAATTCAAATCTCCAATTTTGAAATAATACATCATTAACGCATAGTGCGAATAGAAATCGCCTGTATTATTCAAATCGTCTATTATTCCTTTAATATCAACTTCATTAGTATCTGCCTGATGATAATAGCGATTAATTGCCATTTTTGTATTTTGAAGGTTTGCAAGCATCATGCTAATTTCCATTTGATATTCTTCAAATTGAGAAATGGATTGTGCAACTGTATTTATATCATTTAATTGTGTAGATGTAAGCGGAGTTTGCCTTTGGTTTAAAGCATCTCTTACTAATTGGCTTTTTATACCATAGGAGTTTGTAACCAATATATCCCGAACCATATACGTTGGCAAATCATCATCACCCACGGCATATCCAAGAATATCATATCCTGGATGATTATTCATAAGATAATAATAAGCCGTTACATAGTTAGCAGAGGTGATATTCGTGGCAATATTATACATAAAGTTATAATCACCATTATTCTCATAATTGGCAAATGCTTGCTTTGCGGTAGAAACACTCTGCTGAAAATTAGCTTTTTCACTTAATGAAGCATTGATATCAGGTAACTGTGGCGGTGGAATTTGTGTTGGGCAGGTTTGTAAACCATATATCTGTGTTTCATACATCGGAGTAATGCCATGATAATAACTCCCAGTCATTCCTGCTAAAGTGTAGTAGTTTAAATACTCATCAGTTGATGATGAGCCCTGATAAGGATTTTTGTATAAAATATCCGATGGCGCATTAGAATTCAAATGGTTAGTATAAAAATCATGTTCATCCCCAGAAGATAGATATAATCGCTTTGGGATAACATTATGTGCCGAAGTGGTAGGAATAAACATATTGCTGGAAAGATCATAAGCACCACCTCCCTGCATCATATTCACACTATGAAGTGGGTCTGTTTCGTATCCATTATAAGCATCTGAATACATATAATAAGTATGTTGCGTATAGCTGCTTGAATTATTATTACTAGTTTCTGATAGGTCGTTACAGGTAAAGAGTAAACCTGTTCCCTGATCAGTACCTCTATTGTTATAAATACCACTTATATTGTATTCGCAATGGCTAACAGTATTTCTATAAATGGAATTATTATTCTCTCCGCTCGAATTTACAATAATGCCATAGGTATTATCAGGGAAAGAACTGCTATAACTTACTCCAGTTACAGTATTCCCTTCAACATAGAAATTTGGTGTTAATTCTAGATATATACCACCTGCATAATCGCTATTCGCATTCTGATTTACATTAATGTTATTAGAATAAATCTCACAATAATCAGCACTGAGAGAAAGAATAGCTGTAGAGCTATTAGAAAAATCTGAATTTCTCACAATTACTTTTCCTAATAGTGCATTTGAACCATGCATTACCATTGCAATATGATTATCAGTAAATGAAGACGAAGATATTAATGAGCCATTCAATGAAAAAAGGTCATCAATAAGATATGAAGATTCAACACCACTTAATGCATTTAATGAGACCGTTGTAAAACTCTAAGTATATCAAAAACCTTCGATTTCATTTCGTTTTTTTTGTTTTTAGATCAATAAAAGGGATAAAATGTTGAATAATTGTTCAAAAGTGGTCTTTTTCGGAGGATTT
>Ga0210044_10007689_pt1 | contig 13652 bp, 11 predicted proteins | sample CryGey13umfilter_2_FD_183959 | JGI IMG/M metagenome (GOLD analysis project Ga0210044, IMG submission 183959) | Groundwater microbial communities from aquifer in Utah, USA - Crystal Geyser 4/9/14 3 um filter (SPAdes) (version 2) | ecosystem: Environmental > Aquatic > Deep subsurface >... | reverse complement strand
CTGCCAGGGTGGTCGAGATAGGCCAGGCAGGCTTCGGTACTGATGACGAAACCAGGTGGTACATTTAGGCCGATTTGGGTCATTTCGCAAAGGTTGGCGCCTTTGCCGCCCAGCAGTTGTTTGTTTTTGCCATCTCCTTCCTGAAAGGAGAAGACGTATTTTACGTCAGATTTTTTTGAGGTGGCTTTTTGGGGCATAGGTTCTACGTTATTCATGATGGTATTTTTTTGATATTGGTAAACAGGGACAAAGGTAATTTGTATTTGCGGATAAAATTGGCGCCTCTGGTTTTCGATTTTGATGACAGTAGTCACTTTTTCCGGCCAAGGTAAATCAATCGCATTTTGGAATAAATGTACCAGCTATTCTTCGACAGCCATTGGAAAGTTGCCATTTTTGTCACAAATAATTTTGAATATGGACCTGAGTTCAATGAGAGAGGAATTTACCAAAGCCGGTCTGTCGAGGAAAGACCTCGCCTCCGCCCCCGTGCAGCAGTTTGAAAAATGGTTTAAGCAGGTGGAGGAATCGGGCCTTGAAATGCCCAATGCAATGACCCTTGCAACGGTGTCGGGAGCGGGGCAGCCTTCGGTGCGAACGGTTTTGCTGAAATATTTCGACGCTGAGGGTTTCGTGTTTTACACCAATTACGGCAGTGCCAAAGCCCGCGATATAGCAGCGAACTCCAGGGTGGCGCTCCTGTTTCCGTGGCTCGGCCTCGAACGGCAGGTGAAAATTACCGGCACGGCGGAGAAAGTTTCAACTGCCACCTCGGCAAAATATTTTCTCAGCCGCCCGCGGGGAAGCCAGATTGGGGCCTGGGTATCCAACCAGAGCAGCCCCATTACATCCCGGCAGATGCTGATGTCGCAGTTTGAAGAAATGCTTCGGAAATTCGAGAATAAGGAAGTGCCGCTACCCTCCTTTTGGGGGGGATACCGCGTGGTGCCGGGCAGTTTCGAGTTCTGGCAGGGGCGGCAAAACCGGCTCCACGACCGATTTGTGTACACACCTGATGAAGTGGGCGGCTGGAAGATAGAAAGGCTTGCTCCCTGATTTTAGTCCATGTGCCCAACAGTGACCGGGTGACTTGGAGTCACCCGGTCACTTCAGCCCAACAGTGACCGGGTGACTTGGAGGCACCCGGCCACTTCAACCCAACAGTGGCCGGGTGACTTGGAGTCACCCGGCCACTTCAGTCCAACAGTGACCGGGTGACTTGGAGTCACCCGGCCACTTCAGCCCAACAGTGGCCGGGTGACTTGGAGTCACCCGGTCACTTCAACCCAACAGTGGCCGGGTGACTTGGAGTCATCCGGTCACTTCAGCCCAACAGTGACCGGGTGACTTCAAGTCACCCGGTCACTTCATTTTCACCCGTCAGCAGTCGTGCACTTTGGCACGGCAAAATGCCTCTTGCACCGCTGTCCGCTCGGCGCTTAGCTGTTTTTCGCTCCAGTCGAAGCGATGGCTGAACGCCTCTAATACGGCGTCTTTTTCTGCTTCTGCGCGGGCGATGTCAAAATAAAGACGGCCAGTCCGGCGAACGAGGAAGTCGAGTGGTTTCACCAGCATTTCGTTTGCCCAGCAAAAGTCCAGTTCGCTTTGAAGCAGGCTGCTGTTATTAGCCCCGGCGAGGATGTTGGCGGCATTGCGTCCGAAGGCTTCGACGAGTGACGGGATAAGATGTGTTTCAGCTGCGAGGGAGGGAAATTCACGCTGCAAATTTTTTTCAAATGCGGTCACTTCGGCTGAATCACGGAATGGTCGTTCGGCCAAAGGCTCGTGTGCTGTGCGGCAGGGGCCAAACTTTTTGCCGTGCTCTTTTTTAAATTTTTTCACCAAAATATCTACGACTCGCTCTGCCATTTTCCGGTAGCCGGTGAGTTTGCCTCCCGCCATTGAAATCAGGCCATTGGCGGCGATGAAAATTTCGTCTTTGCGGGATGTTTCCCCCACCGTTTCGCCTTTTTCGTAAATGAGTGGCCGAAGCCCGGCCCAAGTACTCTCCACGTCGCCGCGGCCGAGCCGCAGCGAGGGGAACATAAAATTGGCGCCAGCCAAAATGTATTCGACATCAGCAGGCTTCGCCCAAACATGGTTCAAATCTCCTTTGAACGGCGTATCGGTGGTGCCGAGGTAGGTGCAGCGGTGTCTCGGAATGGCGAACATCATGCGGCCGCCGGGCACCTCAAAATAAACGGCCTGCCGGAGTGGGAAGCGCTGTTGCGATACCACCACGTGTACGCCTTTGGAGAGAAACAGCCGCTTGCCGGTGAGCGCGCTGGCCTTTTCACGCAGCTCGTCCACCCAGGGGCCGGTGGCATTTACTACATACGCCGCTTTGACGGCAAAGGCATCACCCGTGAGTTCATCGCGGCAAGTGGCGCCATAGAGGGTGCCTTTTTGTTCGTGAAACTGAACGAACGATGTGTAATTGAGGCACACAGCTCCATGCCGCATGGCCGCTTTCAGCACTTCCAGCGTTAAGCGCGCATCGTCGGTGCGGTACTCTGCGTAAAGGCCACCGGCGAGCAGGCCTTCTTTTTTCAAAAGAGGGGCTAATGCAAGGCATTCGGCTGCGCTTAGCATTTGCTTTTTATCAGCCGGCCTTACGCCTGCGAGCAGGTCGTAAAGCCAAAGACCAAAGTAGGTGGAGGTTTTTCCAAAAGTACCGCCGTTGACGATGGGGAGTAACATTTTTTCTGGAAGCACTAAGTGCGGAGCCAAGTGGTGCAAGATGGTCCGCTCCCGGCCCACTTCGCTGACAAGCCCGAATTCAAACTGCTTCAAATAGCGAAGGCCGCCGTGGATGAGTTTCGTGGAATGGCTACTCGTGCCTGAGGCGAAATCACCTTTTTCAACAAGGGCTACCTTCATCCCCCGGAGCACGGCATCCAAGGCGATGCCAGCTCCGGTAATGCCGCCGCCGATGATTAATAAATCAAATTCTGCGCTTCGGAGTTTACTTTTTATGGCTTCCCGCCCGTAGTTTACTTTTTGGTTCATTTGTTTTTGGTAAAATTGCAGCCGTCAAGATAAGAATTGGTCTTTTTGATTTACCATTTTGACCACGTTTTCAACTCTCCATCTAAAACTATCAATGATGAGAAAATTATTTTTACTCTACATTTTCTTGGGTTTGACTTTGAGCCTTGAGGCTCAATATCAGTTCACCATGCTCAGCGATTGCCATTGCACGACGATAAAAAACCAGCAAAATACTGGCACGTGCTGGAGTTTTGCCACGTCGTCGTTTCTCGAATCGGAGCTGATGCGCATGGGCAAACCGGACTACGACTTGTCGGAAATGTATTTCGTCCGGACGATTTATCAGCAAAAGGCAAAGAACTACATCCTGCGCCAGGGCAAGGCTCAATTCGGTCAGGGTGGCCTTTCGCACGATGTCATCAACGCCTTCAAAATTGGCGGCGCTATTCCTGAAAGCGTGTATAGTGGCAAACTCCCCGGCGACAACATGCTCGACCACAGCGAAATGGAATCGGCATTGACCGGCCTGTTGGATGTGCTCGTAAAACAGAAAAGGCCCAGCCCCAAATGGATGAACGGCTTTGCTGGCCTCACGGACGCATACATGGGTGCCGTACCCGCTGAATTCGATTACAATAAGAAATCCTATACTCCGCAAAGTTTTGCCCAGGCACTGGGCATAAACCCCGATGATTACGTAAGTCTCACCTCCTACACGCACCATCCATTTTACAGCTCGTTTGTGTTGGAAATTCCCGACAACTGGTCAAATGGCAGCTACTACAACGTGCCGGTGGAAGACTTAGTGGCCATTGCGGAAAATGCCATTGAAAAAGGCTTTTCCGTGGCATGGGATGGCGATGTTAGCGAGAAGGGTTTTTCCGGTTCTAAAGGAGTAGCCGTGATGCCTGTGGATGAAAGGAGGGATGATTTATTCACCGCACCCGGCGAGGAGGTCTCTGCCACACAGGTAATGCGGCAGGAAACTTTCGAGAATTATTCGACCACCGACGACCACCTGATGCACATCACCGGCATCGCCAAAGACCAAAACGGCACCCGGTATTATTACGTGAAAAACTCCTGGGGAGAAATTAGCCCCTACCAGGGTTATGTGTACATGTCGGAGCCGTATTTCAGACTAAAGACCGTGTCGCTCATGGTGCACAAAAATGCCATCCCCGCTCCCATTCGCAAAAAATTAGGTATCAAATAAGCCATTGTACGCTGCCGCAAAAAGCCGCTTGGGTGCATCTCAGGCGGCTTTTCTTTTTCTAAAAAACAAAGGCTGGTCTATCCTTTTCGAGAGCTGGTATTCGAACCGGGAATTGACGCGACAGACCAGGATGGCGATAGCAACACCCATGATACCGCCGGCATAAATGTCATGCAGGAAATGTTGCGCCAGATACAGCCGTGAGAAGGCTACCATGAGTGCTACGAACAAAAGAACTGAGGCGTAATTTTTCTGCGGCGGCAACAGAAAAACCAGCAGGCTGCACAGTGCAAATGCCGACATGCTGTGGCCGGAAGGAAAACTCGTCTGGCCAGTGTAAACCTTCACGCCATCCACGAGATTGAGAATATCTTCCTGGTGTAGTTTGCGGAAAAAGGCAAGAGGCCGGTCTTCGGCGAATATCAACTTTGTTGTGTAGCTCACCCCCATTACGGTAAACCCCGTCAGAGCGATGAGCAGTGAATAGCGCATCCGGTAGCCCAGAAACAACAAAACGATAACCGCATACACTGGCTCTTCCCCAAGTTTTGTGGTGTATTTAAAGATAATATCGGCCCACCCCGTGTGGTAGTTGTTGACAAAAAGAATTGCATCTTCTTTATCAAAAACTGCGATTAGCAGCCCTCCGGCCAATAGGAGGAGCGTCAGGCAGACGAAGTAAAACTTATTTTTTGCCAGCAGTTTTTTCATAAGAATCCAAAATCTCGTTTCTTTCGCTTTCGCTACAAAGGAAAGTAATCTTTCGGGGTTGCGTGCCTCCCTCCCGAACACAAGATTTTGGAAAGTTGCCATTCGCTCCAAGCCAAAATCCAAAAGCTCTAAAGCTCCATGGGCCAAAATCTTAAAACCCACAAATACTCATGAAAGTAGAGATTCGGGAGGTTCACGGAAAATCAGACTTGAAGGCGTTCGTCCGGCTCCCTTTCAGACTTTATAAAAACCACCCGTGTTGGGTACCGCCACTTATCAAGGCTGAAATAAACGCGCTTAGCCCCGCCACCAATCCAGCATTCGAGCACTCAAAAGCAGCGCTTTTTACCGCCTGGAAAGGAGGCGAAATGGTGGGCCGCATTGCGGGCCTCATCAACTCGCTGGAAATTGAGCACATCGCAGAAAATCACGCCCGCTTCGGTTGGATAGATTTTATTGACGATGAGGATGTTTCTTCGGCGCTTCTTACCACAGTGGAAGACTGGGCCAGGGCCGAAGGCATGGCGCTTATCAAGGGGCCTTTCGGTTTCAATCAGTTGGATAAAACCGCCATGCTCATCGAGGGGTTCGGCACCCGTGGCCCCATGGGAACCATTTACAACTACGCCTACTATCCAAGGCACCTCGAAAAGTTGGGCTACACCAAAGACCTCGAATGGGTGGAGGTGGAATTTTACTTAGGTGACGAATTTCCGGCCCGCTACCAAAAAATAGAAGATTTGGCAAAACAGCGGTACGGCATCCAGGTGATGCAACCCCGAAACAAAAGTGAACTGAGGAATATCGGGAAACACCTGTTCGGCCTGATGATGGAAACCTACCACAACCTGCCGGGGTTCTGCCCCATTTCCCAAAAACAGCAGGAGCACTACATGAGCAACTACATTTCTTTCCTGCGCACGGATTTAGTTCAGATTATCACCGGCAAAAACACCATCCCCATCGGCTTTGGCGTGAGCATGCCTTCCCTTTCAAGGGCAATGCAAAAAGCAAATGGCAGGTTGTTCCCCTTTGGCATTTTTTACCTGCTGCATGCCCGCCGCCACAGCGATACCGGTGAACTCGCCCTCATTGGCGTCAGGGAAGAGTGGCGCAAAAAAGGAGTACATGGCATCATTTTCAACGAAACCGGAAGGGCATTCATCCGGGCGGGAATGTTTCGCATTCAGGTGAATCCCATGCTGGAATCCAATTCCAACGTGCTGTCGCTCTGGAAGGAGTTCAACCCAAAAATATACAAGCGCCGCCGCACTTACATGAAGAAGCTCTGAAGTTTCGGCGTAGCGGCGGAGGCTGGAGGAATTTCACCCCCCCGTCTTTAGAAAAATCGTCGTAAACTTGTACGGAAAACATCACCACATCCATGAAAGAGTGCCGTGCCTGTCACAAAGCCATTCCACTCCGCGCAAAGGCCTGCCCCTTTTGCCACTGTGCCACCATCGAGGAGACGCTGACCTGCCCCAATTGCGGTGCCGAAACCGGCCTGCACGACGCTGTTTGCACCCACTGCTACTTCCGTTTATTTGGAAATGAAGACCAGGCGGGCAAGGCTGCCTTCGAGCATCTCTTTGGCCATGAGCACGAGGAGCGGATAGAGACAGAAATTGCCAGCCGCTTTCAGAAGGCCTTCCTTCGGCGGTTGGAGGAGGAGCATGCTCCGCGGCTGCACCAGGCATACGTGCAGCGAATGGGGCAGTGTAATTTCGGGGAAAGTGTGGATGTCAGAATTAAGCAATTGGCGGAAGAAGTGAGGGGCCTGGGCAACGATTTCCGGCGCAAAGAGGTAAAATGCCTGCTCGCTGGCACCTTTGAAGAACTGCTCGATTTTTTCATCATCCGCGAGTGCATAGACCTGAATGAAACGCTCTACCCGGAAGCCATTTTAAAGTACCAGGGCCTTCCGTTAGACAGGATAAAATTGCACGGCTTGGTGCTTGATTACCTCGATTTCGACCGGGAGGAGGAGAGCATGTTCACCAACTTCGTCAGCATGCCTCCGCAAAAATTGAAAAATGCCGCCACTACGTTTTTGTTCCCTAAAAGGGGGGAGCAACTCCTTTTTATCTGCGACCTTTCTATCCTCGGCACTTGCAAAGAGGGCTTTGCCATGACCTCAAAAGGCATCTATTGGAAAGCCCTGATGGAAAAACCCCAACGCGTGTTTTACCACAAGTTGGAAGAAATCTGGCGGGAGGAAGACTGGATAACCATCAACGGAATCTTTTTCAACGCCAATAAATCCATCAACCTGAAACTTATCAGGCTGCTAAAAAAGATGAAAGCGCTGATGGCCTAACGGCGGCTGACGCCTACCTGAACAAAGTCACGTTTCCCTTTTTGTTAAATTTCAGCCCGCCGAAGCAGGTCAGTTCCACGTAATAGCCAAAGGCGTCTGGAGACAGCAGCTTCCCCTTGTAAGTGCCATCCCAACCTTCGCCGGGCGTGGTGGTTTCCCAGATTTTTTCTCCCCACCTGTTGTACACCGCGAGGTAGATTTTTTCGATGTTGTTGCCCATAGTCCGGAAGGTGTCGTTGTGGCCGTCGCCATTCGGCGAAAACCCCGTGGGCACGAAAATGAACGGTTCCTCACAGAGCGTGAGCACCACGAGCGTCACCGTCCGCACCACCACGCAGCCGTTCTGGTCCGTCACTGTGAGGGTGTAAACGGTGTTTTCCACCGGCGTGGCTACAGGGTTGTGAATGCCGGGGTCGCTTAGACCGGCGGCAGGCTCCCAATGATAAGTATAGCCGGGGTCGTAGGTGGCGGTAAGCTGCACCGATTCACCTTCCAGCAAAGTGTCTATTTCGGGCGTCACCGTTGCGAAAGGAGAAACGATGACCGTCACATCTTTTTCCACCACACAAAACTCGCCGCTGTCGGTGATGACCACCGAGTATGTAATGGTGGAATCAGGCGTGGCCGTCGGGTTCGGGCTATTGGGGTTGTCGAGGCCATCCGGTGGCTGCCACGAGTAGGTGGCTCCTGGAAATGAGCCATCCGGGTTGAGTGGAACGCCGGTGCCGTTGGCGCAAATGCTTATTGAGTCTTCAAAAATAGGGTCTTCAATGAAATGAACCGGGAAGGTTTCCTCCAGCGTTCGGGAGCAGCCATTCGTAGAAGTAACCGTAAGGGTGAGCGTAGCCGTGCCCTGTTGCGTCAGCACAAATGCAGGATCTGGTTCGGAAGAGTGCAGCGTGTCGCTGCCATTGACCAGCAGCCATTCCCATGATGCCACCGTGGCAGCCGTGTCGAGCGAAGAATCGGTGACTTGCACGGTGAGGCTATCGGCGCAATCAACCTGGTCCACCTCGAAATTGGCAAACAGCGAGTTTGGGAAAATATGGATGTCCTGCAAAAATGTGTCCGTGCAGGGCACCCCCGGCTCGGCCACCAGCATGATGGTGTACATGCCTGTGCCGGGGTAAGTATAAACCGGGTCTTCGAGGGTAGAGGTGGCGGACAAATTGCCGGGATAATCGAAATACCAGAGGTAATTGTTCGCATTGACACTTTGATTGTTAAACGCCACGGTATAAGTGTCGCACAACTTTTCCGGTGCGAAAAACGAGGCGGTGATGTTGCCGCAATCGCCCACATTCACTTGGTAATCGCGTCGGCTGACAGAGATGAGCTGCCCATTGCGATACTCCTTGATGCAAATGCCGATGACAAACTGGCCGATGATGATGGGGGTTCCTGTGAGCAGTCCTGTCTGGGGATTTATGGTCATGGCCACACCGCCTGCTCCGCCATTGAGCATATCGCCGGCATCGTAAGTGCCGGACCAGGGCACCGTGTCAAAAGGCGGATTATTGGGTGGTTGGGGCATCGGCTCAAAGGGGTCGGCGCCCATCAGCGGATTGCAGAGCGAATACACGAGCGAATCCCCGTCGGCATCGCTCGCCGACTGGTCTATCTGGAACGGCTGATTTACGCAGAGGTAAAGCGGCGGCCAATTGTTGAATTTGGGGCTGCTGTTGCACGCCAGCAATGCCTCTTCCGTCAGGTTTATGCTGTACGTGGCCCCTACATCTAAAGGCTCCACGATGTTCACGATGGTTTGGTTGCGGCAGCAGCGTTGGTACACGAGTTGGTAGCCGCCCGGCTGAAATGGCAGCAGTGCCGTGGTGGTGTAGGTGGTGGTGTGCACGCAAACATCGGGTGGCACCACGAAACACTCGCTGCCCAAATCGGGGTCGAGGGTGTCGTTGAGCATGGGTTCGAGGGGCACCAGAATCTGGTACAGGTAGTTGTTGCCGGCATCGAAAACGCCGATGGAGGCGGGGTTGTCAAACCAGGCCCCCGGGCTGCCGTAAAAGCAGTCGCGGAAAATGGTGAGCGTGATTTGGTACTGATTGTTGCCGAGGCAAGTGTAGGTCATTTCCCCGCCCACGATGTGGGTGGCACGAGCCTGCGGCGTCAGAAATGCCAGCGCTGCGGCAGCAAGAACGGCGTATTGTAAAGCTTGTTTCATGTCAGGAGTTTGGATGTGCACCCGGTGTTATTTTTTGCCGCAGATGCGGCGAAATCCAGGTGAGCCTAAAAGTCAGCAATTGTTCGATTTTGGCAAAATTTATCCCGTAAGGTTATCAAAAATATTGCTAAAACAGAAGCCATCTGGCATTTTGAAATGCGCTGCAAAAATAGTTCTTTTACAACCGGCTAATGCCGGAATCCACAAGCGGCAACACCTGCCGGTTCAGCCCAAATGACATGAAGATTTTCAAAGTTGAGCAAATCAGGGAATTAGACAAATTTACCATCGAAAACGAGCCGGTTCCTTCTATCGAATTGATGGAGCGGGCCTCCCGCACTTTTGTAAAATGGTTTATGAAAATAGTGCCTCCGTCAAAAGGTCACATCCACATTTTTTGCGGGCCTGGCAACAACGGGGGCGATGGCCTGGCCATCGCAAGAATGCTGAGTTGGGAATTTTATGAAGTGACGGCTTACGTGCTGCACATTGGCCAGCATTTTAGCGAGGATTGTATCAACAACCTGCGCAATCTAAAAAAACACCGCAGCCAGATTATCGAAATAAAGGAGGACGACCCGCTGCCACAACTGCCCGCCGGCGATGTTGTGATAGACGCCATTTTCGGTTCCGGACTCAGCCGCCCGCCCGAAGGCTATTGGGCACGGCTGATTACCCACCTTAATTCACAACCCGTCCAGCGAATTTCGGTAGATGCACCTTCTGGTTTTTTTGCTGATAAACCAACCACTGGCGTGAGCATACATGCCGGTAATACCTTCAGCTTTGAGATGCCCAAGCTCGGCTTCCTGTTCTCTGAAAACTGCGACAGGGTGGGAGAGTGGTATTTCGGGAGCATCGGGCTGCACCCCGATTTTATAAAAAAAGAAAAAACGCCCTGGCACCTGCTGGATTATCAAGAGGTGGCACCGCTGCTGCACCGCCGCCGGAAGTACGACCACAAAGGTACCTTCGGCCACGCCCTGCTCGTCGCCGGAGGATATGGCAAAGCCGGGGCGGCCGTACTCGCCGCCAAAGCCTGCCTGCGCAGCGGCGCCGGACTCATCACGGTGCATGCGCCGAAATGCGCTTACGAAATTTTGCAGATTTCATTCCCGGAGGCAATGGTCAGCGTGGACGAACACGAGTATTCCATCAGCTCGATTCACGAGGACTTGAGCCGTTATTCTGCCATTGGTACCGGCTGCGGCATCGGTACAAACAAGCTGGCGATGTATGCCCTCGAAGAACTTTTGGAAAAAACACAGACCCCGATGGTGCTCGACGCCGATGCGCTGAACCTGCTGGCCAGCAAGCCTGCCTTGTTAAAAAAAATCCCTCAGCGCAGCATCCTCACCCCGCACCCGAAGGAATTCGAACGGCTATTCGGCAAAACGAGCGATAGCTTCGAGCGCAACCACCTGCAACGGGAAAAGGCCGCCGAATTGGGCATTTACCTTTTCCTGAAAGGAGCTAATACCAGCGTGGCTTGCCCCGGCGGAGAATGCTATTTCAACTCCACCGGCAACCCTGGCATGGCTACCGGCGGCAGCGGTGATGTGCTCACCGGCATTTTGACCGGCCTGCTGGCGCAGGGCTATTCGAGCCACGACGCCAGCTTGCTCGGCGTATTCCTGCATGGCCTCGCCGGCGATTTGGCGGCCGAAGAATTGCAACACGAAGCCCTTCTCGCCAGCGATATCATCCGTTACCTCGGCAAGGCTTTCAAAAAAATCAGGGGCTATGAAAGGTGAGCTTTGGATGACGGGCAAAACTTCGTTCGCTTATTTGCAAGAGGGCATGGCGTTGTACGAAAAGCGGTTGCAACACTACCTCCCGTTTCAAGTGGCTGTATTGCCCGACGTGAAGAATGCAAAAAACCTAAGCCCTGAACAACTGAAGGAAAAAGAGGGCGAAGTTGTCCTTTCAAAATTGAAACAGACGGATTACCTCCTACTTCTGGACGAGCATGGCAAGCAATATTCCTCGTTAGAATTTGCCCGCTTTCTGGAGCACAAGCTCCAACTCAGCCACAGTAGGTTAATAATTTTGGTGGGAGGTGCTTTCGGATTTTCTGAGGTGCTATTCACCCGTGCAAATGCGATACTGTCGCTCTCGAAAATGACCTTCTCGCATCAGATGGTGCGGCTATTTGTTTTAGAACAGATTTACCGGGCCATGACTATTCTTAAAGGCGAGCCTTATCACAACGAGTAGCAGTGAGGCAAAGCCGCAAAATTCATCACTCATAACTTTTCTCATGTCCATCACACTTGTCCTCATCATCGTCATCGGATTCATATCTTATCAGGCCCTTAACGACCGCAGCAAAATGAATAAGCTGTTGCACAGCCCTTATCAGGAGGCGAGAAACAAAGAGTATTACCGGTGGCTGACTTCCATGTTTGTCCACGCCAACCTGACGCACCTGTTCATTAATTTGTTTGTATTTTACAGCTTCGGGCAGGCCGTCGAGTATTATTTCGTGCAGGTTTTCGGCGAGGTTTTCGGGCGGCTTAACTTTTTGCTGCTGTTCCTCTTTTCGGGCATTTGCGCTGACATTCCCACCTACTTCAAACACAAAGACAATTACAATTTTTCGAGCGTGGGAGCATCGGGCGCAGTGTCCGGAGTAATGATGGCCTCGGTGCTATTTTCTCCCTGGACAGAATGGCTACTGTTCTTTATCGTCCCCATTTGGGCCATCGTTGCTGCTGTTTTGTACCTCATTTATTCATCTTACGCCAGCAAGCAAGAGGGTGGCATCATTGACCACGACGCCCACTTTTACGGGGCCGTTTTCGGCGTGCTGTTCACCATTGCGCTGAAACCGGAAATTTTTACTTTTTTTCTGGTGCAATTGCGGGACTTGCCATTTTAAACAAAAGACGTCGCATGTTTTTCATCTTATCCAAAATCCTGTATTTCCTCCTCCAGCCATTGAATTGGGTGGTGGGGTTGATGCTGTTTTCCCTTTTTACAAAAAACAAGAAGCGGAAGCACAGGGCGGTAATTGCATCTGTAACGCTCGCCCTGTTTCTCAGCAACCATCTCATCTTCAACCAGGTTGCCAAATTGTGGGAGCTGAAAACCATCACGGCTGGAGAAATCACCGAACCCTACGATGTGGGCATTTTATTGGGTGGCTACGCCAATAATCACATCGTGCCCCGCCATGACCGGCAGAATTTCAGCAGCAGGGCCAACCGCTTTATGAATGCCTACGAGTTGTACAAATCGGGGAAGGTGAAGAAGCTGCTCCTCACGGGCGGCACGGGGGAATTAATTGGAAATTCGCCGGGCGAGGCTGTCACCATGCGGGAGTTTTTGCTGCGCATTGGCATGCCGGACTCCGATATCATCGTCGAAGGCAAGTCTCGCAATACTTACGAGAATGCTGTTTTTACAAGGCAAATACTGACGCAGTCCTTCCAACCAGAGCCAAAATGCTTGTTGCTGACCTCGGCGCTGCACATGCGCCGCTCCATGGGCTGCTTTAAAAAGGAGGGCATTCAATTCACCGCGTTCAGCATTGATTTCCTGCGGGAGGACGACCAATGGAATCCTCAATTTTTTCTAATTCCAGACCCATGCATTATCAAGTACTGGGAGAGCATGCTGAAAGAATGGGTGGGTTGGCTGGCCTACCGCGTCAAAGGCTACCTTTGAATCAGTCAGACGGCCTGGCTGAAAAGCTGACCTGCCGGCTGTTTCCGCCCGTGCCGTGCATCGAGCGCCGTGGATGTACAAGCTGACCATCGGCGTTGTGGCGGAAGCGGCGATTACCTTTTTGGTGCACTCTACCACGCCGGGTCTTTCTTCTTGCAAATCAGGCACGGCCGGGTAAGCTGGTGTGCTGCTTCGCAGGCACATCGCATTTTTTAGGCCATTGTATTGTCATGGCTTCTTTTTTCAAAAATTTTGAGATAAAGAAAAGTGGCCATTTTGCGGGCCTGATTTTTCGCCGATTCGGCCCTTTCACCTTCGAAATGTTCGTCGAGGTTGGCAATCCATAAGTTGATCCACCGTCCGAAATGCTCCATTTCAATGGTGCCGTTCATAGCCACATCCACCCGGTGATGGGCCTGCGCCGGGTCGCCGGTAAATTTTGTTTTTACAAAAACAAAGAGATTGCCTTCCCAAAAATCAGTCAGCTTTTCGAGGTGGGCGTCCCAGTCTTTTATGATACCGTTAAATATGGGGCCGAGGCGCTCCTCTTTTCTGACTTTCTCGTAAAA
>Ga0210044_10007688_pt1 | contig 13656 bp, 12 predicted proteins | sample CryGey13umfilter_2_FD_183959 | JGI IMG/M metagenome (GOLD analysis project Ga0210044, IMG submission 183959) | Groundwater microbial communities from aquifer in Utah, USA - Crystal Geyser 4/9/14 3 um filter (SPAdes) (version 2) | ecosystem: Environmental > Aquatic > Deep subsurface >... | reverse complement strand
CGGAAAACGTGGCTCGTAAATTCATAAATCTTTACGGAATCGTATTTTTCGGTTGACGCAACCTCCCGAATCGCGCATCATATGAGAAGTTAGGTGTGCCGCCCCCTCGGTTTTTCGGCGGATGGGTGGCCGACCGTCTCTCCACGCTTGGAAATCTCCAGCGCGCTGAGCACAAGGTAATTTATGCCGAGATCGGCAGGTATTGCAGTCCGTCAGGATGGCCGGTCGACAATGACCTCGATGGGTATTGCGAATTCGTCTTCGGACCGCTAGTCGATCACTCAGGATGAAGGAACAACGCCGATCAAATACCGTCGATTCAACGACTCGACCCGATTGATTCCGATCGACAGCGGGTAACAGACAGAGAGGTTTGCAAAAAGAATATAGAGAGGAGCGATCGAATTATGAAATCCGCCTCACCGTCGTCGGGAATCACCGCGCGTCCCACGGCCATGAAGAATCATGCGATGCGTCGCGCCTTCACGCTCATTGAACTGCTCGTGGTGATTTCGATCATCGCTCTTCTGATCGGGCTTCTTCTCCCCGCCCTCGGCAAAGCTCGTGAACACGCCCGCGCCAGCATCTGCATGTCGCACATGCAGCACATCGGGTATTCCCTCGCCAACTACGCAACGGATAACAACGACTACGTTCCGCGTGAAGGGAAATACCACGACCCTGCTTATTTGAATCGTTATTACTATCCGTGGCCTCGGGCGTTTCACAAATACATCACGAGCCGACAACCCTTCATCGATAAGGGCGAGGGCTATCAGGGTTCGCTCGAAACGTTCAGCGACAATGATCTGGATTCCTCAATGTGGCGTCAGTACAAGTATCGTGACATGATCGAATACCAGTGCCCGTCGTATCCGAACCCTCGCCACAATATTCATTACATCAACAACGGCCTACTCACGCGTCGTGACGGGACGTTTGATATCAACATCAGGCACCCCACGACGCCGGTCACGGAGTTCATGCGCCCGTCTTCGGCCATGTACATGGCTGAATTCACCAGCGACCCCGATAGTTCCATCGCCGACCAGCAGAAATCCTATCCGTATCTTGACCACTGGTACGACGTCTGGTCGGAGAAACATGTGAACGGCCCCGAAGAAAAATCGAACAGTTACGGCGGCAACGTTGCGCGAATAAAGAGTGACCGCCACCTCGGAACCGGATCCAACACGGTCTTCGTCGATTCGCATGTCGAAATGCGCAGTCGAGACACGCTTAAGGATGTCGATAACTGGGATGATCACACCTACAACGAATGGTGGCGATAAGAATCTGAATGCCGCCCCAGCCGCGCTTGGGTTCAAGAGGTTATGTCATGATCCCGATTCGAGTTCGCCGTTGTTCGGCCTTTACGCTGATTGAGTTACTCGTCGTGATCTCGATTATCGCGCTCCTGATCGGGCTTCTTCTTCCTGCGCTCGGTATGGCGCGTGAGCACGCGAGGGCGGGAACATGCATGGCCCATATGAAACATATTGGTTATGCCCTTCACTCGTATTCCACCGAATTCAATGAGTTTGTGCCGCGCGAAGGAAAGTACCACGATCGCCCCAATCTGAACCGCTATTACTATCCGTGGCCTCGTGCTCTGCACCAGTATGTCACGGAAAACCTTCCGTACTACGACCTCGGTCCCGACCAGACATCGTTCGAGACGTTTTCGAATACGAACCTCGATGATTCCAGGTGGTTCAACTATCGGTATCGAGATATTGAAGTTTACAAATGTCCCTCCCACCCGAACCGCCTGCATCAGATTCATTACATCAACAACGGGCTTCTCACACGACGAGATCGCCCCGCTGATCAGACCATTCGACATCCCGCCGCCAGAATCACTGAATTCATCCGGCCGAGTGACCAGATGTACATGGCTGAATTCACCGATGATATCGACAATTCCATCTACCATGAGCAATATGAAGTGCATCGCTTCCCGGTGGACTTCTGGCATGATGTGTGGGCTGAGGTTCACGTTAACGGTCCGGAAACCGGATCGGATGGGATCGGCGGCAATGTTGCGCGAATCAAGAGCGATCGCCACCTCGGCACCGGCTCCAACACGGTTTTCGTCGATTCACATGTCGAGCGCCGCAGCCGCGATACGCTGAAGGATGTCAATAACTGGGATGATCGCACGTATAACGAGTGGTGGTGATAGGTGCAGCATGTCAGAGAGGAATGATGTTATGAAACACTCAGCCGCAACACCCGTTGCGGTTTTTGTTGCATTCACCAAATCGACGCAGCCGATACGCCGACCCGACCATACAACCAACCATGGACCTCGCAAGAGACGGCGGGGTCTTGAATCCTGACCATGTAGGTTCTTCTCATGTCGAAAAAACTTCGTTCTCGACGCGATTTTCTTGCCTCGACCATGTCCCTCGGTGTGGTTGCCGCCTGGCCCGGCCCGAAGTCCGCCGCGTTTCAATTCCAATCGGAAAAGACTAAGGCGCTCGCCGGTGATGCGCGGGAGAAATTGAAGGAAGGTCTCGCCGTGGACGGACTCAAAGACGTAACCAAAGCGGAGAAATCACTCAAACTCCTCATCCTCGGCGGAACCGGATTCCTCGGCCCGCACATCGTCCAGTATGCCGATGCGCGCGGACATTCGATCACCCTCTTCAACCGAGGGAAGACCAACTCGCACCTCTTTGGCGATCATGAAAAACTCGTGGGCGACCGCGACCCCGACAAGGGTGAAGGTCTCAAGGCTCTTAAAGGTCGAGAATGGGATGCCGTGATCGATACGTCCTCCTATTACCCGCGCATCACTCACGCATCCTGCGAACTGCTGAAGGATCACGTTGATTTCTATACACTCGTTTCTTCCATCTCCGTCTACAAAGATACGGCTCATATGGGTATCGACGAAGATTATCCGGTTGGTATGGTGGAAGACGAAACCATCGAAGAAATCAGCGGCGGAACGTACGGCGCGCTCAAGGCGCTCTGCGAACAGGCGGCCGAACACATCATGCCCGGGCGTGTCGCCAACATCCGACCCGGACTCATCGTCGGCCCGCGCGATTACTCCGATCGATTCACCTACTGGCCGGTACGCGTGGAGCGAGGCGGCGAGGTTCTCGCCCCGGGGCTTCCCACCGATGCAACACAATGGATTGATGCGCGCGATCTGGCGCGTTTTTGTGTCAAGAGTGTGGAAGACCAGGCGACCGGTCGTTTCAACGCGGTCGGGCCGGAAGCGCCTTCCAACATCGCGGAAATTCTCTACGGCTGCAAGGCGGTCTGCGGAAGTGATGCAACGTTCACGTGGGTGCCGGCCGAATTCCTTGCTGAGCACGCGGTCGGCCCGTGGATTCAGATGCCCGTCTGGGTACCGATGGACGGCGACCTGAAGGGAATCATGACGGTCAACATCGAGCGCGCTCTTGGTGCGGGCATGACCTGCCGCCCCCTCGCGGAGACGGTTGCGGATACGCTTGAATGGTGGCATTCACTTCCGGAAAAACGCCGGAACGGGCGAATGCGGGCTGGAATCACTTCCGAAGAGGAAGCCGAAGTCCTCACCGCCTGGCATGAGAAGTAAGCGATGCAATCAGCATGTTGTCTGGGGTCGTCCGGCTTCGCACGTCATTGCCGGATTTACTACGATACCGGGGTGCGCCCAAAGCGGCTTACCCCGGCCACCCTGCAATCGGTTGTGAAACAGATTCCAAGGCCCGGCGGAATCTCAAAGCCGCGCCTTTCCACCGATTGAGGCGAGCGTGATCACCTTTCGATCAAGGTTATGCCACGCCTGAATAATTCGAACGGTGCTGTAGCGTGCCCGCATTAGGATTGATTCCGTGACCGCATGCTGGTTGCGGTAGGTGATTCCCTTGAGCATCGGTGAATCGCTGATGCCGGTGGCGACGAAGATAATGTGGTCGCCCTTCACCAGATCATCTGCGGTATAGACGCGGTTAATGTCTTTGTCGCTCAGATGGCATTCGTCGGTCAGATAGGTTCGCTCTTCGTCATCGCGAGGCCACATTCGGCAAAGATGTTCCCCGCCGAGGCACTTGATTCCCGCTGCCGCAAGTACTGCTTCGGGACTCCCTCCAATTCCGAGATAGAGGTCAACGCCGGAGTTCGGCAGGCACGGCGCGATCGCCGCCGCCACATCACCGTCGGAGATTAACCGAATGCCGCACCCGGCGGTGCGTAGTTCGTCAATGATGTGCTGATGACGCGGGCGATCCAGAACGACGGCCACCAAATCGCGCACGCGTTTATCGAGCGCGTTTGCGATGATGTCCAGATTTTCTTCAATCGAATTGCCGAATCGCACGCTCATCGTGCTGTTGGCGACCATCTGCCCGACGGCAATTTTTTCCATGTAATACGACGGAATGGCGGATAGAAGGTTCGAGGGATCTTCCGTCGGATCGTCGGTCGTGGCGACCGCCATCACCGAGATCGCACCGGGCAGTCCCTTGGCGGTGAGGGTGGTGCCGTCGATCGGATCGAGGGCGATTGCGATGGGAATGGAGCCCTCCTTCCACGTCCCCAACTTCTCACCCTCGAAAATCCCCGGCGCCTCGTCTTTTCGACCTTCGCCGATTCGGACGATTCCCCGGCAGTCGATTTCCTGAAACATGCCGCGAATTGCGTCAGCGGCGGCGAAATCGGCTTTGTTTTTGTCGCCCTTGCCGAACCACTTCCAACCGCTGAGGGCTGCATTCTCCGTGCAGCGAACGAGGTCGAGATCAATCATGCGTTCCGGGGCGTCTAACGTAGGCATCGTCGTCATCTCCTCATCAAGGCCGCGGTATTCAATACAATTCGGCAGGGTCACCATAAAATTCACCTCATTATATCATCCGAAGGTTACGCGGAAACAAGCGGACAGCGCGACCCTCCGTAATTCGTCACGCCGACCAACCCATCACCATGATGACTACGAAGCCACGGCAACTTCCCGATGTTGTTTGAGTTTCCTCGGCCGACGACGAATACGATACAAGCGCGCAACCGACTCGCGTCAACGCGCCCGCGCCAATTGCGGTCCGTATTCGTAGTAATTACTAAGCTTCAGGAAATTCCTCGGACTGCACCGATCGCCTCCCATGCATCAGGAGAATCGACAAGAGTGCAACCGCTCCCGCGATCATTCCGCAACTCAGCCACTGCCCACGACTCAAACCGAGTGTTCGCCCCAGACCCACATCGGGAAGTCGCCATATTTCCGTAATAATGCGAAGAATGCCGTAGAGAATCAGAAAGGCAACGGCGAGAAAGCCGGGACGATTCGCAAACCGCCCCTTTCGCAGGACAAACCGCCAAAGCGTCCACAAACAACTGCCGAGAACGATTCCTTCCGCAAATGCCTGATACAACTGCGAGGGGTGATGAGGCGTAAGTATGGGCCGAACGGTGTCGATCAGCACCTGATTTCCTGCTTGGACCGATTCTACCAGTTTATGTTTCCAGAACTGAAGCGTTCCCAGTGCTTCGGTATCTCCAAGTCGGGCGAGGTCGATGATGTTCAACCACTCGTGCCTCGTCAGCCCGAGGGCATCGGCCGCGTTGACGACCTTGGCCATCAGGTCCGGCGTCCAGTCGTCGGTGATCTCCTGCGGGAACTTCACTGCCAGCGGAAAATTCGGATCACACGGTACGCCTCGCAATTCACCATTGACGAAATTCGCCAACCGACCGAAAAAGAGCCCGAATGGAACGAGGAGCGCCGAAAGATCAAACAAATGGAGAGGCGATACACGATGGCGGCGACCGTACCACACCATCGCGAGAATGACGCCGATCATCCCGCCGTGGCTCGCCATCCCTCCGTGATTGATTGCGAGAACTTCCCAGAACGGAAAGGAATCGCTGAACGTCCGGAGCCCGCTCGGATTATAAAACAACACATACCCCAGCCGCCCCCCGATCAGAACGCCGAGGATACAGGCAATAATGTAATCGCCTACCTGTTGCGGAGATAAAGAAATGAGTCGGCGTATGGCGAGAACGCGCGCCACGAAATACGCGAGAAGGAAACCGGCTGCATAGGCGAGTCCGTACCAGCGAATGCCGAAGTTTCCCGATATGCGAATCGCAAACGGATCCATCGTCTGAAGCCACGCTTTGGCGAGCGAGACGGACGGAACGAGATGGTGGATGACGGATTCGGACGGGAAGATGCTCATGCTCCAGTTCGCGCAGGAATGAATCGATCAGGATTCACAGAAAATATCCATCGATGATATGTGCAAGACGCCGCGAAGGTATACGGCCCGTTGATAGCCCCGAGGCGGGGTCTTGTTGAACTCGTTTGAACACTCGCGCGTCGCCTTCGCCGGATGAGAATCGAACCGGCACATGTATGCGAAAAGGTACCCAAAGGATCGCCCACCGGCTCCGAATTTTCGAGACTCGGGCACTTTCAACACATGAGCCATCCCAGTCGACGCATTTTTTCATTTTTCGGTGATTTTTTGGGTTGTGCCGAGCGGGTTCTTGCGGTACTTTGGGTTCATCGCCGAGGCTTTCTTATTGTGGTGCTTCATCCACCACCGAAGTGTCTTGCCTTCGGCGGTGGACCACATTATTCTGTTTCTTTCTATCTGCTGGAAGGTGAGGAAGCCGATGAAGACGCGAAGTACAGGGTTGGCAAGTCGCAGTTTCGTTTTTGGGCTATCCGGAGTCGTGGCATGTTGGACGATGTGCGCCATTCGGGCGCAAGAAACGGAGATCGTCAGCGTGACACAATTGGAGGAACAGGGAGACACGCAAAGTCGCGGGCCGGCCGTCTCGGCGGATGGTCGATATGTCGTGTTTGCATCGCGCGCCACCAATCTGGTACCAAGCGACACGAACGGCGTCTTCGATGTTTTCGTTAAAAGATATGTGGACGGGCGCGCTTGAGCGTGTGAGCGTGAGTTCGACCGGCGAACAGGGGAACGCGTTCAGCGACATGACCGCCATCTCCGACGACGGGACCGTCGTGGCCTTCATGAGCGAAGCGTCCAACCTGGTGCCGGACGACACGAACGAGACATGGGATTTTTTCGCGCACAATTTGACGACCGGTGAAACGACGCGCGTAAACGTGAGTTCGTCCGGAAAAGAGGGGAACCTCGGCTCGGACTGCGACTGCCGCGTCTTCAAGTATCCGATGGTCTCAGCGAACGGTCGATATGTTACGTTTCACATCGCCGCTTCCAACCTTGTTCCCGATGACACCAACGACATGATTGACGTCTTTCGCCACGACCTCTGGACGGGCGAAACGATTCGCGTGAGCGTGAGCTCCAATGGAGAAGGGGGGAATTATCACAGTTTCCATCGTGACATGTCGCCGGACGGTCGATACGTCGTTTTTCACAGCGGATCATCGAATCTGGTGGAAGGCGGCACGAATGATGTGCGTGACATCTTCATACATGACGTGGAAACGGGAATCACCGAACGCGAGAGCGTCAGTAGTGACGGTGTGCAGGGGGACCAACGCAGCGACTCGCCTCGCGTTTCTGCTGACGGTCGATTTGTCGCGTTCGCGAGTTTTTCGACGAACTTGGTGCCGGACGATACGAATTGGGACTGGGATGTCTTCGTGCGTGACCGCAAGAAAGGTATTACGAAACGAATCAGTGTTTCGTCGTTCGATGAACAGGGGGATTCGTTCAGTCGCCACCCGGCGATGTCCGACGATGGTCGGTGGATCGCGTTTCATTCGGTAACGACGAATCTGGTGCCGGGCGATACCAACGGCGAGCGTGACATCTTTCTTCGGGATATGAAATTGGGTGAGACGATTCGACTCACGAAAACCGGCGACGGTCTCGAAGGAAACGGTCGGAGTTATGATCCGAATCTGTCTGCGGACGGCCGGTTTCTGGTGTATGACAGTCTCGCCTCGAACCTGGTCGAAGGTGACAACAATGACACGCGCGACATCTTCCGATACGATCGTTCGGGCGACCGACTTGATTTGTCGGAACCGATTCCCGGTGTTCCGGGTCAGGTGAATACATGGTCGTTGACCGGTGGAAACGCCGGGGCGTCGGTGATACTGGTTTACAGCAAATCGCTGGGGCAGTCGGGATTGCCGGGCTGCGCTGTAAGACTCGATATCAAGAATGCCGGTTGGATTCGCACCACCATGGTCGAAGCCGGTGGGGTTGCGGAATTTAAGATGTTCGTGCCTGACTTTGTTCAGGGAAGGCGCATATTCTTCCAGGTGTACGAGCCGATCAGTTGCCGCAAGAGCGACGTCGTGGCGGTGCAATTCTAATGGGCAGAATAGATCACTCGTACCGATTCATTCCACCGCTGCACTTGGAACTTGGACGATTCAACCGTTGAGTTGATCCTCGATCCACTTGAGGATTTCCGGGTCGGCTTTTGCGCGCAGTTCCGCCTCTGCCCCGCCGCCGGTTATCACCGACTTTTTCGTCACATTGTGGGCGGTGATGGACCGCCCCTGTCGATCGAAGAGGTACGCGGTGATCGTGTACGACCCTTCCGCACTCATCACCGGCGCCACCGCGCCGGCTGCCGCACCGGGAATCCCCGTACTCTGCCGTGTGATCACGACGACCGTTTGCACTTCCGGATCATTCTCCGCTCGCAACGTCGCCGGCAGTTGATCGAACAAATCGTCAAGCCGCCCGTGGTCATAATCCACAATCACAATCGGTCTGATCGGCGACGTGTTCTCCGCGACATTGTCACGTGTCTGATTATCCAGCATCGCCGTGTAATCGGAAATATGTGAATAGAGCCCGTCGGGCCCGAATCCAGATTGCATGAACGCAACCACCGCAATGGCGATGACGCCGATGATGAGAATCACCGCAACGAGATTCGCGCCTCGTCGCTGTATCGTCAAATGGTCCATGACGTTCTGCCTTTCACTCCGAATCCGGAGAAATGTCGATCGAATTCGCAATATCCTACCCCTGACGCCTCTCCAAACGAACCCGAGACGGTTACGAGATACCCGACGAAATGAATTCGCCCTCCGACGCCGACCAATTCAAGTCACGAGTCATCCTGCTGGGCGCAAGCAATTTGTCGCTCGGAATCTCCTCGGCCGTGCGCATCATTCTGAAAACTGTCCCCGCTCCGGTTGAGTTCTTCATCGCTGACGGATTTGGTCGATCGTACGGCCAGACCAGCCGCGTCATGAGTCGAACGCTCCCCGGGATTCTCGATTGCGATCTTTGGGACGACGTTGCCGAATCTCATACGGGTGATTCGATCCCCACGTTCGCGTTGATCACCGACATAGGAAATGATATTGCCTACGGCGTCGAGCCGGCGCAAATATCCGATTGGATCGCCGAATGCGTTCACCGCCTCTCCGTGCTGAATGCCAGAATCGTGATGACCGGTCTTCCGATCGGCTCTCTGAAAGGCCTCTCCGTGGTTCGATTCGCAATCGTCAGCCGCCTGCTCTTCCCGTCGCTGCGAATGACTCTTGAAACCGTGCGAAACCGAGCCGAGGTGGTGGACCAATCAATGCGACAACTGGCAAATGAAGCCGGCTTCCCCGTGGTGGATGTCGATCCGTCATGGTACGGCTTCGATCCGATCCATCTCCGCCGTCAACATTGGGCCGAATACTGGTCAACCGTCTTTGCAAAATGGAAAAGTGGTGAAATGGGTAAAGCATCCGCTTCAGCGATAAACGAACTGCGGGCAGATCCTCTCTGTTGGTGCTACTTGTGGACGCGTTGGCCGAAAAACCGCCGAATCCTCGGCTCCCCCCACCACCGAACGCAACCCAGCGGTCGGCTGCCGGACGGCTCCGTTATTTCGGTGTTTTGAATCCCGTAGAGCGATTGTCGCGCCTAACCCGCCGCCGGAACCTGCATTCCCAAACGCTCCATCACCTCGCACAAATCGGACCACACCTTCTTTCGATTCTCCGGTGTGTATGCGCGCAAGAGATACGCCGGGTGAAAGGTCGGCATCACATTAATCTCACTCGACATCCCCAATAAACCCGGGGTGAACCAGCGTCCGCGTAAGTTCGTAATCCCTTCCTTTGTCTGCAACAGAAACTTCGCGCAAGGCGAACCAAGCGCCACAATCACTTGCGGCTCGACAATCCCAACCTGTTCCACCAAGAACGGCGACGACTGATCAACCTGCTCCGGCGTGGGCGTTGCGTTGTTCGGCGGGCGTACTTTCAATAAATTGCAAATGTAAACCTCCTCACGCTTCAACCCCATCGCAACGATCATCTTGTCAAGCAACTTCCCCGCGCGACCCACAAACGGCCGACCCAGCCGATCCTCATCCGCCCCCGGCGCTTCACCGATGAACATCAAACGCGCATTGGGATCACCCTCGCCGAACACCACATTCGTATAACCCGGCATTGTTTTAACGAGAGGGCATTCGCGATTGTGCCGCTCACACAATTCCGCCAGTCGTTTCGCTTTCTCAACCCGCACCGGATTATTGCCCGCGTATTCCACCATCGCTTCCGTTTCCTTTTCTGTTTCACGGACTTCATCCACAGAACATATTTCCGATGACGCCGAACCGACGAGCGAACACGATTCCGCGATCGGCGCGCGTCGCACTCCCAGCAACCGATCAATCTCGATCATCTGTTTCGCCGCCCGAGTCACGCGATTTTTTTCTTCCATTTCAAGCATAACAAGTTTTCCCATCCGCCGCAATGAATAAGAACTGAGAGAAGATGAATAATTTCAGAACCCGACCGATTGCCGCTTTTTCTTCCCGGATAAGTACGAATCCATGATGATCCCCGGCAAATCACCGGCCGTGCAGTAAAACGCAACGCCCCGCGTCAATCGCGTCAGCTGCTCCACAAACCCAACCCATTCCATGTATTGATATTCTTCAATCAACGCAAACGTGCTCAGCCGAATCATCTCCTGGGTACACCGCCACGCTTCCTTCAACGTAATATCCCACGTCGTCTGCGAAGGCGGATACAGCAAATACAACGTCTCCGTCCCCGCCTTCGAAGTTTCCAAATGCGCCGTCGGCTGGCCGTCCGTAATGATGAAAATCTGCTTGTTCGCAGCGCTTTCCCGATGCAGTATCTGCCTCGCCGTCCGCAACCCGTGCTGCAGATTCGTAAAGTGAGGCGGCGCTTCATCCGCCTGATCAAGCGGAACCCGCAAGCGAACTTCCCAATCACGAATCGTAATCGGCTTCGGCATGATCAACGGAAGTTCACGCGCATCGATCCGTTCCGCCACACTCGAAAACCCGACAAAATGAATCCGATCCTGAGGAAACTTCTCCTCGATCAATCCCTTCATCCCCATCGTGACGCGCTTCGCCTGAATGTACCGATCATACCGAATCATCGAGCCCGAAAGATCAATCAGCACCACCATCGCCGAATCCCCGATCGATTCCGTTTGAAAGATCTCGAAATCGCGGTCTTGCAACCGAATCGGAAAAAGTGCGCGTGCAGATTCCCCGCCCTCTTCAATCGCAATGCGCTTCACCGCGTTTCGCATCGATTCATTGATTGCCAACTCACTCAGCGCATCGCCGAATTCATATTGCTTCGTACCTTCAATTCGCTCCGTCGTTCGCCCGCTCTGTTGCGTCAAATGCGAACCGCGCAATCCCCTCTGCAAATCACGAAAAATTTCCAGGAACATTCGGTGCCGAATCCCCTTCACCATGCGCGCGGTCATCCGAAGCGCCCCCGTCTCCGCGTCGCGCTCCAGCAACCCGGCCTGAATCATCTGCGCAATCAATTTCTCAATCTGCTCATCTTCCGTTTGATCGCCAAGCGCATCAAGCCCCTCCTGCCCGTACTGAAGAATAAACTGAACCACCGACGAATTCGGAAAGAGTTCATCCGGGCTGAGAAACAAGTGTTCGCCGTCATTTTGGCCGTATGAAAATCGCATCGTCGAAATGATAGGGGTTGGATTTGACGACGGACGTGCAGGAATACACTCTCCGCCGCAACCTCTCCTGAAAGTCCGGAGCCCACGATGAAGAAAAGCCGCATTCTCTCAACCCGCGAAATCCACCGGGGTCGTCGATTCTCGTTCCAGCAGATCGAAGTCCAAAACACCGATCCCGCGTCCCCCCCCATCATCCGCGATATCGTCCGACACCCCGGAGCCGTCGTCGTGCTTCCCATCACTGAGGACGGCAGAATCATCTTTATTCGCAATTATCGGCCGGCCGTCGATGAAACCCTCTGGGAACTCTGCGCCGGAACCCTGGACCAGAAAGGCGAATCACCCGCCCACTGCGCCGCCCGAGAACTCGTTGAAGAAACGGGATATCGCGCAAAAACCATCGAAAACCTCGGTTCTTTCTACACCACGCCCGGCCTCACCGACGAACTCATGCACGCCTTTCTCGCCAAAGACCTCCAATTTGTCGGCCAATCCCTCGAACCCGGCGAGGAAATATCGGTATGCCTTAAGGGGTTTGACGAAATCGATGAAATGATCCGCTCCGGCGAATTCCGGGATGCCAAAAGCATGGTGGCGATGATGCTTTTCTACCGAAAATATCACGCGAAAAGCTGACGGATCGCGCCTTATATCCCGTAGTATGAATACCTCTCCGAACGGCCGCTGACGGGTTCCGGCGGTTGGGATTGAGGATGACTATTGACGAATGACGACGACCTGACCGAACTGAAAATGATTAAACTGAGGAATAACAGGGAGCGCCTTCCACGCTGTATATCGGGATGAATCACTCTACACACAGCAATCCTCAACGACGCGATTCAGCGGGCGCCCATCCGAACCTCGACAGCGCCAACTCGGACGGCTCATCTCTACGAACATCATCGTCGAAGAACGCTCCGCATCGATTCGGTCAAGTCGGGGGCCTATGGGATGAACCAATCTACTGGGCCATTCCCATCCTGAAAACAAGCCGAACCCGTGTCCGCATCCACTTCTTCCTCCTTCTCTTCATACTCGTCCAACTCGGCCACGTGATCTGGCCTCCAACCGGATACCCCGCTGGCGGAGACTGGTCTTTCACCCTCATCGGGCTTGCCGCACTCGCCGTCGTTCTTGTCATTCACGAAGCCGCCCACTGGTTGGTCGATCGATCGCTCGGCGGAGAGTCCGACGAAATCATCATCTGGCCGCTCGGCGGACTGTCACCTCATCAAACACCCGGCGGATGGAAACCAAACCTTCTCACCGCACTCGCCGGACCTATCGCCAACCTCACGCTTTGCCTCATCCTTACTCCGATTCTGGCAACATTGATCGTCGGTCGATGGGAGTATGTCCTCTTCAACCCTCTCGGCCCCGCCACCCCGTACTCACTCTGGGTAGTCGATGGCAAACCCGCCTGGTGGGCCCTCGGATTGTGGTGGATGAATTATGCATCCCTCGCTTTAGTCATTTTCAATCTGATCCCGATGTACCCTCTCGACGGTGCGATCATCGCCGAATCGATCATCGGTTCCAGAACCGGTGAACGCCGCGCCGCCGAAATCACGACCGTCGTCGGCTACGGCGGTGCGGTCCTACTTAGCGTTGTCGCACTGGTCGCAAGTAACAACCTTCTTTTGGCCGTCGCCATATTCGGAGCCATCATGTCGTGGTTGAAGCGAAGGCAGATCGCCTTCATCGCTCAACCGATCTCGCCGACTGAAGAATTGCCAGCCGGAACAACACCAATGGTACCACTGATGCC
>Ga0210044_10007683_pt1 | contig 13661 bp, 11 predicted proteins | sample CryGey13umfilter_2_FD_183959 | JGI IMG/M metagenome (GOLD analysis project Ga0210044, IMG submission 183959) | Groundwater microbial communities from aquifer in Utah, USA - Crystal Geyser 4/9/14 3 um filter (SPAdes) (version 2) | ecosystem: Environmental > Aquatic > Deep subsurface >... | reverse complement strand
GTGCTGGTGGAACCGGGACAGTGCGACGGGCTCGTCCGACCGCCCAAGCGCGCGCGGTGCGTGGAGTGCGTGACCCACGGCGGCCAGTTCTTCACCCAGGGCGCGGGCCACGGCTACTGCAAGACCGCACCGCCGCCACCCCCGCCGGAAATCCCGGTGCTGCGCAGCGTGCCCGAGTGCAACGAGCACGTGCGGCATCCCGGCAAGCGCGCGCGCTGCCGGCACTGCGTGATGAAGGGCGGCTCGTTCCACCGCGCCGGGCCCGGGCAATGTGTCCACGCCCCGCCACCGCCACCGCCGCCGCCGCCCACGCCAGAGGTGATCACGTCCATCCCGGAGTGCAACCACCGCCTGGGCCCCAAGCACATGCGCAAGGCGTGCCGCCGGTGCCTGAAGCAGGGCGGCCGCTACCACATGAACGGCGCCTGTCGCTTCTGATCCGCCCCTGACCTTGGAACAACACATCTTCAGCACCCTGCTCCTGATCTGGCTCGTGCTGGCGGCCATGATCTTCCCGCTGCTGTTCTTCGTCAGCGCGCCCTACGGTCGTCACAATCGCAAGGGCTGGGGCCCGCAGATCAACCGCACCCTGGGGTGGGTGTTGATGGAGGCCCCCTCACCCCTGCTGATGGCGCTGTTCTTCGTCGCCGGTCAGCGCCTGGGCCTGGTGTACCTGGCGTTCATCCTGCTGTGGGAGGTGCACTACGTCCACCGCGCCTTCATCTTCCCCTGGCGCATGCGCGGGGGGCAGAAGCAGATGCCGCTGCTCATCGTGCTGTTCGCGCTGTGCTTCAACCTGGGCAACGCCTACTTCAACGGCCGCTACCTGTTCTCGTTCTCCCACGAGCACGCCGCCAGCTGGCTGTGGGACGGGCGCTTCATCTGCGGCGCGTCGATGTTCGTCGGCGGCATGCTGGTGAACATCCACGCCGACAACGTCCTGCTGCGCATGCGACGGCAGCAGGACGGGTACCACATCCCTCGCGGGGGGCTGTACGAGCTGGTCTCGTGCCCCAACTACCTGGGGGAGGTCGTGGAGTGGTGCGGCTGGGCGCTGTGCACCTGGTCCCTGGCCGGGCTGGCCTTCGCGCTGTGGACCGTGGCCAACCTGGTGCCCCGGGCGGTGGCGAACCATCGATGGTACCGCGCGAAGTTCGCCGACTATCCGGCGCGGCGGCGGGCGATCATCCCGCTGGTGCTGTGATCTACGCCTGCATCAGCTTGAAGTCGGGCCTCTTCGCCTGCACCAGCGTGGGGCGGATGAAGTAGCCCTTGCTGTCGTCGCACTCGCCGCCCACCAGCACCTCGCCGTCGGGCGAGCTCCGGGCGTGGTCGATGTAGCCCTTGATGTCGTTGTACGCCCCGCGATCGATGACGGCACCGCCTTGAGGAACACCGCCAGCCGCTCCTCCCAGCTCATGGCGGCCCACTCGGTCCGGGCAGCGCCGGCCGCCGCGATGGCCTGGTGCACCTGCTCCGAGCCTCCCAGATGGTACCGGCCGAGCAGGTGGCCATGGTCGTGGGGGCAGACGCAGTCCGCCAGCTTGCCGGTGGTCACTGCCTCACCGCCAATCTTGGGCGGGATCTCGATCGGCTCGCCCAGCATCTTGCTCAGCTGCGCCTTGAGCTCGGCTTTTTCGGGCGAGCCGGGTGCAAAGCCGTTGATCGGCTCGTTGTGCCGTTGATCGGCTCGTTGTGAGGTCGGGGCACCTTGAGGACGGCGTTGATGTTCACGGGAACTCCGCCGGCAATTTCCCAAAGCGTGGGAGGGCCAGGGCAGGGTGTCAACCGACAAGGCGGTCAACCCCGGTTGATTCGGGCCGCGACGACAGCGCCCCCCCGTGGGACGCCGGGGGTCGGTTGGCAAGCCTCGGGCCCAATGCTACAAATGCCCCCGGCCGCCTCGGGTAACCCGGCGCCCGCACCACGGAGGTTCTGATGATCACACAAGCCCGGCTCGCAGAGCTCAGACAGGCCCACCGAGTCCTCGCGCAGATCGATTTCGAGGTGGCGCCGCTCACCAAAGGGTACGCCAACCGGACACTGCGCGTCGATCTCGACACCAACGCCATCACCTTTCATCCGGTCACCGAGCAGATGAAAGAGCTGTGGGTCGGGGGCAAGGGCTTCGACCTGTGGCTGATGCTGCAAGAGATCGACAAGGACACCCGGTGGGACAGCCCGCAAAACCCGATCTGCATCTCGCCCGGGCCGCTGGCCGGCACGGCTTCCTTCCCCGGCTCCGGAAAGTCGATCGTGACCACGGTCTCCCCCCTCACGGACATCATCATCGACTCCAACGTCGGCGGTTACTTCGGACCCTACCTCAAGTTCGCGGGCTTCGATGCCCTGGTCATCGTGGGCAAGGCAACGGACGAGACCATGCTCCTGATCGACGCGGCCCGGGGGAAGATCTCGATCGAGAGCTGCCCGCTCGAGAGCATCGACTCCCATGTCCTGGCCGAGGAGCTGACGCTGATGCACGCGGATAACGAGCTCGACCGGCGCAACGTCGCGATCGTGTCGACGGGCCGAGCCGCTGCCCACGTGCGCATGGGAATGCTCAACTTCTCATTCTGGGACTGGCGCCGCAACGTACCGCGGCTCAAGCAGGCCGGACGCGGCGGGGTGGGCCGGGTGTTTCGCGACAAGCGGCTCAAGGCCCTGGTGGCCAGGAAGCTCGACACCGTCCCGCCCTGGCGCGTGGCCGAGAACAAGGTCGCGGCCTGGACCATGCCGAAGACGATCTCGGTCTGCACCTCCCAAAGTGAGATCGACGAGATCGCCGCGATCATCCGCACGTGGAACAAGGACCCCGAATACGTCGTCGAGATGATGCAGGATGTGCAGGCGCGCTTCCGACACGTGCCGAAGACGGCGCTCGAGGAGATCACCCGGCACACCGGCGTGCCACTCGCGCAGCTCTACCACATCGCGACGTTCTACAAGGCCTTCAGTCTCGAACCTCGCGGCGAGACCACCTGCCAGGTCTGCGTCGGCACGGCTTGCCACGTCAAGGGAGCGGCCCGCATCGGTGATTCATTCGAGCGCGTGCTCGGCGTCAAGGCCGGCCAGAGCACGGCCGACAACAAGTACAGCCTCGAGCAGGTCGCCTGCCTCGGCGCCTGCAGCATCGCGCCGGTGGTGACCATCGGCGGCGAGATGTTCGGCAACGTGGAGGCCAAGGATGTCGAGCGACTGCTCCGGCGGCACAAGCCAGCGGCCAGGGAGGTCGCCCCGGCCGCAGCGCCGGCGCCGGAGCGCACGCCACAGCCGCTGGAGCAGATCGCCGCGCGCGAGCGCGAGCGGATCCGCGCCTACAAGGGCACGGTCACGATCTGCACCTGCACGGCCTGCGTCGCCGCCAAGAGCCTGGAGCTGCGGGACCGCCTGCACGCGACGCTCAGGGCCAGGGGGCTGGATCGCGACTACCTCGTGCTCGCCACCGGCTGCCACGGCTTCACCTCGGTGGCACCGGCGGTCATCGTGCAGCCACAGGGGGTGTTCTACGACCAGCTCAAGCCCGCCGACGTCGACGAGATCGTCGACAGCCATCTGATCGGGGGCCAGGTCGTCGAGCGACTGCTGCACAAGGATCCGGTCAGCGGCGCGGTGTCGACCACGATGTCGGAGATCCCGTTCTTCGCCAGGCAGCAGCCCATCGCCCTGCGAAACAAGGGGCTCGTCGATCCGGGCAACATCGACCACTACATCGCCCTCGACGGCTACCACACCCTGCGCCGCGTGCTGCAACAGATGAAACCCGAGGAGGTGATCGAGCAGGTCAAGATCTCGGGCATCCGCGGGCGCGGCGGCGGTGGGTTCCCGGCCGGCGTGAAGTGGGAGTCTGGCCGCAACGCCGCGCTCAAGCGCAACGAACAGATCTTCGTCGTCTGCAACGGCGACGAGGGCGACCCGGGCGCCTTCATGGATCGCGGCATCATCGAGACCGACCCCCACACCGTGCTGGAAGGCATGATCATCGGGGCCTACGCCGTCGGATCACACGAGGGCTACATCTATATCCGCAAGGAGTATCCGCTGGCCCAGGAGCGCCTGCGCGTGGCCATCGAACAGGCCCGGCAGCGGGGACTCCTCGGCGCGGACATCCTCGGCACTGGCTTCTCCTTCGAGATCCATGTCCACCGCGGCGCGGGGGCGTTCGTCTGCGGCGAGTCCACGGCACTGATGGCGTCGATGTCGGGGCGCCCCGGCGAGCCGCGCGCCAAGTACATCCACAACGTCGAGTACGGCTTCCGCGACAAGCCCACCGTGCTGAACAACGTGGAGACCTGGGCCAACATCCCCGTGATCCTCGAGCGGGGCGGCAACTGGTTCGCGTCCATCGGCAGCGGTGACGTGAGTCACAACCCCTGGAACGGCTCGTCTGGCACCAAGGTCTTCTCGCTCGTGGGCAAGGTCCGCAACACGGGACTCGTGGAGGTCCCGATGGGCATCACGCTGCGCGAGATCATCGAGGACATCGGCGGCGGAATTCCCGGAGGACGGACGTTCAAGGCGGTGCAGACCGGCGGCCCGTCCGGTGGTTTCCTGCCCGCGAGCCTGCTCGACATGCCCGTGGACTTCGACTCGCTGACCGAGGCGGGATCGATGATGGGATCGGGCGGCATGATCGTCATGGACGACAAGACGTGCATGGTCGACGTCGCCCGCTACTTCGTCAACTTCCTCGTCGACGAGTCGTGTGGCAAGTGTTCGCCCTGCCGCGAGGGCCTGTACGCCATGAACAATGTCCTGACCCGCATCTGTCAGGGTCAGGGGAGAATGGGGGACATCGAGCTCCTCGAGGAGCTGTCGCGCACGATCCAGGACACGAGCCTGTGCCAGCTCGGCGGCTCGGCGCCGAACCCCGTGCTCAGCACCATCCGCTACTTCCGTGACGAGTACCAGCAGCACATCGAGAACAAGCGCTGCCCCGCGGGCGTCTGCAAGGCCCTGGTGCGCTACCGCATCCGGCCCGACAAGTGCACCGGGTGTCTGGCGTGCATCAAGCCCTGCCCCGAGGCCGCGATCACCGGGGAGCGCGAGCAGCTCCATGTGTTGGACCAGAACAAGTGCATCAAGTGCGGCATTTGCTTTGAAGTCTGCACCTACGACGCGGTGGAGGTGGCCTGATGGAAACCACGACAACCTCGAAGATCGCGATCACCGTCGACGGGAAGCCGACCACCGTGGCGCGGGACTCGTACTTGCTCGACGCGACGCGGTCCCTCGGCATCGACATCCCCACGCTTTGCCACCACAAGGACCTCACGCCCACCGGCATCTGCCGGCTGTGCGTCTGCGAGGTCGAGGTCCGGGGGAAGAAGCGCCTCGTCACTTCCTGCAACTACCCGATCCGCGAGGAGCTGAAGGTGGAGACGCGCTCGCCCCGCGTGCTCCAGCACCGCAAGGTCCTGGCGGAGATGTACCTCGGGCGCTGGCCCAACGTCCCGGTGGTCCAGGAGCTCGCGCACAAGTGCGGGGTCACCGAGTCACGGTTCACGAGCGAGCTGACCGACGACAACCCCAGGGCCTGCATCCTCTGCGGCCACTGCGTTCGCGCCTGCGAGGAGTTCATCCAGGAGCGGGTCCTCGACTTCGCCAGCCGCGGCATCAAGCGCCACCTGACCATGCCCTACGGTGAGGTCGACCCACACTGCGTGGGGTGCACCTCGTGCGCCAGTGTCTGTCCCACCGGGGCGATCGAGATCGTCGACGACCTCAACCGCCCGGTGGACCCGAAGCTGATCCGCGACCACGGGATGAAGATCAACGCCGAGATGGCGGTCCTCGACAAGTTCCAGTGCCGCATGCGCAACGTGGGCACGGCGAACATCGTCGAGGTGATGGACCAGTACGATCTGCTGCCGGTGCACAACTACAAATTCGGCTCGCACCTCGATGCGTTCAACATCAACACGCCCGACATCCTCGCCAGCGTCACGCAGGACCTGCCCGACGGCTGCTGGAAGGGCTGCTCCATGGCCTGCGCCAAGACCGTCGACGACTTCGTGCTCAGCACCGGGCCGTATGCGGGAGAGAAGGTCTGCGTGGACGGCCCGGAGTACGAGACCGCCGCCGGGGCGGCGAACATGGGGTGCTTCGATCTCGAGTTCCTGTTCGAGTTCAACTTCTACTGCGACACCTACGGCATCGACACGATCTCGGCCGCGACCTGTATCGCGTTCGTGATGGAGGCTTTCGAGGCGGGGATCATCAACACCAGCCACACCGGCGGCAAGGAGCTCCGCTTCGGCGCCACGCGGGAGACCCTGGAGCTGCTGCACGAGATGGCGCGTGGCAGCGGCTTCGGCGTCGATGTCGGCCAGGGGATCCGCTGGCTCAAGGAGAAGTGGGTCAAGGAGTACGGAGCGGACCCGAAGTTCCTCGAGGACATCGGCATGGAGGTCAAGGGCCTGGAGTTCTCCGAGTACGTCTCCAAGGAGTCTCTGGCCCAGCAGGCCGGCTACTCGATGGCCGTCAAGGGCCCGCAGCACGACGAGGCCTGGCTGATCTTCATGGACATGGTCAACAACCAGATCCCGACGTTCGAGGACAAGGCCAACGCGCTGTACTACTTCCCCCTGTGGCGCACCTGGTTCGGGCTGATGGGGCTGTGCAAGCTGCCCTGGAACGACGTGGTGCCCGCGGACAACAAGAAGTATCCGCCTCCCATCGCGGCCAAGATCCCCGAGCACGTCGACAACTTCTTCAAGTTCTTCGAGGGCATGACCGGGATCCCGATGGACGAGGAGAAGATGCTCCAGCAGTCGGCCCGCGTGCACAACCTGCAGCGGGTGCTGTGCTACATGCTCGGCGGTGGCACCCGCGTCGACGACATGCCGCCCTACCGGGCCGTGGGGCCGGTAACGGCAGAGGAGTACGAATCGCGCGCCGAGCGCTACGACAAGCAGCTCAAGGAGTTCATCGGCATCGACCCCGAGGGCAAGCCCGTCCAGGAGAAGATGGCCATCCTGCGGGAGTACCGGGTGGGGCAGTACAACAAGGTCGTCGACGTCGCCTACGATCGTCGGGGGTGGGATCGAAACGGCGTGCCAACGCCGACGCGCCTCAAGGAGCTCGGGATCGATCTGCCCCAGATCCTGTCGATGCTCCAGAACACGCGATGACCGCGTCCGCGTCCGAGATCTTTGCGCGCAACGTCCCGGGGTCGACACAGATCCTGGGTGGCTCGACGGTGGCGGTGGCTGGCTGCGGCGGGCTGGGCTCGAACGCGGCCGTCGCGCTCGTGCGCGCCGGAGTGGGGAGCCTGATCCTCGTGGACCATGACGTGGTGGAGGCCTCGAACCTCAACCGCCAGCACTTCTTCCAGTTCGATATCGGCCGGGGCAAGCCCGACGCCCTCGCCGACCACCTGCGCGCCATCAACCCCGAGGTTCGTCTCGAGCTGTGGAGGCTGATGCTCACCCCACATGACGTGCCCCGGCTCTTCGCCGGGGCGGACCTGCTGATCGAGGCCTTCGATGGGGCAGACGCCAAGCGCTGGCTGATCGAGGTGTGGTGCCGATGCTTCCCGGGGCGGAAGGTCATCTGCGGAAGCGGCGTGTCGGGGCTGGGGAACAGCGAGGCCATCGCGGTGCGACGCAGCGGCAACATCATCCTGTGTGGTGACGAGGCGTCGGACCCGAGCCAGGGGCTGTGCGCGGCCCGGGTGGGGATCGTGGCCAACCTGGAGGCCAACCTCGCGATCGAGGTGCTGACGACCGAGAAGCGCCATGGTGACGATCAACAACCGTGACCGTGTCGACTGGTGGGAGGGCATGACCGTTCAGGAGCTGCTGGACGAGCTGGGCTACACCTACGTGCTGATCACGGTCACGGTGAACGATGCGCTGGTGGCCGAGGAGGACTACGCGACGCACCTGGTGCCTGACCATGCCGAGGTCACGGTGTTCCACCTCGCCCACGGGGGATGACTGTTCGCACCGTCGCCTGGGTCAGCCAACACGTGGCCGGACAGGGTGTCAACTCGGCGATCAACCGGGCTTGCGGGTGAAGATGCGCTGGAACCAGCCCTGGTGCTTGCCGTACACCTTGCCGATGACGTGGAGGATCTGGTCCCCTGACAGGGCGGTCCCGGTCTTGCGCGGGGAGCCGCCGATGTCCCCCGAACCGCCCCACAGGTTGTCGGTCTCGCTGTCCTGCCGCGCCCGAAGATCCTTCTGGTTCAACGCGTGGTACAGCGCCGTCAGGTCCGGGTCCAGAAACGGATCGACCTGACGCAGCGTGAACCGGTTGTCACCCAGGTCCAGCACGAGGATCGCCAGCTGCTTCTCGTAGCGCGCCTTGAGCGCCGTCTCCACCGCGTAGATCCCCTGCTGCGAGCGGCAGAGGATCGCCATCTTCCCCCCGTCCAGCTGCACCCGGCCCAGCTCCTCGATCTCCAGCAGCTGGTCCAGAAAGCCAGCGGGGAACAGCAGGTGATCCATCGCCTCCAGCGCCTCGGCGGAGTAGCCGACCCAGTCCACCACGGTCCACTGCCCGGCGGCCTTGAGGCTCTTCTCCTGCAGCATCAGCCGCTCGATGGCGCGTCGCTTCTCGTCGTACACCTCGGCCGGCAGGGCGGTGAGGATCTCCATCTCCGGACCGTGGGCGTCGATCACGCCCTCCACGCGGATCAGCGGCATGGCGTCGCGCAGAATCTGTCTGTCGTCGCGCAGCAGCTCCACGTGGTTCATCAGCAGCCAGGCCGCGAGCAGCGCGTCCACGTCGGGCTCGTTGACGTAGAGCGTCCAGTCGCCCTCGGACAGCGGCAGGCCCTGCAGCAGCATCACCACCGCCTGCTCGCAGGTGGCCAGGGTGTAGGCCCGCACGCACCCGGTGTGATGGTCCAGAGAATACTGGCGCGCCTTGTTGTCGTAGAACGGCGCACCGGTGTAGACCCCGTCGAGGAACATCGTCTGCTGCGGGTGAGCCTTGCGCCCGCCCTCGTTCACCGTCAGGCCGCGCTCGACCCGGAGCAGGATGTTCGGCGCGTTCCCGCACACCACGGCGCGATGCTCGCCGCGCGTGACCACCTGGTAGCGCGTGCGATGCGGTCGGGCCGGCTCGGACGCCGTCACCGGGACCGCGCCCGGAGCCCCACCGTCACCACGCTCCTGGAGAAATGGACCGGTCGGATGCTCCTCCGGCTCGACGTCTCGCTCGGCCATGGGGTCGAGTATTCCACAGGCGTCCCCGACAAACCAGCGCACGGTCTCGCGCCGCGCCGGGGAGACCGGCGCTGTTGCCTCGCTCCTGGGTGAAGGACTGTTGCCATCGGCTGGTGTTGGGCTACGTTTGCCCACGAGAGGTGACCGATGGCACATCGTATCGAACGCGACTCCATGGGCGAATTCCAGGTTCCCGAGGACCGGCTGTACGGTGCACAGACCGCACGCGCCGTGGCCAACTTTCCGGTGAGCGGCCGGGGCATCGGACGGCAGATGATCCGCGCCATGGGCCAGATCAAGCTCGCCGCGGCGCAGGTCAACCGCGACCTCGGTCAGCTGCAAGACCCCGTTGCAGAAGCCATCGTCCAGGCCGCACAGGAGGTGGCGCAGGGCGCGCTGGACGAGCACTTCCCGGTGGACCTGTTCCAGACCGGCTCCGGCACCAGCAGCAACATGAACGTCAACGAGGTCGTGGCCAACCGCGCGATCCAGCGGTTGGGGGGACAGCTCGGATCGAAAGACCCGGTGCACCCCAACGACCACGTCAACTTCGGGCAGTCGTCCAACGACGTGTTCCCCACGGCGATCCACGTCGCCGCGTTGACCCTGCTCGAGCAGCGGCTGAGCCCGGCCCTGGCCCGGCTGCGCGACGCGCTGGCGGCCAAGGCCGAGGCCTTCGACGACGTGATCAAGATCGGCCGCACGCACCTGCAGGATGCGACGCCGATCCGGCTGGGCCAGGAGTTCAGGGGCTACACGTCCCAGGTGGAGCACGGGATCCAGCACCTGCAGGGCTGCAGCTGGCACCTGCGCGAGCTGCCCATCGGCGGGACCGCGGTGGGGACCGGCGTCAACACCCACCCGGAGTTCGGTCGCCGCATGGCGGCGCGACTGTCCCAGCTGACGGGGGTCCGGTTCGTCGAGGCCCCCAACCACTTCGAGGCGCAGGCGGCGCGGGACGCGGCGGTGCAGCTGTCGGGAACGCTCAAGACGCTGGCCGTCTCGCTGATCAAGATCGCCAACGACATCCGCTTCCTCGCCTCCGGACCGCGCCTCGGCCTGGGAGAGCTGGAGCTGCCCGCGGTGCAGCCCGGCTCCAGCATCATGCCGGGCAAGATCAATCCGGTCATCGCCGAATCGCTGATCATGGTCTGCGCCCAGGTCATCGGCAACGACACCGCCATCACCCTGGGCGGGCTGTACGGCAACTTCGAGCTCAACGTGATGATGCCGCTCATCGCGCGCAACCTGCTGGAACAGATCGAGCTGCTGTCGGCCGCGGCGGTGATGTTCGCCGAGAAGCTGGTGGCGGGTCTCACCGCCCGGCGGGAGGATATCGCCGCCCGCAACGAGCGCTCGCTGTCCCTCGCCACCGCACTAGCCCCGGCCATCGGCTACGACCGCGCGACGCAGATCGCCAGGGCCTCCCACCAGTCGGGCCGGACGGTGCGTGAGCTGGCGCGGGAGCAGCAGATCCTGCCTGACGAGGAGCTGGACCGCGTGCTCGATCTGAAGCGCCAGACCGAGCCCGGGCTCTGATTTGGCGCGTGAGGGGCCAAGAACTGGACACCCCGATCCCGGATGGTACAATCCAGGAAAAACCAAGGAAATCCAAATGTTTGTACGCAAGGTCGGGCTGGTGTGGCTGCTCCTGGTGGTGGGTCTTCCCGCCGCGGCGGCCCAGGATCTTCAGGGGACCCGCTCCACCGGGATGGGGGGCACACTGCGGGCCGCACCCTCGGGGGACACCGCGGTGCTGCTGAATCCGGCAGGCATGTCGCTGGCCAAGGCCTACATCATCAATGGCCTGTACCAGTACCGCGGCTCGGATGCAGGGAGCCTGGTCCACGCCTCGGTGGTGGACTCGGCGACCAAGACCATCGCGGCCGGTCTGTACTACAGCTATGTTCACGCCACCCCCGAGCGAACGCTGTACAACCTGCAGGGCGGCGGGACCTTCGACCTGAAGGAGACCATCGACACCCACGAGGCAGGCCTGGCGCTGTCCTATCCGCTGGCCAACCTGGTCCACCTGGGCGTCACCAGCAAGTACGTCAACATCGGCGTGGATCAGCCCGAGGACACGCCCGAGGCGGTGCAGACCGACGGCGACTCCGGGTTCACGATGGACATCGGAATGATCGTCACCCCGTTTCCCGGCTTCAACCTGGGCGTGGTCTACGCCAACGCCATCCCCATCGAGCATCCAGACTACACACGGCAGCTGGGCATGGGGGTGGCCTATGCCATGGGCACGAAGTTCCTGGCCGAGTTCGACGTGGTGCTGGACTTCGACCGTTCAGAGGAGACCAAGGCCTCGTACCATGGGGGGGGTGAGCTGTTTCTCGGCGGCAGCTTCGCGCTGCGTGGCGGCGTGATGCACGACACCGGTCGGGAGGCGACCTACGCCACGGGCGGACTGGGCCTGGTGACGAAGAACCTGGCGCTGGATTTCGGCCTGCGTCAGATGGTGGATGGCGGCGCCGAGTCGCTGCTGGCCTTCTCGGCGCGTCTGTTTCTGCACTAGAGATGTAGACTGGAACCAACCGCCGACGAAGCGGTCTATTACCTGGTGTAGTCCGGAACCCTCTGACATGGACCCGCGGGAGAGCCGTCTCATACGTCGCCTCAAGCAGCGAGACGAGGCTGCCTTTCGGGAGATGATCCGGACGTACCAGACGGAGGTGTACAACCTGATCTTCCGCATGCTGGGGAACAAGGAGGAGGCGGAGGATCTGGCCCAGGATGTGTTTGTCACCGTGTTCAAGGCGATCGACGGCTTCCGCGGCGAGAGCAAGCTCTCCACCTGGCTCTATCGCATCTCGGTCAACCACTGCAAGAACCGGTTCAAGTACCTCTCTCGACGAAACTACAACGCAATGCAGCCGCTGAACGAGATCACCGAACGCGCCATGTCGGGCCGCGACGGGGGCCCCGCCATGCCGCTGCAGGGGCAGGTGAACCGTCCGGACCGGATGATGGAGGGGTTGCAGCTGGAGCAGGCAATCCAGCGGGAGATCGCCGCGCTCGACGAAGACCAGCGCATGCTGGTCATCCTCCGCGACGTCCAGGGGCTCAGCTACCAGGAGATCGCGGCGATCACGGAACTGCCCGAGGGGACGGTGAAGTCGCGGCTCCACCGGGCACGGATGATCCTGAAGGATCGATTGAAGAAGTATCTGTGAGTGTGATGGACCACCAACGCGCCAAGGAGCTGTTCAGCCAGTACCTGGAGGGCGACCTGCCCCCCGAGCAGCAGAGCGAGATCGAGGCCCACCTGGACCAGTGCCAGACCTGCAAGGTCGAGATGGAGGCCCTGGAGAAGACCCTGAGCTCACTGGCTGGACTGGCCGCCGTGCCCCCGCCCAAGGACTTCGACCGCAAGGTTCAGCAGCGCATCCGTCGGCGGAGCCGCGGCCGGTTCTTCGCGCCCGAGAACCTGCTCAACCGCATCCCCTTCGAGTGGATCTCCTTCATCGTCATCATGCTGATGCTGGTGATGTACTTCATGTTGATCCAGGCTCAGGTGACGGTGAGACCGCAGGTCCCGCGCAGGGACGCAGGAGCCGCGTCGCACCCGGGCGCGGTGTTGCGACCAGACCGGGGAGGCAAGTGAGGGAAGAGGGGGACGCAGCTCGAGCGCCAGCGGTCGCAGCGCAGATCTACTTCGTCACCATCAGACCGTAGATCTGGTCGTCCGGCAGGTTCTGCAGCTCGCTGGCCGAGACCAGTAATCCGTCGGTGCGGGTGGAGACCACGTCGAGGAAGTCGCGACCCACGTCGTAGTAACCATCATTGTCGTAGTCGAAGACGATGTCGTACTTCAGCACGTTGACCGTCTCCACCGGCAGCACGCCGGGGTTGATGATCTTGATCGGCGGGCTGTTGGTGCAGCTCTGCTGGATCGTCCCGCTGAGCGTCTGGATCGCCTTGTCCTGGATGTACAGTCGCCCGACCCCCGGCCCGCCGCTCTTGATCAGCTCCCAGTTGTTCCAGAACAGCTTCCAGCTCTGGTGCGGCACCAGCCACTTGGAGACCCACGCATGCCGGGAGCCGGACTGCACGGGCGGGTTGACGTAGGTGTAGATCGCGCCCGAGCTCTGGCTGTAGGTGTTCTGCCACGTGCCGCTGGTGCGGCTGGCGGAGTCGTAGGCCAGGTTGACCAGCAGGTGCTTGGACGCGTTCTGCGCCGCCAGCGCTCGCATCTGCGCCTCGTAGGCCTTGGTGGCCTGCTGCGTGTCGGACACCAGCTTCGCCGCCTGGGCCGCGTGGTCCGCTGCCTTCTTGGCCGCCGCGTCGGCGACGTTGGACTGGGCCATGGCCGTCACGTCGTCGGCCAGCGTCTGGTTGAAGGCGGTGCTGGCCGCCGTGGAGGCCGTGGAGGCGGTCTGCGACTGGCTCTTGGCCGCGTTGGCTTCCGAGCGAGCCTGGGCCGCCAGCGCCAGCGCGGTGGACCCCTTGGCCGCCGCCTCGGCGGTGGTGGCC
>Ga0210044_10007681_pt1 | contig 13667 bp, 12 predicted proteins | sample CryGey13umfilter_2_FD_183959 | JGI IMG/M metagenome (GOLD analysis project Ga0210044, IMG submission 183959) | Groundwater microbial communities from aquifer in Utah, USA - Crystal Geyser 4/9/14 3 um filter (SPAdes) (version 2) | ecosystem: Environmental > Aquatic > Deep subsurface >... | reverse complement strand
CGATGGACGGTGGTGCCAATCCCACGGTCTTCCTACGACCTTGGCTGTTGAGCAGATGGGTGGGATCCATTCGGTGTCGGTGCGGCCCACGACCACAGCATCGTGAGCTCGCGGGCCGCGACGAGGAACATGATCAGAAACCCGGCCAGCGTCAGCAGCGATGTCAGCCCGCGCAGGTTCCAGCGCTTCTTCATGGTCCGGCCCGCGACCGCCGACGAAGGGCTAGAGTCCACGGCTGACCTCCCACGCCGAGCGCACCGCCCCCTGGACCTGCTCCAGCCTGGCGGCGTCGCCCACCACGTGGACCTCGATCTTCATCGCGGCCAGCTGCGCCGATAGCCCGTCTCGCGAACGCGTCCCCACGGCCGCGACCACGGCGTCGAACCGGCCGAGCTCGCGCTCGCCGGCGGGCCCCTGTACGAACGCAACCCCATCCGACAGCCGGGTGACGCGGGTCTGCGTGTATACCTCGACGGGCAAGGTCGCCAGGCGCCGAAGGGTCAGCTTGCGGGTGATCGGCTCCATGTCCCGGGCGATCTCCTCCAGCATCTCCACCACCACAACCGCTGTGCCGCGCTGCGCCAGATCTTCGGCCACCTCGATGCCCACCAGCCCGCCGCCTACCACCAGCGCCCGGGCCCCGACCTTCACCGCCCGGGTCAGCACATCCTGTCCGGAAAGCGCCTGCGTCAGCCCGGGTATCTTGGGGATGATCGGCTCGGCTCCGGTGGCCAGCACCACGACATCCGGCTCCAGCCGCGCCACCGCCTCGGCCGTGGCCTCGACGCCGCGGCGGAGCTCGGCCCCGCTCTTTTCGGCCAGCCGCACCAGAGACTCCACGCTGTGACGCATGGCCTGCTTGCCCGGCGCCAGGTAGGACAGCGCGAACTGCCCACCCAGCGCGCCCTCGCTGCGCTCGAGCAGGGTGACCCGGTGCCCCCTCTGGGCGGCCACCCGGGCCGCTGTCAGACCCGCCGGTCCGCCTCCCACCACAACCACGTGTCGCGGCGCCGGAGCACGGGTCAGGGTCTCGCCTTCCTGACCGAGCTCGGGGTTGACGATGCAGCCGATCCCGCGGCCCGACTTGACCCCCGTCAAGCAGCCCTGCAGGCAGCCGCCACACTGAACCACCAGCTCGGGGTGGCCATCACGCAGCTTGCGGGGCAGATCTGGATCTGCCACCAGGGGGCGGCCCAGTGCCACCAGATCGGTCGTCTTGTCGGACAGCAGGCCAGCGATCTGATCGGGGTCACCCAGCCGACCGGCGACGATGATCGGCACCTGAACCGCGCCTCGGATCTCTTTGGCGAAGGCTGGATTGGCTCCCTGCGGCAGGCTCATGTGCTGGTAGTACCAGGGTGGAGCATCGCACGCCGATCCGCTGACCACATGCAGCGCTGCGATCCCCTGCTCCTCGAGCCAGCGAGCCAGGCGCTTCGCGTCGGCCACCACGAGCCCGCCCTCCACCTGCTCGCTGGCCGAGATCCGCGCCGTGAGCGGCAGATCCCCGAGCGCGTCCTTGACCTGCGCGATCACCGCCTTGACGAAGCGCTCGCGGTTCGTGGCGCTCCCGCCGTAGCTGTCGGTCCGCAGGTTGGTTCGCGGCGAGAGGAACTGGGCGACGAGGTAGCCCAGGCCGCACTGCAGCTCGACCGCGTCGAAGCCTGCCGCCCGGGCCCGGCGCGCGGCGGCCCCGAAGGCCGCGACGACCGCCTCGATCCGCGCCTCGCTCATGGCCCCGGCCTGCGCTGAGGTGGAGGGGCAGGTCATCTCCGAGGGCGCCTCGGGGGCGCGTCCCGAGGCCTTGGGGTTGGCCGCACGGCCGGCGTGGTTCAGGTGCGCGATGGCCAGGGACCCGCCCTGATGGATCGCGCTCACGAGCTGACCCAGGCCCTCGATCTTGTCGTCGTCATCGACGCCGAGCTGACGCGGATGCTCCTTACCGGCTGGATCGATGAACAGCGGCTCCACGATGATCGCGCCCACACCTCCCTCGGCCCGCCGGCGGTAGTAGTCGATCAGGCGCTGCGTGACCTTGCCGTCCGGTCCGCCGAAGGCGGTCTTGACCGGCGCCATGACTAGCCGGTTGGCAAGGGTCAACTTCCCGATGCTGATCGCTTCGAAGACCTCGCTCATCGCACTCTCCATTTCCCTGGTCAGTAGCCGAGCCCCAGCATTATCGCACCAGCACTCATCCCCGCCAGCAGGTTAGCAAGCTTGACCCACAGAAAATCCCGCCGCGAGTGGGCCAGCAGCGGCAGCATCCCGTGACCGTCCTGCACGGCCGAGCTGGCCACCAGCACGCTCAGCGGGATCGCTCCCTCGGCGAACAGGTTGACAAATAGCAGGTGAGGGCCCGACTCGGGGACGATCCCGAGCAGCCCAGCAAGTCCCAGCACAGCCCAGCGGTGTGCACCCAGCAGCGCCCGCAGATCCACCAGCCGCTCGAGCAGCAGCAGAACACCGAGCGTCCCCAACGTCCAGGCGAAGATCCGGGGAACATGCCTCATCGCGACGTGGCGCCACAGGTGCTCGTCCAGAAAGTGGTCGGGTACGGTGGACACGACGAACAGACCAGCCGCGACCACCAGCAACAGGGTGACGCGTTTCCAGCCCCAGCTCGGCGGACCGAGCGCGCCGGCGACCAGGCCGAGCAGCAGCAGGGCCAGCACCACCGCGAGCAACGCCCGATGCGGTGTCGGCGGCCTCCACTGCAACAGGAGCTGGCCTCGTGGTAAGCACCGACACTCGCCTTGCTCGTGGAGATCGAAGCCACAGCTCTGCGCGTCGGTCACGCGTCGGGACAGCCGGTCGACAACCCAGCCGGTTGCGACACCGAGCAGCGCCAGGCCCCCGGTCATCGCCAGGGCCGTCTCGGGGAAGCGCGCCAGCATGACGAACATCTCGTCCCCGCTCGTCGCGACCATGCCCGCGGCAAGCGCGCCAAGCGAGGCGCAGCCGTGGGCATACAGCGCCACCAGGGCGTAGGCTCCCAGACAACCGGGGGTGCTCCCCAGCAGCACCGCCACGGCGTACTGACGCCACCGGGTTCGTCCCATGACCTGCAGCATCACGCCGCGGGTCCGCACGTTGGCGTACTCCACCGCCAGCATCATCACCGCGACGAAGCCCGTGATCATCACGGACTTCTGTAACAGGGCCCAGAGCTGCACGGTCGGCCGCCGGGCTATATCCGGGCCATGGCCGCCCCGCACTTCGGACAGGTTCGGGCATTACAGGGCTCCCCCGGCCTGTGCGGTTCCTGATGACCGCAGCTGGTGCAGGTACAGCTGCCAACAGGCCCCAGTCCTTTGGCACCTCGCCCACCACCGCGACCACCACGCCCCTGGCCGCCACCGGATCCTCTACCACCGTTTCTGGGTCCTGTTCCGTCTCTATCGGGCATTGTCGTTGCCTCCTTGCTCTCGTTTTCCGTCGCGTTTCCAGACGGACGCCTGCGGCGGGACCCAGGGCCTGCCAGCGCCCTGGGTCCCGATCCTGGGCGCTATCGCCCCCCGAACGGGAAGGCCATCTCGTCGCAGCGCCAGCAGCCCTGGGCCCGCAGGTCACCGTCCAGGTCGATGTTCTTGTCGCACAGCCAGCCGTAGCCCTGCTTGTCTTTGAAGTACTGCAGCGGACGGGCTGGCTTGTGAGTCTCGGTTGTCACTTCTTGTCTCGTGTCCCGGCTCATGACTGCCTCCTTTGCGACCCTTGTCGTCACTCCGTTTGTATGCTCCATCTCGTTCACACCCTCACACCCTCCAAAGTGCAGGGTGCGTGCCACGAGTCCTCGCCACTGCCCAAAATGAAGCAACCACCTGAACTGCCAGCGACCGGGTCGGGATCCCTCGATCGGGCTGGTTAGCTTGAGTGTCAATCTTGCGACCCTGTATGGTTCCATGGCGCGACCCTATGGAACCCTGTCCTGGTCACGCGCTAGCTGTGGCGCTTCGAGCGACCGTCGTTTTCGGGAAGCTGGATGCCCAGCTTGCGGATCTTGCGGAACAGGGTGGACTTGTGAATGCCCATCTGCCGCGCGGTCGCGAGCCGGTTGTCATCGTTGTGCCGTAGTGCGGCCAAAATGTACTGTCGCTCCAGTTGCTCCAGCGTCGCAGATGACGCGGAGGGACCATGGGGCGCGGTCAGCGTCGACAGCCCCGCGGGCAGATGCTCTGGCTTGATCAGGCTGCCCGGGCACAGCACGAAGCCGTGCTCCACCACGTTCTTCAGCTCACGGACGTTGCCCGGGTAGTCGTGCGCCATCAGGATCGCCAGCGCGTCCAAAGAGACGCCAACGACCTTCTTGTCGTGGATGGCCGAGAGGGTTCGCACGAAGTGGTCCACCAGCAGCGGCACGTCCTCCATTCGTTCGCGCAGGGGAGGAAGCGTGATCTCGAACACGTTGAAGCGATAGTAGAGGTCTTCGCGGAATCGACCGTCGGCGGTCATGGCCGCCAGGTCATGATTGGTGGCGGCAACGATGCGCGCATCGGCCGACAGCGTCCGAACGCCGCCCAGGGGCTCGTAGGTCTTGTCCTGCAACACCCGGAGCAGCTTGGCCTGCAGTTGAACGGGCAGGTCCCCGATCTCGTCCAAAAACAGCGTGCCGCCCTCCGCCCTGGCGAAGCGGCCGGGTTTGGCCTTGATCGCCCCGGTGAACGCGCCGCGCTCGTAGCCGAAGAGCTCCGCCTCCAGCAGCGTGTCCGGGATGCCCGCGGCGTTGACGGGGACAAACGGGCCAGCGGACCGCTTGCTGAGGTCGTGGATCGCCCGTGCCACGAGCTCCTTTCCCGTGCCGCTCTCTCCCGTGATCAGGACCGTGCTCTCGCTCTCGGCGATGGTAGGCAAAGTCTCGAGCACCCGCTGCATAACGGCGCTGTGGCTGATGATGTCCTTGAAGCTGTAGCGCTGCTCGACCTGCTTGCGTAGCGCTTCCACCTGGCGCAAATCGCGGAAGGTCTCCACTCCCCCCTGCAGCTCCCCGTCCTTGTCGCGGAACAGCGCGGTGGAGATGCTCACCGGCACCTCCTCGCCCGAGGCGGTGGTGATGTGCACCATCAGATCTACCACCGGCTGTCCCGTCTCCATGGTGTAGCGCAGCGCGCAGGCGTCCTTGCAGATGTTGGCGCGGAAGATCTCGTGGCATGGGTGCCCGATGGCCTCCTGACGGCAAAACCCCGTGATCGTCTCCGCGGCCCGGTTGAAGCAGGTGATCCGGCCGTCGAGATCGATGGTGAACACGCCGTCAGAGATGCTGCCGAGCACCGCCTCAAACCGCTGCGGCGAAAGCTCCGAGACAGCTGTGTCTGCCGTGCAGCCCTGCTTGGACATCGCCCCTTCGCCGTTCTGCCGTGTCAGCGCACGAGCACCACGGAGCACAGCGCGCGGTGCGCCACGGCCCCCGACACACTTCCCAGATAGATCCCCTTGTCAGCACCATAGCCCCGGTTACCAGTGATCACCAGGTCAGCGCTTCGTTTCCGTCGACCACACGCCCGAGATCTGTGGATTCTCCCGACTTGCTGTCGTCTACGCAGCCGGCCACCCCGGCCGTGAGCAGAGCAACGACGACTATTCTGGATAGCATGTCTTTCTCCTTCCGCCGTTGGATTGGAGCCGTTGCGCCAGGAATCGACGCGGTCGCTGCATGGTCATAAAGATGAAGCAATTGAAACAATTGTAAATTTTACAGTTGACCGAATCTGGCGAGGTTAGGCAGCTTTGACAGAAGTTGCAGGCACCGTATGTGTGTTCTTGGCCGGTGCAACAAGCGCAGAACCAGTCCTGGATATCCGAGCTCGCTTGAAGGCGAAGATCATCCCACATGAAGGTTGGGCTGAACAGCCTACGCTGCCAATGGTCGGCGAGGTGTTCCGTGTGGAGGAGTTTGCCAGAGTGGCTGTCGATTCGATAGCGCCAGGCGTCGCCGTTCTTGTCGGTCGCGACGACTGCCCATGTCAGGACGGCTGTACTCGAGGCGGACCCTTGTGCCCCAAAGTCCGCACCCAGCGGCACATAGTATTCCAACTGCGTTGCACCTGGATGGGGCACTTGTTGGGTCGCGACCTTCACGGCCGATTCGCCAACAGCTGCAGACAAGGTCGGAGCTGTCTTGGCTTCGAAGTCCTTGACTGTACGTCCCATTACTGCTCGCACGTTTTTCTGGGCGTCGACGACAACTACGAGTTCCCCGCCATGAACTGGGTGCCCCAAGTGATACTGCGCGAGTTTTAGGTATTTCCCACCAAGCTTGCGCGGTTTCTGCGTCGATATTGCCAACGTGTCCGTTGCCAAGTCGAGGCCATGAAGCCCCTTGTAGGCTGCGAGGAATGCAAATGCGGCATCGACCTCCGTCGCCTTCGATGACAGACCTGCGGGCGGAGGGACATCGATCCCAGGGCCGGACAAATGGGTAACTGTTCCATCGTTCGCGAACGCGACCCTGTAGGGCTGCGTTCCCGCAGGCAGCATTTGGGTGGCAATCTTGGTTTTCGATAGGGCATCCAAGGTTCGGAGGTCAGCCAACGCGTTAGTCCGTCGGACCCGGTTCTCCGCCTGGCGAGCTGCAAGTCCACACACTCTCTGGCGCGGGTGGAAATCCTGGCCATCGCTACCGCACGAGGACGTGGACAACGTGGCAAGGCACAGCGAGCAACAGAACCCTAGCCAAGAAGCCTTCTTCTCTTCTCTTCTCTTCTAGGCATGATGCCCCCTTTCTAGCGCAATGGAACCGAAATGAGTTGAACTACTTTGGTCTCCCCCCGAACTTCGAGAACAGCAACACGTATAACCAAGAGCCAACACACCAGGAGATTGTATTGAATCCCACCCATTAGGAATCCCCTCACTAACACGGATGCTAGCTGCCATTTCGTTGATAGTCAACCATCGATGTGATCGGCCGTGCGGAATCCCCGTCACAGCACGCCGATCTCCCGCCGTCGGACCCAGCCCTCCAGACCGTTGGGCAGCCGGATCCGGACCCACTCCCCCTGCCCCGACTGCACCCGCACCTTGAGCCCGGCGTGCAGTCGGAAGCTGGTGTGGGTCGCCGCGTCGGGGCCCTCGCGCACGGCGAGGGTGTCGGGCAGCACGATGCCGCTGGTGACGCGTCCGTCGAGGTACAGCCGGCCGCCCAGCAGCAGGCCGCATAGCAGGGCCAGCAGCGCGACGAAGCTGTTGGTCGCCACGATCCCGGCGCGCGCCGGGCCGGGGCTGACGAAGCGCAGGAGGAACAGCGCCCCCAGCGTGACCCACCACAGCACGAGGAACAGCACGGCCCAGGTGGTGGGACGCAGCAGCCGGACGGTGCGGGTCCACAGCGGCTGGTCCGTCGCACCCTTGATCTCGTCCTTCACCCGGTCGGCCATCAGCGCCCGCGCGGTCTGGAGGTTGAACACCGCGTCCTCGGCGTCGGGATCGAGCTGCAGCGCGCGCTCGAAGTGGTAGATCGCCGGCCCCAGCTTGCCCAGCTTGAAGTAGGCGCAGCCCAGGTTGTAGTGCAGGTCCGGGTGCTCGACGGGGATCGCCAGCACGCGGCTGAACTGGGCCACGGCCTCGGCGTAGTGGCCGGCGTAGTGGTCCTTCAGCGCGGTGGCGTAGGCCTGGTCCACCGTCTCGGCCGAGGCCCGTGAAGGGGCCACCAGCGACAGCAGCAGCACGAGCGGCATCCACCTCATGACGCCACCCGATTCAGATGTGCCCGGCTCAACCGGTTCATCAGCGTCCGGACCCGGACCAGGCTCTGCTCCAACTGCTGCGGATCCATGGTGCTGGGAGCAAACCGCGCCGCGTCGCATCGCTCCAGCTCCTGCTCCAGCGCGGAGGTGAGATCGTCGGACAGCCCGGCCTGGCGCATACGCTGCAGCAGCTCGGGCCGCGTGAGCCCCTCGCTGGACAGCGACAGCCGGTGGTCCAGCACGCTGCGGAGCCCGGCCGCCACCTGGGCGTGGAACTCGCGAACGTCGCCCTCGCGCATGCGCTCCATGGCCCGCTTCAGGTGCCCCTGAGCCCGACGTCCCGCCGCGCGACGCAGCGACCCCGCTGTCTCCTGGCGCAGCCGCGCCCGGATCCGCTCCCCCGCGATCCAGCTCAACAGGAAGCCGGCGGGCAAGGTGGCGAGCACGACGAACAGCCAGCGCAGGTAGGGCGGCGTGTGGTGCGGCCGGTGGCTCAGATGTCCCGCGGGCCGCGGGGGACGGATGGTCTGGTTCAGCACGTTCTTCGTCCCCGGATCTCCGGCCGCCGGTCCGACCACCGGCATCGTGCCCGTGACGGTCAACGGGATCGGCCGGGTGCTGGCCCGCCGGTAACGTCCGGCCTCGGGATCGAAGTAGTCCAGGTTCAGCGGCGGGACACGCAGCGGCCCCGACCGCGTGGGCATCAACAGGTAGCTGATCACCTTCTCGCCGCTGACCCCATCCTCCAGCACCAGGCGCTCGTCGAAGGTGGGCTTGTAGACCTTGAAGCCGTCCAGGGCCTCCAGCGGACCTGGCTTGACCTGGCGCAGGTTGCCGCTCCCGCTCACCACGAGCTTGAGCGTCAGCCCGTCCCCGGCGTTGACCCGCGCGTGGTCCAGGCTGGCCGCGATGTCGAAGCGCCCGACGTTGGCCTCGAAGAACCCCGCCGGCTGCCCCTCGGTGGGCAACGGCATGACCTCGACCCGGGTCGCTTCGCTCAGCAGCTCCTCGGCGCTGGAGGTGAACTGGTCCAGCGTCCGCACCTGGGCCCCGATGGGTCCGATCTCCAGGGTCCCCGTGCGCTGGGGGAACAGCGCCTTGCGCGCCACCACGGCGGTGTAGAATGTGCGGTTGCCCAGCACGCGCCGGTCGAACACCAGCCGCCGTGGAAAGCGAAGATCCTCGCTCCAGAAGTTGTCGGTGGTCGGCTGCTTCGTGGCCTGAAACCCGAGGACGTCCGACTGGGTGAACAGGTACCAGGTCACCACCACCTGCTGGCCGAGATAGCCCTTGGCCGGGCTGGCCACAGCGGCGAGGAACACGCGTTCGTTGGCCCGCTGCACCGGGAACCCCGGATCGGCTTCGACACGCGCGTCCGGCTCGTCGCCAGGCCGGGTCGGCCCGGGGGGCTGCGTGCCGCCTCGCACCTGGATCGTGACCCGCCCCGAGGTGATCCGACGGCCCTGGATCGTGATCGCCGCCGGGCCCACCGCCAACGCCCCGGCGCGGAGCGGAACCACGGTATAGGTGTGGCTCTCGCGCCGCCGCACCTGCCAGTTGATGATCTCGATGTTCTGCGTCGTCATCCCGCCACCCTGGACCTGGAACCCGTCGCCAAAGCTCGGGGGGATGAACTGCTCGTACCCGCCCCGTCCCTCCACCACGATGCTGACCGTGACCTGGATCGGCTGACCAACGCTGGCGATGTGGCGATCGACGTCGATCGTGACGCGCCCGGTCTGGGCCAGGGCCGTGGAGCACAGCAGCAGCATCGTGGCCAGCGTGGCCAGCAACCCTGGGGTGGGGCTCGTGAACGATGGCCGCATGATCATGGCAGACTACCAGTCCTTGACGGGAGGACGAAAGCCCCGCCCCATCATCCGGGCCCGCTGGCGCTGCAGGTTCTTGTCGCTGCGGTCCAGCGCGTCCAGATCCGCGTCCATCTGCCGTCGAGCCGCTGACCGCTTCGGCTGTGGCTGCTGCTGCTGGCCCTTCTGGCTCTGCTTCTGCTGCTTCTGCTGGTCCTGCTTCTGCTGGCCCTGTTTCTGCTGGTCCTGCTTCTGTTGGTCCTGCTTCTGCTGGTCCTGCTTCTGCTTCTGCTGCTTCTGTTGGTCCTGCTTCTGCTGGTCCTGCTTCTGCTGGTCCTGCTTCTGCTGGTCCTGATCCTTCTGGTCCTTCTTCTTCTGCTCGTCCTTCTTCTTCTGCTCGTCCTTCTTCTTCTGCTCGTCCTTCTTCTTCTGCTCCTTCTTCTTCTGCTCCTTCTTCTTCTGCTCGATCATCCTGAGCGCCAGCTCGAGGTTCCACTTGGAACGGGCATGCGAGGGGTTCAGCCGCAGCGCCCCGCGATAGGCCTGGGCCGCCTGCTCGTACTGTTTCTGTTCGAGCAACGCGTTGCCCATGTTGTAGAAGCTCTTGCTCCTGATCCCGCGATCCCCACCGTGCGTCGCTCGGCGCAGCGCCTCCACCGCGTCCTTGTGCCGCCCCAGGCGAAACAGGGCGATGCCCCGATCGTACTGCACCGCAGCGTCGTCGGGCAGCGCCTTGGCCGCGCGGTCGTAGTGCTCGAGGGCCTCCTTGTACTTGCGTGAACCGAGCATGGTGTTGCCCTGCTGCACATCCGTGTTGGACGTGCGGAAGGGATCGAAGCCCATGAGCAGCGGCAGCAATAGCAGCAGCACGGCGCATTGCAGTGCGGTGGGGCGGGCGGGCGGAATAGACAATCCCAGTCTCATCGGTCCATCCTCCGCTCGCGCAAGCACGCCTCCACCAGCAGCAGCATGAATCCAGGGAACAGGAAGAAGGCGAACACCTCGTCGTAGTGGCGAATCAGACGGGACTTGCTCTCGGACTTCTTCAGCGTCGCGATCTCGCGCAGGATCGGCTCCACGCCGAACCGCCGGGGCTCCATCGCGATGTACCGTCCGCGAGTGATGGATGCGAGCTGGCGCAGCACCTTCGCGTCGACCCGGGTGGTGACGAACCCTCCGCCCGGCTTTGGCATGTAGCCCGCCACGGTTCCATCCTCGTTGAGCAGCGGGATCGGCTCGCCGGAGCGCGATCCGATCCCCACGGCATAGATCCGGACACCCTGCTTCGCCGATTCCTTGGCCGCCTCGATCGGATCGCTCTCGTGATCCTCCCCGTCGGTGAGCAGCAAGATGACCTGAGACCGAGGCGGGCCCTTGCCCCGAACGCCGGCCAGCAGCCGGTTGGCCGCCACGATGGCCTTGCCCATGGCGGTGCCTCCCACCGGCATGTCCAGCGGGGACATGTCGCGCCAGAACAGCTTAGCCGCGGTGTAGTCCGTGGTCAGCGGGTAGCTCAGCGTCTCGCCGGCGAACGCCACCAGGCCCACGCGGTCGCCCTTGAGGCTGTCCAGAAGCCGCGACAGCTCCGCCTTGGCCCGCTCGATGCGTGAGGGGTAGGCATCCTGCGCCAGCATGCTCTTGGAGAAGTCCAGCGCCACGACGATGTCGATCCCCACCGCCGAGGCCAGCGTCGAGCGCTCACCCGCCTGGGGCCGCGCCAGGCTCAGGATCACCAGCGCCGTGCCCACCACGAGCAACACCGCCTTGACCAGACGCGCCGACGGGCTCACCGAATCGGCCAGCCGCCGCACCTGGGGCAGATGTCCCAGCCGGGCCAGGGTCCGGCGGCGCCAGCCGTAGCGCAGCGCCAGCCCCACCACCAGCACCGGCAGCAGCAGCAACAACCACAACAGCTGGGGATTGGCGAATCTCATGGGAACTGCCTGAACCTCGTGATCACCAGCAACAGCTCGATGCCCAGCAGCAGCAGCGCCAGCGCGACAAACGGCCGATAGGCATCGGAGTACACCGCCGCGACATCCCGGCGGGTGGTCTTGTCCAGCTCGTCCAGGATACTCTCGAAGTTCTGCTGCAGCGCCTGACCGTCGGTGGCGCGGTACGCCTTGCCCCTGGTCCTGGCCGCGATCTCCTCCAGCAGCTTGGGGTTCACCGGGTACTGCCGCCGCACGCGGATCGGCCGCCCGGCCAGATCGCGCCCGGCGACCACGTCCCCTTCCCGGGGGCCCATCAGGATCGTGAACACCTTGACCTTCATCGCCGCCGCGTAGCGCGCCGCCTGCTGCGGCGTGACGTTGCCGCTGTTGTTGTCACCGTCGGTGAGCAGGATCACGACCCGGCTCCTGGCGTCCAACCGGCGCAGGCGCGCCAGGCTGACCCCCAGCGCGTTGCCGATGGCGGTGGCCGTCCCGTCGATCAGCCCGAGCTGGAGGTCGGACAGCATGGTCCGCAGCGCGGAGTAGTCCAGGGTCAACGGGCAGTGCGTGTAGGCCTCCTTGCCGAACACCACCAGCCCGAGCCGGTCGCTCTTGCGCCGCTGGATGAACTCGTCCAGCACCTGCTTGGCGGCCTCCAGCCGGTTGGGCGCCATGTCCGAGGCGCCCATGCTGAGGGACAGGTCCAGCGCGACCATGATGTCGATCCCCTCCACCTCCACACGCCCACCCCGATCGCGGGTCTGCGGCCGCGAAAGCGCCAGCGCCAGCAACCCCAGCGCCACCACCCGCATCACCGGCGCCAGGCCGGCCAGGCGGCCCCAGATCCCCGGGCGGAAGCGGGAGACCATGGACGTCGCCGAGTAGCGCAGGGTCGCCGCCCTCCGCCGCCTCAGCAGCAGCTGAACCCAGCCGGTCAGCGGGACCGCCAGCAGCAGCAGCAGCGCCCACTCGCGGTGGAACGAGAAGTGTCCGGCCTGGCTCATGCTCCAGGTCAGGTATCCGGCCAGCGGGGCAGCCACCAGCAGCAGCAGCGCCAGCTCGAAGCGCCATGCATGTGATCCCGTGCCCTCAGGCCGGTCCATGGCTCTTCTGCTCCTGCGGCTGAGGTGGCATCTCCGCCAGCAACGAGGTGGAACGTACCATCTTCTCGGCCACCGTCAGCGCCTGGCGCGCGGCGTCGCCGTCCGGCCGGTACTTGGCGAACTTCACCAGGTCCCAGGCCTCGAACGTGTGCACAATCTCGTCCAGCGTCTCGCGCTGCACCCGGGCCCGCTGAAGCGACTCCGCCACCTCGGCCGTGGTCATCTCCGGCGCGTCGAAGCCCCAGCGGCGCCCCACGTACTGGCGCATGATCTCCGACAGCAGCAGGTACAGCTCCTTGAACTGCTCGGCGTCGATGTAGCTCTCGACGTCGATCTGCGACAGGCGTTCCAGGGCCACGACGTAGGCCGGCGTCGGGGGCGGCGGTGGTCTGAGCGCGTCGCGGCGGGCCTTGATCCGCCGGCTCACGATCAACGTCACGATGATGGTGAGCGCCACGAGAGCGAGGCCGGCGAGGAGGTACACCAGCCACAGCGTGCGCTGGAACACCGGCACCGGCGGCTCGAGGTCCTTGGCCCTGGGGCTGGGCTCGTTGCGCATCAGGCTCTGGATCTCGATCGTCAGCGGTTCGGTCCTGAGGGTCACCAGCTCTCCCGCGGGGCCGAGGGCGGTGACCTCCACCGGAGGCAGGGTCAAGCGCCCCAGATCGTAGGCCGCCAGCTCCACCACGAAGGTCTGCTCCGCCTCCGGGAACCCACCCTTCTCCGACGGGGGGATCTGGCGCGTGGACTGTGTACGGGACAGCTCGGAGAACTTGCCCAGCTCCAGCTGCAGCGGCAGGTTCACCGACACTCCGGCGCGATGACGCACCTTCAACACCACCCGCACCGGATCGCCGAGGTGCGCCACGGCCGGGCTGACCTGGGCCGTGAGGCGCGGGGCCCAGGCCGGCAGCCGGGTGGCGTCGGGCACTCGCCCGTCGGGCGCTGGCCCGTCCGACGCACGCTGATCCATGCTGCCATCCTGGGCGCTCGACGGATCCTGGGCCCACGCCGGCCCGGGCACCGTGAGCAGCAGGGCCAGGAGCAGCGCGGAGCGGGTCACCGGCGCAGCCTCCTCTCACGGGCCTTGAAGAAGTCCACCAGCGCCGGCACGCAGGGCTGATCCGTGTGTGCGTTGACGAA
>Ga0210044_10007677_pt1 | contig 13673 bp, 12 predicted proteins | sample CryGey13umfilter_2_FD_183959 | JGI IMG/M metagenome (GOLD analysis project Ga0210044, IMG submission 183959) | Groundwater microbial communities from aquifer in Utah, USA - Crystal Geyser 4/9/14 3 um filter (SPAdes) (version 2) | ecosystem: Environmental > Aquatic > Deep subsurface >... | reverse complement strand
AAGAGGTGAGATGGACGGAAGGCGGCAAGGCTACTCGGACGGTGTCAACGAGGGGGAATGGGATGGGCGCAGGAACGGAACCAATGAAGGTGCTTCGGCGGGCAGGCAAGCCGGCCGGAGGGATGGTTGGGGTGTCGATCAGGCCGCTGGAACGCAGAACGGGGGAGCGGCAGGCCAGAATGCCGGAACCGCCAATGGTACCCAGGCCGGCCAGAAGCGCTGCTATGATGAGGGATATGCGGGCGCTTATAACGCCGCTTATGCAGTGGCGAATGAATTAGGGCTGCAGGACGCCGCGTCCTACCAGTCCGGGTACAAGAAGGGACAGTCCGACGCGGCGGTCATAGAAGTCGCGAACGGGCAGAAGGCCGGCTATCAGGCCGGGTTCAGCCAGCGTGAAGCCGAACTTCAGAGTTCCCTCGATACGAAAGCAATGCGGGACGTCTTCACGAAAAGTCTCCCGCTGGGCGTAAAGCCGGGCCTCCCTATAGAGCGTGCCCGCGGCGGGTATGCGACCCCGGAGGAGAGCCAGGCCTATGATAATGGCTACAGAGAGGGTTATCAGAGAGGCTATCGGCGGTCGTACGATGACTCCAAGCGGCAAGGGTATAACGAGAGATATCAGAACGCCTATAGGCAGGCCTACAACGTGCAATACTCGATCAGCTACCGTGATGGCTATGCCGAAGGAAAAGAGCAGGGCTACCAGGAAGCTTATTCGGCGGCCTATAATTCGGCGTACAGCGTTTACTATGCTGAATACAGCAAGATGGACTATGCCGATCAGAGAGCTCAGGGCCTGAGTGACGGCAAGGCTGCCGGCCAGAAGGACGGTTTCGCTGCCGGCTGCGCCGAGCAGACGAAGCGCGGCTATAAGGCCGGCTACGAGAAGACCGCGGCCGAAGTGTATCCCGGCGCGTTCGCGGCCGGAAAGCAGGCTGGCATCGCCGCGGCGGACAAGTATTACCAGGAGAACGCTGTCCTGAAGGTCGCCAGCGTCTCTTTATACGACGAGAACGGCAACGGCAAGTTCGAGGCGGGCGAGAACGTGATGATGCGGGCCGAGATAAAGAACTTCGGCTTCCAGCCTTCGGATACCGTTTCTATAGCGGCCGGGAGCGAGCGCGGTGATATAACCATCGCGCCCAACCTTAGCGCCGCCGGCGTGGGCGGCCGGACAAAGACCGTGGTGAATATCCGGATCGGCAAGCTCTACGATGTCGCCGCTCCCGGCACTGACGCAATTAACGCGACGTTCACGGAAAAAGGCAGGCCTGTCGGGGATTCCCGTCAGCTGTATTCCATCGTGAACCCCAACAAGGTCGGCATAGTGTTGATGGACAACGCACCGCTGGCAGGCGTAACGGTTAGCGGCCTGAAAAGCGGTGAGAGGGTCCTGATAATCTCTGTGATGGGGGACTTTTACAAGGTCCGCAAGGCCGAAAACAGCAGCGTGAAATGGACCGAAGGAATTATGTTCAAGAAAGACCTGAGACTGCAGTAAAGGAACGTCGGCAGTTAATGCGAAGCCGCCGGGAAAGCCCGGCGGCTTTGTGCTGTGTGGCAGGTGAGCGATAATCCGCAGAGGTAAAGGAACGGTAAAGTTCTCCGGGCCCTGCCGATAGGCCGTTTAATTCGAAATGAGGGCCCTAGGACACTTTAGCGCGCGGCGGTAATGCCTTAAACTATATCCAGAAGAGACCGGCGCATTTGCAGTCGGTAAGTCTGAAGAAGCGGGGAAATGAAGCGATGGGAGGCAAGAAAATGAAAGCAGGCATCATACCGGCAGAGATCCTGGCCCTGGAAGACCATGCAGTTACCGCGGTAGAACCAGCGCCGGGGAGACATATGAAAAAGATCCTTTTTGCCGCAGCGCTGGTCTGGTCCGCCGCCGCCTATGCGGCAGATTTCGAAACCCTCGCTGTGCGGGCTTCAGACTTAAAGGCTTCCGCTTGGACACAGCCCGCGGCCGCGGAACCGGCAGTGGCTGTCTACCAGCCTGCTGAAAACAGCCAGAAATCAGCCAAGCGGACGGAATTCCAGTTCAAGATAAAGCCGCTGCCGACGGGGCCGTCCTCAAGAGCGGAGATAGAACAGGGGCTTCTGGATCTTTATAAAAATGCACATCTGTCCGGGGAAATTTCCGCCACACTTCCAAAATTGGCGCTAAACTACCGTATTGAGGCATATTTACCTACAGAAACCGTCACATTTAGCTTCTAAAGCCCCCAATGGCACGCTCCACTCTCCAATCTGGACATGATTCTGCATTTCCCGTTTTTACCACCTTACCGGACAGCACCTCAAAACAGGCATAAAATCGCTTCCTCATAGGGGATTTGGCCTATTCTAAAGGACGACTCGGCTTACACCCCGCCCCAGTTTAAAACTTTCCCCGGACAGCTGTGATAAAAAGCCTCTACGGGGCAACCAATAGCTACAGGGTGAAAGAACTTCTCCGGGACGAAGTTAAAGACGCCAATAACTCAAAGCCTTTGCGCCTGGCAGCCATCAAGGCGCTTTCAGGCGCCGCGGGCGACTCAGCCATACAGCGCCTGCTGGAAGACATGCTGCGCTTCGAGCGGGATTCTGAACTGCGGGCCGCGGCTATAGAGGCCGCCTCTCCCGACGCCGCCGCCTTAAAAGAATATTTCCACCTGGGGTATAAACTGGAGAATGGCGGCTATATAAGCCCGCTAGAGAAAGAGTAAGAACTATCCAGGCAAATAAAAAACCCGGCCCCTGCCGGGTTTTTTATTTAGTCAGACCTTCCAGGCCCGCTCCCGTCTTAGTGCTAGTAGATCTCGTTGGTAAGGCAATGGACGGAACCGCCGGCATATTTAAAGCTTGTCAAAGGCGTTACATACCGCTCTATCCCCAGCTTTTCCAGGGTTTCTTCTACGCCCGGCGTCACAAACCGGCCGCTGTTTACCATCACGCCCGGGGCTACCAGGGCGTTCACGGCGTAGTCTCCCAGCACATCCCCCGCGCCGGAGGAGTCCTGCGCCGATATTTCTATCACCCGGATCCCCAGAGCCCTGATCTGGGCCATGCTCCCGGCGCTGATACCTTCACCGGCTATGATCAGGGCCGCCAGGCAGTTATCGGCGGTGACTACGGGAGTGAAGACCGTATCCAGGTGATAGCCTTCCGATTCCACCAGGATATAGTGATCGGGACGGATAATTTCCCGTACAAAGTCATGCCCCGGTTTATTGGAGCGTGAAAGCCCGCCGAAATAATAACTGCCCTGGCAGGTTTCTATATAATTTATATCCCCGCCCTCCAGGAAAGCGCCCTCGGGCAGGGTGACCACGGTTTTCCCCAGCTTTGACTCTATTACCTTGGCGTGGAATTCGCCTTCGGTAACGCGGGCCTTCACGCTGAAGCGGCTTTTGATCCAGATGCCGCGGAAGATAAGGCCGCCGTCCCGGATAAAAACAGCGTCATGATAAAGATTGCCGGGCCGGTTCAATTCTTCCGGGAAAGGAATGATGTTCAGGTAAAACCCGGCCCGCAGGAGGGTGTCCACAAAACCCAGCCATTCCTTCTTAAGCAGGTCCTGATCGGGGACTATGCCTTTGTTGTGGGCGTAAAGGGTGGCGAAATTAATGCTGGATTCAGTTTCTCCCTGGTGAACGGGGTAGCCTTTATACCACATCCCTTTGACTTCGGGGGTAACGGGGGCAAGTCCCAGCAGGAGGATCTCTCGGCGGTGTTTGTATGCGTTCATAAGGCAGGTTTGTTCCGGTAAAATTTTCAGCCAGGCGAAACCGGGCCGCGGCCGCTCTCCGCACAAGCTGTTTTATCTATGATACCAAAGTCAGGGCGGATTCTAAAATCCCGGAAAGCCCGTGTCCCCCCCGGCAGCTAATAACTACCAATCCGTAGGCTTGTAATCCTTGAGGAATTTTCCCCAGATATGTTCCCCGGTGTTAAACCCGGAGATGATCGGGTCCACTATGCGCGCCGCGCCGTCGACTATATCCAGCGGAGGATGAAAGCGGTGCTCGGCCGCCTTGCGCGCGGCTATCTGCGCCGGATCCTCGTCGGTCACCCAGCCGGTATCCACCGCGTTCATATGGATGCCGCACGAGTGATAATCCGCCGCCGAGGTGCGCGTCATCATATTCAGGGCGGCCTTGGCCATGTTGGTATGGGGATGCCGCGTTGTCTTGAATTTGCGGTAGAACTGGCCCTCTACCGCCGAGACGTTGATTATATGCTTGTCCCTTTCGGGCGTGCGGAGCATAAGGGGTTTAAGCCGCGCGTTCAGGATAAAAGGAGCTACCGCGTTGACCAGCTGCACTTCCAGCAGTTCCACCGCTGGAACTTCTGCCATAAGCAGCCGCCAGGAATTGCGCTCGCGCAAATCCACCTGCTGCAGGTCCTGGTCCAGCTTGCCCTCGGGAAACAAAGCTTTCTGGGCGGCGAGCTCTTCGGGCAGAAGCGGGACCTGCGATAAAGCCGCCGCGTGCGTCAGCCCGGAGACCCGGGAAAGCCCCGGAGCAGGCAGGGCGGCCCCGCCGGAGTCCCCGGCTTCGGGCAGAAGGTGGTAGCCGCGCAGGCCTTCGTACGCCCCCAGCAGTTTGCGCGCGTCTTCAGGCATATCTTTCAAAGGCCCGTGCTCGCCTTCCATCATATGCTGGTAGAACTCCGGAGGCCGGCGCACGGTCTGACAGGCGTTATTGACTATAAAATCCAGCCGGGAGCGCGCAGCGAGCAGATGCCTGCAGAAGGCTTCTACGCTGGGCGTATGGCGCAGGTCCAGCCCGAAGATCTCAAGCCGGTGGCCCCAGTCCCCGAAATCAGGCTCGGCCGCGTAGCGCCGGGCCGAGTCGCGCGGGAACCTGGTGCTGACGATGAGCTGCGCCCCCGCGCGCAGAAGTTTTATGCCGGCCTGATAGCCTATCTTCACGCGCCCGCCGGTCAGCAGCGCTACGCGGCCCCGCAGGTCCGCCGTCTCGGTGCGCTTGCGGAAATTCATCTCGGCGCAGGACGGACAGAGCTGGTCGTAAAAATGATGGAGCTTGGAATAATTCTGCTTGCAGACATAGCAGTTCAGCTCTTCCTGGGGCTCGCGGAACCCGGGGTTATCCTCCACTTCGTGCTGCACGAAGCCGGCGGGCGGGTGGACGTTCGGAGTGGTAAAAACGGTCTGCCTGCGCAATTTACGGATGCCGGTACCGTTCAGCGCTCTCTCGGCCCGCTCCAGCCTGGCGGCCTTGACCCGGCGCCGGGACGCCTTCAGAAGCTGCTTCCTTGCGCGGGAGTCGGGCCGGGAAACCTGGCCGGCGGCCGAAAGCAGGCGCTTGCGCTCCGCCTCGGGAATTCCGTCCAGGAGGTCGCGGTTGGCGGCGATAGACTCCAGCAGCTCTACGGCGGCAAGCATCTGTTCCGCCAGGGCCGGCTTATTTGTTTTGTCGTTGTTCATCTTTGCTTTGCAGATATCCGCTTACCGGCAGGCTGTCCGGCAAGAACGGGCAATAGGCATTTTTCTTTGACTTACGGACGCCATAGTCCGCCGCCGGGGAGCGCGTTCTGCCATTGCGGTTTATCTATGATACAATACTTGCGAGGCGCAGCAAAAAGCGGCACGCCCTATACGCCCGGCCCGCGCGTTTTCACAATATCTAAAACATCTCTGGGACATGCCGCCTCCCGCGGGACAGTTAAGGAGACTATATGGGATTACCTTCCAATTTACCGGAGCTTCAGCCGTATCTTTTTTCAGCCGCGGTCATAGCTTTCCTGCTCTACCGCGCCAGGCGCTACAGGGCTATCAAGCGGAGGCTTCCGGAGCTGATAAAAGAAGGCGGCGTCGTGGTGGATGTCCGTTCTGCGGGGGAATTTTCGGCCGGCTCGCGCCCGGGAAGCGTCAATATTCCGCTTGGCGAACTGTCAAAAAGGGCAGGGGAGCTGAATAAGGAAAAGCCGGTGATACTCTGCTGCGCCTCAGGCGCGCGGAGCGGGGCGGGCGCCGGGATCCTGGAAAAAATGGGGTTTAAGACCGTAGTGAACGCCGGCCCCTGGCAAAATACGCTGCAGAACTGATTATTATTTAAATCTGTATCCCAGGGTGGCCTGCTGGCGGGCGTTCAGCGCCTTGGCGGTGCTGAGCGAATAATCGAAGATCCATTTATCCTTACGTACGCCGAAACCCAGGGTGATCCCTTCCGCCGCCCTGTTGAAAAGATAGCCGGCCCTCAGAGTTAATGTAAAACCGGTCGACATTCCCATATTCATCTCCGCGCCGGCCTGGTAACAGGCTTTATCTTTGTACGGTGCTATCCAGTCGGCCGTAAACATCGCGTCGGAGAAAGTCAGGTCGGTGGACGGGTCCAGCAGGTTGGGCGGGTTTATTTCCACTCTGTACGCGGCCCCGAGCCTTTTCACGGAAGGAGCGGGGTCGCTGCTTTCCTCGAATTTAAAGCCGCCGCCGCCATTCATATAAGAAGCGCCAAGACTTAGCCCGCCATCCGTTACGTAAAGAACCCCCAGATCATAATTAACGGCCGCGGCCGAGGCTGTCTCGGCTAGGATTATCCGGGTATTTTTCAGCGTAGCTCCCGCGCCGAAATGCTTGTTCAGGCGGCAGGCGCCTGAAATATAGACGGTGCGATCGTCCTCCGCGGTCACTTTCCCCGTTGTCCCGTCCGAAAGATTAAGGTAAATATCCCCGCCGTCAAAATACTGGAAACCGGGGGTAAGGACAAAACTCCCCAGCTTAAGCGGAGCCGAGATCAGGCTGTGGCCGGAATCCCCGAAACCCCTCAGGTAGCTGGCTGAAACGCTGAAACCTTCCGAAAAAGCCAGGCCTCCGGGATTGTAAACAAGGCTTTCTCCGTCTCCCGGCACGGCGGTGAAAGCCTGCCCCAGCCCGGAGGAGCGGGCGCCCATAGGGGCGTTCAGCCCCGGCGCGGCCGCCAGCCCGGCTTCACCGGCGGCAAGGCCGGCGCCGGCGGCGCACAGCGCAAGCGTAATGCTGAAAATTTTCGCCCCGGTTTTTCTCATTTTATAAGAACTATCTTTTCAGTTACGTTAAGCCTTGGTCCGGTAATATGCAGCAGGTAGAGGCCGCTGGCCGCTATCTTCCCGCTGTCAGTGTCCCCCGACCAGAAGAAGTTGCTCGGGGTCCCGGGCGCTGAAGGCGCAGGCCCGTTAAAAAGTTTTTTTACCAGCCCTCCGTTAACGGTATAGATGCTGCCTTTAATATTTCCCGGATAAAAAATAGTTACCGACGCCTTGACCTTTCCGCCTTTGAGCGGCCTGAAAAGATTGTCCGTCATTTTAGTGACGCCTGGCCGGTAATCTATGGTAACCGCGTTTAAAAGTCCCGCTGTCCTGCCGTCCGGATTGGTTATGCTTACTCCATAAAGTCCGAGCGGCGCATTGGTGGGAACGGCCCTTACCGTAACGCGCATATCGTCCACCCAGGTCACGCTCTGTACAGTGAGGGCTCCCGGAGTTCCGGCTATGGCCGCTATGGCGACTCCCGGAGAGAAAACCTCTCCGGTCACGGTAAAGTCTGTCGGGCCGTCGTCGATATAGGCCAGGACCGGCGAGACGCCTGTTATTACCGGGGAGCTGGTAAAAGCGCTGTAGATATATGTTGTGGCCGAGGAATTAAGCCGGGAGGTCAGGTAGAGCCGCCACCTGAAAGTCTCGGTAGAGCGCGCTACTGCTATGCCGGACAACTCGTTGACGGAGGCCGCCGTGGAAAAAACCTGGACTGGCGCGGAAGGAAAACTGAAACCGTTAACGCTGTCAGCGGCCAGAACCCTGGTTACTGTCGAGACCGAAAGGTCCGGCGCGGCTATGAACATCCGCAGGCTGCCGTCGGTAAGGGTGGAAACGTCCAGCTGGTAGGCCCCGGTAGTATCGGTCAGAAGCGCTTCCCCTGAAAACGTATCCCCGTCGTCCGAGCTTTGCAGGCCGTAGATCTTATAGGCCGCCGGGTCGGGGGCCGCTCCCGAGTCGCGGATATAATAAAGGTTCACCTTGCCGGAGCCCCCGAAATAGGGCTTAGGGGAGCGCAAGCGCGAAGCCCCGCTGCTGAATAATATTGAGAAAGCGTTGTCGCTGGTCCAGGTCAGGCCGTCCGCGGATTTAGCGCTCAGCAGGGCGTAACCGGCTGTGCTTATCCCGACATAGTAGGCGTGGTACGGTCCGCCCGCAAGAGCGGCGTCATAGTAAAGGCCGAAAGCCGTGATGGAACTCGCGTCCAGGTAGGAAGCCCGGGTGGAAAGCCTTATGCCGGGTTCAATGGCCCAGTACAGGCCGTCCGTAGAGCTGGCGCTGAAAACGCTGTAGGCGGAAGGCGTGGAGAAATACATCCGGTAGCCGCCCGGGATAGGGGTTACGCAATGCACGGAGGCGGAAGAAAGGCGCACCCCCCCCTCCAGCTCAAAAGCGGGCGCACAGAAGCCGGCCTGCACCCAGGCCGCCGACAGCAGCGCCGCTAACAGAATTTTATTTAACAAGTTTGCCCCATACCCGGCGGCTCGGCCGGATGATGAAAGTATAACCGGCTCCGCTATCTCCTCACTTAACCGCGGTCCCGGGCAAACCGCCCGGGCCCGAAGCCTTTCGGATATAAAGAAACCCGGGATCAGCCGGGTTACTTTACCGGAGCGCGGGTTTACTCCACTCCGAGCAGTTCCACGTCGAAGCAGAGTTCGGAATCCGGGGGAATAACGCTCCCGGCGCCTCTTTTACCGTAGCCCAGCTCGGAAGGGATGAAGAGCTTGCGCTTTCCGCCTATCCGCATTCCGGCCACGCCCTCGTCCCAGCCTTTTATAACCTGCCCGGCCCCGAGCTTGAAAGTAAAGGGCTCGTCCCGGTCCACCGAGCTGTCAAATTTTTTCCCGTCCGGAAAAGTCCCGGTATAATGCACGGTCACTTCTTTGCCGCTGACGGCCGAGGAGCCTTCGCCCACTTCCACTTCTATATATTTCAGCCCTGACTTTAAGACCATTTCTTCATTCGCCATGATAGAGCCTCCTTATTGACCTGCCGACATGATAATAATACAAAAAAACACGGCGGAGCTTACCTGGCCGGCTTTACTCCCAGCTTCTCATCATACGCGTCCACGCTGAGGATATTTTCAAGGGGCAGCCGCGGCGGCCTGGCGCCCTCTCCCTCCGCCTGGCGCGGATTGAGCGAGCCCAGGTCTTCGCTTTTTTTACCTGCTATTATAAGCGCCAGGACCATATTTCCTTCGGGGATGCCCAGGGCCAGGCGCGCTTTTTCATTATCGAAGCCGGCTATGGGATGGGTTACCAGCCCCAGCTCGGTTGCGCGCAGCTGCATGGCGGAAACGGCCATGCCCAGGTCAAAAAGATAATATTCTCTTTCCTTGATCACGCAATCGTTCTCTTTTTTAGCGAAAGCGGCGATTATCCCGGAGGCGTTCCTTGCCCACTCGTTGCCCTTGCTCAGGCAGTCGTACAGCCCGGACAGTGAGCCTTTAGACCTGGCAAAAACGAATCTCCAGGGCTGGTTATTAAAGCAGGAAGCGGTCAGCTGCGCCGCGGTGGCCAGCTCCCGGACCATCGCGTCCGTTATTTCGACGGGCCCCAGGGCCCTGTAAGCGCGCCTTTTTTCTATAGCTTCTTTGACTTCCATATTTTTCCCCCTTGCCCGCTTTTTATATCAAGAACCGGGACCTGACGGACCCGGACCTCTCAATTCACCGAAAAATTCTTTCCCGTTCTTCTCCGAACAAAGCGCGTCAAGAGCATCCAGAACCGGAAGCAGGTTCTCAATGGCCAGGTCCGGCTCAAGGTCGGGATTGCGCTTGCTGAGCTTTATAGCCCCCGGTATGGTGACGCCGTGCGGCAGCAGCTCCAGGCTGTGTGCGCCGGAGTCAAAAAGAGCGGCTATCTGGCTGCGGACAACCGGCCCGGAGAGATATTTACAGGCCAGTTCCACGGTATCCGAAACCGCCTGGAACCGCGCGTCAAAGTCCGGCTCCCCGGTCTTGATATCCTTCATGACTCCGATCTTCTCCATGGTTCTTTTAAAAATATTTTCCATGGAGATCTTCAGGTCCAGGGCAAAAAGAGGATCTTCTAAAGTTATGATCAGCCAGGCCGGGGTATTCTTTCCCTGCGGGACATGCTTTATAAAAAGCGGCCTGTTTTTATACACTCCCCGGAAATTGTAATTCTGGAAAAAAGAGCTGCCTCCGGCTTTACCCTGCATAAAAGAGGTTAGAGCCTCGAACGCCCGTTTCTTCCGCTTATTCACCCCCGCGGCTATAAAAACCACCGCGACAAGGAAAACGGCAAAAGCAGTGATCTGCCAGGGCGGCCCGGACTTTAGCGGGATCCCGCTTTCATACCGTATGGTTTCAGTGTTCATCTTTACCAGTCAATCCTACAAATTAGAAACCTGCATGTAAAAGCCCGCTTTTGCCGCGCACCTTTACCTGCGGCTCTTTTTTTATTTACGATACAAGCTATGCTAAGAACAATTTTTCTCTCCCTGCTGATACAAGTCTCCGCCTTCGGCCTGATTTCAGCCGGACTGGACCCGGTCATAGCGGAAAAAATACGCTTGCTCAGCGCCGAGACATTTTTTGACGCTATAAGCTACGAACTGAAAAAAAGCCCGGCGGCCAAAGAGGCGCTCAAGGACCTGGAGCCGCAGGCTCTGGCGGCGGCGCTGGCGGAGAAAGCGGCAGGCGGGGAGAAACTTACCCAGGCCGGACTTTTCAGGGAAGTGGCCGCGCTAGTCCGGCTCGGAGGCCTTGATAAAAAAACCCGGGCTTCGGCCGAGCGGGCTATAGAGGAAGCCCGCGCCTACCTGGCCCCGGAGGAACTGCCGGCCTGGGATGAGCCGGCGCGCCCCGGGCCCGCCAAAGCCCCGGCCGGCCTGGTAACCTACAACAACGGTTCCCCCGAAGCCTCGGGTACCGATCCGGCCCTGCTTGACTGGAAAGACAAGGCCGGCTATACCTCCTCCAGGATAGGGCCGCTGTGCGCGGTCCTGGAAACCCTGCGGCCCGCTGACAAAATAGTGCTCTCAAACCTGGGCCTGGCCGCGATGCTGCCAGAATTAGGAGCGCAGAAAGAAATAATTTCCCTTCACCTGCCGATAAGCGGCTACGCGAAAAAACTCTGGCTGCTGGCCGGAGAGGATGGCGGCAAAACTCTGCTTATAAGCGATTTCCAGGGCCGGACTTTTTTGCGCCACTTTGAATTGCTGCTGAAATCTTATTATTCAGGAAAAGAGGCGCCGCTCTTAAGCGTAGCCGAGGCCCGCAAAGCCTATGAGCCTTATTACAAAGCCCTGGCCCGGCTGCAGGAGGAAAAAGGTTCCGAACTGGGAGAGCTGGAAGGACTTATTGCCGGGTACGCTGAAACCTTCAGGATCTACTGGAGTTCCTACGCGGTAGCCTCTGTCAGCGACAGCGCCGGGGACTGGCGGCTGGACATCTATCGCCCGGCAGGGACCGGCCGCTGGGGCGTCATCAGCGCCCGCTCCTCTTTTTACGGCGAAACGCTCGGAGAGAACATCCGGTACCTGGTGGAGAAGTCCACCGGGATAAAGACGGTCATAATAGCGGGCTCCGGCGGTTCTCTGGAGACCAGGCCGCTGTATGACATAGTCTACCCCTCTCATGTAATCACTCCCGGGGGCAAAATAGTTCCCAATGTCCTGGGCTCGCAGGCGGATTTCAGGGCGCATAAAAGCGCTCTCTCACCGCTTGAGGAAACCCCGCCCTGGCTTTCCGACGCTCTGGAGCAGGGCATAGGCACGGTTGACGTAGAGATGGGCCCGGCGGCCGGGATACTGGAAGGCAGGGGCCTCCGGCTCGGCTTCGCCGTACTGGCTACCGACTTTCCCATACGCCGCCCGGCCCTGGAAAAAGCCATGAAACTCGCCAGCCTGGCGCGCCAGGACTCCGGAGCTAAGTACCGCGGACTTTCGGCATACGCGAAGGGAATAGAGAACTGGATATCGCGCGGCGTACCCCCGGGCTGGCAGCCTATAGAAAAAAAGATAGGCCGCCCCCTTGCCGAACAGTCGGCACTGAACCTGTCGGCCGATGAAAAGAGCCTCGCCCCTTTTTCGGAAGAAGAAAAAGGACTGCTCGCAAAACTTGAAAAGTATTTCAGGGACCACCCGCCGTCTTTCTCGGTAAGGATGAGCCGCTTCAGGGCGGCCCGCATCCTGGACGACAGAGCCTTCCTCTCGACCGAACTGGTAGCGGACCTTAAAGGTTCCGAGGTCGCTCCTTTCACCCCCAGTTACGAGCAAAGGAGTTTCGGGGCTTACCGCTACATTTTCGGAACCCTTTCATACTGGGACGGGCCGGAGAAATACGGCGACACCGTGCTCAGGATAAAGACCAAAACCTGGAAAAGACGGGCCTGGGCAACGCGGCGCTCCGGTTTCAGGGCGCTGGTCATAGCCGCCGGGAATTCCGGGGTGGACCAGGACAAAATAGCCGCGGACCCGGTCCTGACGAAGAAAGGAGAAGCCATCTTCGCCTCCTGGATAGTTACCCCCGAAGATATGCCCGGGTCGGTAGCACTGCAGATCATAGGCGAACTGCGGCGGCGTCCCCCGGAAACCACGCAGGATTTCCTTAAAGCTGGGGAAAAGGACATCCCGGGCCTGATTGCGCGCCATGATGTAGGGTGGCTTGAGGGAAAGATAGCTGATTCGGTGCAGGTGGAGGATATCGACCTTATAAAGACGCCCTCTCCCGCCGAAGGGAATATAGCCGCCTCGGCAGCGAAGCTCGGGATCAATGTCCTCAGCGCGCCTTGACAACCCACGGGGGGGCCATTATACTATTGAGGCAAATCGGCCTGGACAAGACTTGCGATGAAAAACATCACCAAAGCCCGCCTTACCGCTCAAAACGAATTCATCGGACCTGCCGGCTGCGGCGGCGGAGCCCGTTTACAGGCCCGCCGGTTTTAACAGAATACGGAGGAGCAACTTAATGAAAGTGCTTATAGTGGACGACAATTCGGGCACCAGGAGCATGATAAAGATAATCCTGGAAAGGACGGGCCACGATGTAGTGGGCGAAGCCGGTGACGGCGAGAGCGCGCTCAAGGCCTTTTCTGAACTGCGGCCCGACGTGGTCCTGCTGGACATAATTATGCCGGGCAAGTCCGGCCTTGAAGTACTGGAGGCAATCCGGAAGATAAACCCGTCGGCAAAAGTGATAATGGTGACGGCCGTAGAGCAGGATGAAATAAACAGCCAGATCCTGAGCAAAGGCGCGGCCGCGATAATTTATAAACCGTTCTCTTTTGACGACTTTGAAAAAGCATTCAGGCGGCTTTAACGGCCCTAAATAAATGAACGCCAAAAGCGACGGTATTTTAAGCGCAATAGCTGCCTCCGGCCTTGAAAAATGCCTGTTAAAAATGAACAGGGCCTCTTCCGGCAAATGGGAGCTGGCCGGCGCACGCGTCTTCACTGGCCGTATCCCGGAAGCCATTAAGCTCAGGAACCCCGAGGGCGGCCCCTCCTCCGCAGTTCAAATCAATGTCGACAACAGTCCCAGGTTCGCCGCGGCGCTGGTCTTCGGCTCCGGCGACATTAACCATATTTCCAGGTGCTTCGTTAACGACGACCTTTCCCGGGCCCGCGGCATAGAGCGGTTCGAAGAAGTCATGCTTGTAGAAATAGGAAATATCCTG
>Ga0210044_10007670_pt1 | contig 13681 bp, 6 predicted proteins | sample CryGey13umfilter_2_FD_183959 | JGI IMG/M metagenome (GOLD analysis project Ga0210044, IMG submission 183959) | Groundwater microbial communities from aquifer in Utah, USA - Crystal Geyser 4/9/14 3 um filter (SPAdes) (version 2) | ecosystem: Environmental > Aquatic > Deep subsurface > Groundwater... | reverse complement strand
TCATTCAAAATAAGAACATAGTTATTTTCTTTTCCTACTTCTTTTATCGCTTCACGGATTTTTGCATAAATAGGAAAAAGCAAGTCATTTTGTTTTTTATTAAAACGCTCTTCGGCTTGTTTTTGCTTTTCTTCAAATTGAGCATACAAAGCCTGTAATTCTTGTTGCGCCTGTGCTTGTAATTGTTGAGTAGTTGCTGTTTTTTCTAGTTCTGCTCGTCTTGCTTGGACTTTTTGAGCCTCTCCCTCTAGATTTTTCTGAATGACTCTTTGCAATCCTTCTAATTCTGAGCTGGCTGCTTTGTATTCAGACATCATACTAGCTACCGAATCTACTTGTACGTATCCAATTTTGAGGGTTTGAGCTGTTGCTTGTGTATTTTGGAATACTACAAAAGCAAATAAAAGACTTAGAGATAAAATTATTTTTCTCATAATTTTGATGTAATTTGTTTTAAAAGTGAGTTTGAAGGGATTATTATTAAAATTTTTTTATTGTTGGATTAAAATTTATCCTTTATCAATAGAAATATTAGGGTCTTGTATTCCTAATTCTTCTAAGACAAAATCAGTAAAATTATAAGTTTCATCATAGAAAAGCATGTGCAAATCACTTGCTTTATCAAACATAAAATGGAGTTTCTTTTGTAAGGAAACAATACGAACAGCTTCCATTATTTTGTCTTGAATCGGACGAATAAGTTCACGTCTTTTCTGAAAAAGCATTCCATTTGCCCCAAAAATACTTTCTCGGTAAGCAATCAAATCGCTTTCTTGTTTCTGAACTTCTTTTTGTTTTTTGGCATACATTTCTTCTGTCAGAAGCACTCTTTCAGCTTCTAATTTGGTACGGCTGTCCAAAATTTCTTGTTGTTTTTTGGCTAGTTCAGCTTTCCATTGTTTGGTCATTTCTTCAAGCTCTGTATTAGCTTGTGAATATTCGGGCAAACGCTCCAATATTTTTTGAGAGTCAATATACCCAAAACGCTGTGCCGAAGCCGTATTAACGCTACTCAAAGCCATTATTCCTACAAAAAGCAACGTAGAAAAAGCAAAAGCGATATGTTTTTTTATTTTAGTTTTTAAATACATTTTCATCATATATAAGTATAAAATTCAAAATCATTGCCAAGTTTTTTAGAGTTACTAGTAATCAGTTACTAGTTACCAGTTTTTAACAGTTACCAGTTAATTATGAAAATCCTTATTCTTAGAAATTTGTAATTTCATTAAAATTAACTGATAACTATTTACTGCTTAACGTATCTGCTGACCAATAGTAAAGTGGAATTGCGCTCCATTTGCACCTGGGTTTCCAGGAATATCATCAAATCCATACGCCCAGTCAATTCCTAAAAGACCAAATGCTGGCATAAATATACGTGCGCCAACTCCTGCCGAACGTTTCAAATCAAAAGGTTGAAAGGTCTTGAAACTACCCCAGTTATTTCCACCTTCTGCAAAAGCAAGAACAAAAATAGACGCTGCTTGATTAAGTGTAACAGGATAACGAAGTTCCATTACAAATTTATTGTAAGCCACTCCCCCTTCTTGTCTTGAATCACTTGGAACAACTTGGTTGTCTTCATAACCTCTAAGAGCAATAATATCAGAACCCAAAAGTAAATTTCCAAATCCTAAACCTGCACCACCCAAAATAAAGCGTTCAAACGGACTTGTTGGTGTAGAAGAATTATATGAACCAATGAATCCCATGTGCGCTCTTGCACTAAATACAAGGTCGCCTACGATTGGTGTGTACCACGAATTATCAAACATCCATTTGTGATATTCTACAAATTTGAATATTTCTGCATCTTCGGCTGTTTCGTAATTTATATCTCTGAATGCTGAATAAGGTGGTGTAAGTGCCAAACTAAGTGAAATACTAGCTCCATTACGAGGATAAATTGGACTATCTATACTTGAACGAGAAAGTGTTGTGTTAAAAACAATATTATTAAATGTTCCATCACTAATCCCTCTAAAACCAAGTCTTGTATAGTTATTAAGACTATAACGCAAATAAGAAAGTGAATTGCTAAGTGTAAAATAATTATCAGGAACTCTCAAACGACGACCCAAAGAAAGTGTAAGACCCGAAACTTGAAAGTTTCCTGCACTCTTTCTTGTAAAAGTGTTAATATCTGTCTGAACTGAATGTTGTAAGCTGATAGAGAATGAATTTGGTTTTTTACCTCCCAGCCAAGGTTCTGTAAAAGAAAAAGAATAGGTCTGAAACTGACGACCACTAGCTTGAAAACGCAAAGAAACTTGTTGCCCATCGCCTTGTGGAAGTGGCGACCACGAACTAAAATCAAATAAACGACTCGAAGAGAAGTTATTAAATGTAAGTCCTAGCGTTCCGATGAAGCCAATTGCTCCACCTCCCCAACCACCAGAGAGTTCGATTTGGTCATTTGGTTTTTCATCTACGGAATAATGAATATCAACAGTTCCGTCAGCTACATTCGGAATTGGATTGATTCCAATTGTTTCAGCATCAAAATAACCTAATTGAGAAAGTTGTTGTTGGGTACGAAGAAGAGCCGAACGACTAAATTTCTGCCCTGGTAATGTATAAACTTCTCTCAAAATAACGTGATCTCTTGTACGAGTATTTCCTGTTACAATTATTTTATTGATAGTCGCTTGGTCGCCTTCATAAATTCTCATTTCTATATCAATAGAATCATTATCTACTCTAATTTCAATCGGCTGAATATTAAAAAACAAATAACCATCATCCATATAAAGCGACGTAATATCCAAACCTGTTGGGTTATACGACATACGTTTTTGTAAATCTTCTGGATTATAAACATCTCCTTTTCTGACTCCCAAAACAGAAGCTAAAAGTGTATCCGAATGTATATAATTACCTGACCAAGTAATATTTCGGTAGTGATATTTATTTCCTTCATTAACAGTCATTTTTATTTTGACACCGTCTTCTACTGATGAAACAGTATCTGAAATGATATAAGCATCTCTATAACCTTCCTTATTATAAAAAGCAATTAATGCGTTTTTATCATTTTTGAATTCACTAGGGATAAATTTAGAAGACCTAAATATATTCCACGGCGCAAACTCTTTCGTTTTTTTCATTTTGCGCTTGAGTTTTTTGTCTGCGATGGCTTCATTTCCTTCAATCTCAATTTCTTGTATTCTTACTTTTTTGCCTTTATCGACATCAATTTCTAAACGAATACTATTAGCTAGAGTAGTATCTTTTTTCTGAACGATATTTACTTTTACATTTCTGAATCCTTTTTGAATGTAATGCTGTTTGATAGCTACTTCTGTATTTTTGATGATAACATCGTTTACAATACGTCCACGAACGAGCGTTACTTTGTCTTTTAAGGTATTTTTTTGACCTTTTGGAATTCCTGTAAAATCAAAACGAGATAATCTTGGTCTTTCTGTCAAGACAAGTTTCAAGAATACTTTTTCATCTTCAATTTTATCTATATCTATGCTTATATCTCCCAAAAGACCTTGTTTCCAAAGTTTACGAATAGCAAGTCCAATACCTTCTCCTGGTATGAGTATTTTGTCTCCAATACGCAAACCTGTAAGTGAAATTAGTGCATTTGGGTCAAGATAACTTGCGCCTTCTACGCTAATTCCTCCAATGGTATATTCTTTTGGGTTGGCGTAATCAAAATCTTTTGTTGAAGTAGTTGAACTTGTAGAAAACCCTCCCAAACCTTTGAAAGGAGTTGTTTGAGCAATAACAGATACGGAACTAGCAAAAAATAAAGAGAAAATAATACAGAAAAAAACAATCGTTTTTGCGTGATTATTTTTAAATATAGAATGCAATGAATTATATGAATACATAAAATCTGAAGATAGTAAATGAGTAGAATAGCGTAGCTTTTTCATAAATTGAATGATAGAAGCTTGATTTTTTGTTCTGTTAAAAGTTTGTCCTCTGTTTTTTTATTTTCTTAAATTGGTAGGACATTAATTTTTAAATATTTTTTATTGTTGTTGTTTTACTTTATTTTAAATTTGTTCACTTGTTTTACCAAAACGTCTTTCTCTGTTTTGGTAATTTAGAAGTGTTTCGAATAAATGTATTTTTCTGAAATCGGGCCAAAGTACATCTAAAAAAGCGAGTTCGGAGTAAGCCACTTGCCAAAGCAAGAAATTACTAATTCTCATTTCGCCACTTGTGCGAATGAGAAGTTCTGGGTCAGGAATAGAAGCTGTATAAAGGTGTTTGGCAATCAAATCTTCGTCTATTTGATTTGATTTGATTTCTCCTTGCTCTACTTTTTGAGCAATTTTTTGAATAGCCGTTTTCATTTCTGTACGTCCACTATAACTCAAAGCAAGTGTCAAGACCAGTCTATCATTGTGTGCTGTTTTGGCAATTGATTCATCAAGTTGTATTTGGCATTTATCAGGAAGCGATTCTAGTTCGCCTATTGCACCCAATCGCACACCTTTTTCGCTCAATTCTTTTACCTCACTACGCAATGTTGAAACCAAAAGCTGCATTAATCCGTTTATTTCATCTTCAGGGCGTTGCCAGTTTTCAGTAGAAAATGTATAGAGTGTTAGGTATTTTATACCCATTTCTACACACCCTTCTATGGCTTCTCTGACTGCTTTTACGGCATTTTTATGACCAAAAATTCTAGAAAAACCTCGTTGTTTTGCCCATCTTCCATTTCCGTCCATGATGAGAGCAACATGAGAAGGCATACGAGTTTTATTCAATAATCCTTGTACTTCTTCTTTTGTACGAGATGATAATGGAACAAATGCTGTAAAGTTTTCAAGTTCTTTTGTTTCTTTTTTGGCGGATTCTTTTTTGACTGATTTCATAGTTTGCCTCCCTTTTAGCTTTCCTTTTGGTTGCTTCAACTTACTTTCAAATGTCTAAATAGGTTTGATACTTTTGAACAAAAAATTATGCTCTTTGTATTTTATAGATTTAAGACAATACAATTTGGGGTGCAAGTTACGAAAAGATTAGTCAAATTCAGTTTTCTATTTTCTTAAAACCTTCAAAAACTACTCAATAATTAATGTATTTGAGGGTACTATTTAAGAAATTAGGAATCAAACACTTAGGTAATTGACAGAAAGACGGCAACAAGTAAAGAAGCGCAGCAATCTAAATACAACTATACTCTTAAAAAATGAAAAATGAGGAGTAGGCAAAAATACCAACAAAGGCAGGGAAAATTGATAGCTCTAATACAAATCAAATTTTAATTCCTACAACAACTACATCATCAGTTTGTGCAGTTTTATCTTTCCAAGTTTCAAATGCTGATTGAATTTCTGTATGCATCTGACTCATAGATTCAGAAGGGTTTTCATTGAGAAGCTGACGAAAACGCTTACTACCAAATTTTTTATCATTTTTGCCTCCAAATTGGTCAGGATAGCCATCAGAGAACAGATAAAACTGAGTTTCTTTTTGATACTCTAAAGTATTAAGCGTAAATACTTTTTCTTTTTTTCTTCTTTCTCCTCCTAAAGCAGCACGACTTCCTTTTATGATTTGGATAGTTTCATCGCTAGGAGTTCTATAATATAAAGGACGATTTGCGCCAGCATAGTATATCTTTTGCTCATTTTCAATAACTAAAATAGAAGCGTCCATTCCTTCTCTGACTTTTACTGTTTGGTCTAATGAAGACGACGACATAAATGCTTCTGTAATTCCTTCATTAAGAGCTTCTAAAATTTGATGTGGCTTTACAATTTTCTCTTTTTCTATAATTCGTTCTAATAAAAAATAGCCTACAATCGTCATGATTGCCCCTGGTACGCCATGTCCTGTACAATCTGCTGCAATTATTATTTTATAATTATTATCTTCTAAAGTAATATTTCTAAACCAATAAAAATCACCACTAATAATATCTTTTGCTTTATAAAAAACAAAAATCTCTTCAAAAGCAGCTTTCATGTGTGAAAGGTCTGGAAGAAGCGCAAGTTGTAATCTCTCAGCAGTACGAACACTTGCCTGTATATCTGAAAAAAGTTTTTCTACCTGTACACGTTGGTCTTTTATTTTATCACTTTGTGCTTGCAGTTCGTGCGAATACTGTGTAACAATCTGATTTTGTTGCAAAAGCTCTTCATTGTAAGTTTCTATATCTTGACGTACTTCGGTTACCTCATCAATATTACGACCAGCAAAACCAAAAGCAATTCCTAAAAAAATAGGTGCAGTATCAATAATAAAATGAAGAGGGTTGAGATGATGAACATTTATGAAACTTTCAATACTAAAAGGCAGCTCTTTGAGAAATAATCCATCAAATAGTAAAGAAAAAACAGGAAAACAAAAACCAAAGGCTATACCAAACAAGGAATATTTGAACGTATAAGATTTACGAGAAGATAAGGGCATTTAAGAGTAAAAAATATAGGTAAACTAAAGCAGAGTAATTATCTCCTATTTTTCTAAAAAAAAATTTAGAGGTTTAGAGTAGGTCTTACAATATACGAGAATTTAGTTATAAATGTTGAATAAAAAACGTAAGGGTGTATAACAAATTAGCTACGCTGCTCTTTGGGTGTCGTTTTTTCAATTTTTTGGCTACTTTAACATACATAGACAGGGTTAAAACCCTATCGTTTACCCATAGTCTAAAATAGATTTTTTTTAAAGTAAAATAGTCAAAATATTGAAATTGAGTAGGGAAAAGGCATGCCTTTTCCTAAACATATTGTGTATTTAGGTAAAACATAAAATGCAAATACAGGAAAAGACATGTCTTTTCCCTACAAATACAGCATTTTTATTCAAAATTCACTGTTTTTTGTTTTACAAAAAACATGTGGGTAAACAGTAGGGTTAAAACCCTATTCAATTTATAATTCAGAGTAGTTTTTAATTGAACAGGGTTTTAACCCTGTTTTTATTTTTTGTCATGCGACAATTTGTTATGCACCTAAACGTAAAGCTCTATTTTTGCCCCTATTTTTTTCTTGATATTAGGTGTTTTTTAGTCTAATTCCCCAAATCTATATCTACATCTTCAAATTCCCAGTTGGCTTTTAGTTCTAACTCTCGCTCTAAATGTATGACAGGTTCAGGCAAAATACGCTTTTCAAAATCGCCATTATCCCATTTTCCATTTCCATTTGTGTCAATAAATGCTCTCATTGTCTTTTTACCTGGAGAAAGATTTTTAAATCTGTACTTTCTTTGATTTTGTATCGTTTGTTCTACTTTTCCTTTATCACCAAGAACTTCAATTATGAAATTATCATATTTACCCAAAACTTGCCCACTAATTACACCATAACTAGATTCTTCTCCTTGAGAATACGATAAGTTTTTGGAGTCTTTAAGTGTATCATTCTCTACTGAAATAAATGTATTTGGACGTATTTGTAATTGAAATGCTTCTTCTTTATCGGTGGAAAGTTCTATTTTTTTGATAAATGAAACTTCAGTTCTATTTTTATTAAACTCCCAATCTGCTGCTGTGGTTAGTGTTCCTATGCTATCTCCTTTGAAGCCTATTACAATACTATCATACTGCATAGTAACTACAGGTTTATTAAAAAATAATTTCAAATCTAATTCTTTTGTAGGAAGAATCGCCGTATTTGAAGTTGGTTCTTCTCTAATTGTAAAAGGAGATTCACGAGGTTTTCTGACTTTTCCAAACTGAATGGTAAGTGTAGTATCAATCGTATTTCCAATCGAATCCGTAAAAGACATGATAGCAGGAATAGAGTCTTCTGTATTCATATTTCGATTATAAAAATTGATATATTCATCTTGAATAACAGGATAAAAAAGGGTATCATAATCTACATTTTTGTCTTCATCTTGATACTTGATAGTATAATCAGCTATATTTTTATTAAATTTTATTTCAAAATATTGCGCTCTCTGTCTTGCTCCCGACATACGAAAAGGTAAAATATCATAGCGTATTACTTTAAAATCTACTCCTGAATAGCTCGTTCCGATTTGTAAAGGTTCTTCATAAAAACCTATCAATTCTGTATTTTTATTATATACATAATCTCTTTTATCTTTTGGTTCGGCGAGTGCATAGACTTTATATTTTCCTGATTTTATATTTTCGATAGCATATCTTCCTACCGAATCTGTCAAAGAAAAATAAAGAGGGCGACGATTAGTAATGTCAAAAGAATCTGCTTCAGCATCATTATAAGCATACAATCCTACCATTGCATTTTCTAATTTATTTCCTCGCATAAGACTTGAAATTGTTCCTGTAATAAGCAATGAATCAATTTTATCACCTGTACTAAATGCTAATTTGATGTTTTTGGGAACATTTTTTTCATTAAAATCAACAACTCCTTTTCCAAAAGAGAACGTATAAGTTGTATTTGGTTCAAAGGGTTTATCAAATTTGAGTGTTAGTGTGTTTTTTTTTACTATTGATTTGTAAGTACCATCAATAAAAGGAGAAATTTGTAACTCTTCTTGTAATCTTTGTGTAGTAATATCTTCATCAAATTCTAAAATAATCATATTGCCATTAAAGTTTGTCGACTGGTCATTTGGATACGTAGAAAGAAGTTTGGGTGGCGTAATGTCCTTCAAACCTCCTGTGGGCATACTTTGACTTGCACAACCAACCAAGAAAAAAATAAATGTAGCAAAAACCAAAAGGTAAATAAAAGGCGAAACAAAATGATTGAATTTCATATATCGACTAGGCAAATAAGATCAAAATAAATAATTGTAGCTGAATAGTTCTTCAAAATTACTAAATTCGTTTAGCAAGAACAGTATTTCTGAAAATTAAAGAGCATTAAAAATGAGTAAAAACTCTAAAGTAAAAGAATTAATGAACTAATTCTGAATTTTATTTGCTGATAATTAAGCAGTTATAAAATTTTTCAAAAATAATTAAAAAATAAATCATTTTTTTTGAATAAACACTTGACTGATATTAGTTTGGTGCGTAACTTTGCATTCTCAATTCGGGTAAAGAAGTCGTTTAAAGTAATGACTAAAAAATAAAAATTTACCCATAAAGAATAAAGAAGTTAAAAAATGGGCCTATAGCTCAGCTGGTTCAGAGCATCTGCCTTACACGCAGAGGGTCATAGGTTCGAATCCTATTGGGCCCACATTTTTTAAATATTTATTTCGTTCTTAGATGAGAAATTAAAATGGGCCTATAGCTCAGCTGGTTCAGAGCATCTGCCTTACACGCAGAGGGTCATAGGTTCGAATCCTATTGGGCCCACATTTTAAGTAAAGTAATGAGAAGGTTTTAAAAAATTAATCAAGTAAATAATCTTGAATAGTTTTTTAAAACCTTTTTTTTATGTCTAATTTTGTTTACAAAGTTTATTTTTCAAAAACCAATTTTCTAAAAATTATGTCAATACAAACTCCAAAATTAAACCATTACGAAACCATCATTTTTGATTTAGGAGGCGTAATTATTAATCTGAATTATAAAAAAACAGAAGAAGAATTTAAAAGACTTTTTGGGAGTGATTTTTCAGAGTTATATTCCAAAAAAAGTCAGACAGAGATTTTTAATAAATTAGAAACAGGCGATATTTCTGAAAAACAGTTTGTAGAAGCCATGCAAAAATCATCTTCTAAGAATGTTTCTCATCAAGAAATTATTAGAGCTTGGAATGCTATGCTTTTGGATATTCCCAAAGAAAGAATTGAGTTTTTAGAAAAAATAGGTAAAGAAAAACGTATTTTTTTATTGAGTAATACCAATGAAATTCATAAAAAGGCTTTTGATAAAATTGTCTTAGATAGTCATAAAATGGAAGGTTTAGAACCTCTTTTTGAAAAGGCTTATTTTTCTCATTTGGTAGGAATGCGAAAACCAAACAGAGAAATTTTTGATTTTGTAATACAAGAAAATAACTTGAATCCTCAAAAGACACTTTTTATAGATGATAGTCCACAGCATATTGAAGGCGCACTCAAAACAGGTCTGAATTCTTATCATTTGGAAGTCAGTACGCATTCGGTTTTGGATTTAGTGTAAAAAATAATAGGACAATTTAGGATAAAAAAATCTCCTCTATCAATTTTGGTTTGGTAAAGGAGATTTTTGTTTTGAGCAAAAGAATAAGATTACTCTTTTTGTAGTTTGACAAATTTTGTACGAGTAGGTGTTGTTACTTTTACTAAGTACATTCCTTTTGCAAAGCCTTCTAAAGACATATTTATTTTTGAAGTATTACTAACCGTTTTATTTCTCAAAAGCATTCCTATACTATTATAAATCTCAACTTGATAAGTTGTATTTGCTGTATAAGTTTCTCCCAAATCAATGGTAAAATTGTTTTCTGTTGGATTTGGATATACTTTTATTCCACCAGACAGACTTCCATCAATTTTAGCATCTACAACAGGGCTAATTTTTATTTCTCCATTATTATCAATTTGATTAAGACGGTAATAATACATCTGATTTGTATTGACTTCAAAGTCTTCAAAAGAATAAACTCCTGTATTATTTTGAGCTACCCAACCTACTTTTTCAAAGTTTTGTCCGTCCGTAGAACGCATTACTTCGAATCCTTCATTATTTACTTCATTTGCAGTTTTCCATTCTACTAAAATAGAGTTTATAAGTGGTTTGGCAGTAAGAGCAATCAAATCTACTGGCAAAATAACAGGGTCTAAAGTCATCGGAACACCAAAGTCAGAAAAACCTAACATATATTCCATAGATGTTGAACCTATTGAGTTATTAGTACATAGAGTAGGAAATAGTGGAATTGCCCAAGGATTTGCATTTGTGGTACGTTTCATAATGGCTGCTTGTGGACTTCCACAACTACCTGCGTTTGTATAAGCATTGTTGTAAAGTGTCATTCGATATCTTCCATCTCCAGCAACTTGAGCTGCATTATTAAAGGCAGAAATAGTCCAAAAACCGTGATTCAAGACTTCACAGCTACCAAAGTTAGCTTGACAAACATAAGTTGTTGGCGAAGAAACAGGCAAAGAAGGATATTGATTAAAGAAAGATAATAGATTATTGGCAGTTGTCATTGGCGTTTCAAAAGCTACATTTGCTCTTTCATATTGCAATGGGTCAATAGAACAGTTTCTAGTTTTGGTATCTGCAAAGCCAAACCCATCTTCCATATCGTAATTACCAATCAACTCTGGTGGTACAGTACATTCATAACGCACACAAAGATTAGAGAGTATTTCTGATCCTGATCTTGCTACATTCCAAACTCGTATATTATCGTATGTACTACGCAAATACCAATTTTTACCTGCGTTATTTCTATATCTACCAATATAAAAATCTCCTGTTGTATTTAAGTCTGTGATATTAAAAGATTCTACTTCGCTTCCATTAAAATACACCTTTACTTCGGATATACCGTTGTAGGTCATGGCAAAATGATTCCAAGCACCGATAGTTCCAGATATATTAAAATCTTTTACTACTCCTCCTCCTAAGTCTATTCTATATCCAGTTTTAGTACCTACTTTGCGTAAGGCAAAAAGTTCTTTTGTTGCATCTCTACCTACATAAAAAATAGCACCGTCTTTTGGATTGCCACCAATTCTTACCCACGCTTCTAGCGTACGTGGAGCATTTCCTAATATAGATACTGCAGCAGGTAAAGCTATATGTCTGTAAGTAGGTATATCGGCTACATCGCTTCTACTGTCAATTAAATTAATTACTCTATTATTAGGCAAAGGATTTAAAGCACAAAACGTTTCATCTACAATCCAATCAACTGCTCTCGTATTCGTAATGGTTGCTCTCTTGGCAGGGTCAGAGGTGGCAGTACCTAAATTTTCGACTGCCAAACCAACTGGCAAGTCATACGAACCTAATGGGTTGATACTACGTCTAAGTCTTCCTCCTACAAAATTGGTTGCTGAAGAATTGGCTAGAGAATAACCCAAAATAGCAGTAGGCGAAGGATTACGCACCACTACCTCTTTAAGCTCTTCTGTGCGTAAAATCCCATTTATAAAAGTAAGTGTTCCTGTTGGACTAATTACCATGTTTTGAGTTCCTGCATCAGAAACCTTAACACGAGCCACATCGGGTGCTGGGGTAAGATTATTGATTCGTAGATTTGCAAATTCGCCTGTTCCTGTTGCATTTTTTGTGTAAGTTTGGGGTTGTACTCCTCTAAATTCTAGTTTAGAACCTGTTGGCATAGTAAGCAGCCCCGAATGAACCATGTCTCCACAGACATTTAATTGTCCTAATGGGTCAATGGTTAGACTTGCTCCATTCTCTATGATTATATTCCGGCAAGCCTGTGTATTATTATCAAATATTCTAGGAAAAGAAGCTGGTGGAGTTCCGTTTACTAAGGCAGGAATTACAATATCTCTATCACAATTTGGTATGCCATCTTCTCCACAAGGCGCACTCCAGTTGGTAGCAGTTCCATAATTAGATCCATTATCTCCTACCCAAACATATTCTACTGTTCCTACACAGATAGTATCATAGACAATACAACGACCTAAATCAACAGCAACAATATAGTCATTGGTTCGTCGTACATTTACCGTAATTTGAGGTGTTGTTTCGCCTGTACTCCACAGATAACTCACAGCTCCAAATGTAGAAGCATCTAATGTAGTATTTGAGCCATAAAAAATAGCAATATCAGGCCCTAAGTTAAGGGAGTTAAAGGAAGAAAAATATCCATAACGACAGCCAGAAGTTGCTCCACCGTTGGTAATACCTGCATGAAAAAGTGTACTTGAATTGGCAACAGAATGTCCCCCTACTGGGACTGTTGTTGTATTGTAATCAATACGAGCTGAATACCAATCTGGAGTACCATTAGCAGGATCTACATCTGGTGAACCTGGTACTGGAGAAAAATTAGATACTGGAATAGCAACTCCATCAAGTGTAAAATCTCCTTGCCCTCCTTCTTTGACAAGTAAAGTTAAACTAAAACTCTCATTCGTAGAACGATTGAATTGTACCAAACGAGAACCCGTACATTCAATAGGAGGCAAAATAGCGGCTCCCGTTTCACAGCCATACCCCGACATGTGAAGTACATAAATAGGCTTGTTTGATTTTATATAGGCTTTGGGGTGAGCTGTAGAATCCATGTCAAAAACATACTGTTGTCCTGCTGCTAGGGTAGGGGTTCCTGCGATAGGAGTTCCATTTCTATTGACAGTAAATGTAGTACCAGGTTGAGTAGCCAATATATACACTTTTTCAGGTTGTGTTGTAGCACCTACACCTAAAGTTCCACGCATGACAATATACTCGTCTCCTACAATATCTACTGGCACAAGTTGATCTCCTGCCAAATCGTAACACCCATTGGCTCCAGAATTAATAGAATCGTGATATAAAGTAACAGTTACTGGCTTATTAGCAACAACATGGGAACCCGCAGGTGCATTTCCTGCTGAGGGTTGTTGTGCTGCTACTGTATAGGTTTGTCCTCTATTTAGGTTGATTATGTAAGTCCCTGCGGGAGCTGTTGTACCTGACGTACCTGCACCAAGAGAACGAGTAGGTTTTGTGGTCGTAACTGTAACAGTAGTATTGTCTTCAGTAGCTACAATCACAAAACCAGAGTGTCCATTAGGAGTTAGCCCTGTTTCATGATTCCAAGCTGTTTGCATAGGTACATAAAAATCTGTACCCAAACCATTTTTTCCTTTTAAGGCAAAAATATCGGGGTTGTTACCTCTATTTACTTCG